>Ga0209057_1001124_pt1 | contig 22177 bp, 21 predicted proteins | sample GraSoiAngelo_146_FD_185903 | JGI IMG/M metagenome (GOLD analysis project Ga0209057, IMG submission 185903) | Grasslands soil microbial communities from the Angelo Coastal Reserve, California, USA - 14_1009_05_30cm (SPAdes) (version 2) | ecosystem: Environmental > Terrestrial > Soil > Grasslands ... | reverse complement strand
CGGCGGGTGGTCGGCGCGGACCACGTGGGCCTGGGCTCCGACTTCGACGGCATCACCGAGGTGCCCGTGGGGCTCGAGGATGTGTCGAAGGTCCCGGATCTCATTGCGGAGCTGCTGAGGAGAGGTTGGACCGAACAGGATGTACGCAAGGTCGCGGGGATGAATGTGCTGCGGGTGTTACGGGATGCCGAACGGGTTGCAACAGAGGGAAATGCAAAAGCTAGACGCACAGACGCACAGCGGTAAACAGTCGAGAGTAAGCAGGTAATGCCTGTTCGCTTGCATCAGTTCGCCGCTGCGCGTCTGTGCGCCTAGTCTCTCGCCTGTCCCGCAACCTGTTTTCCTGCCGACTCGAATCCCTTTCTGGTCATCTCCCCCCACACCTGGCGGTGTTTCCACACCGTGAAGAACGCCTTGAGCCGCCACCACACGGTTCGCTGCCGATACCCGAAGTTCTCGAGCATGGCGTACGCGAGCAGTCGCGCCAGGTCGCCGATCCGCCGATAGCGTCGGAAGCTCACTTCCTCGAGCACGACCGCCCACAGCGAGAGCAGCATGCCGTAGCCCCACGCGACGAGCACGAAGAGCAGCGCGAACGGCAGATCGACCACGCCCAGCGCGAGGCCGGCGATCGTCACCACGTAACCCATCACCTCGATCAGCGGCGCGAGCGCCTCGCCGAACGTGAAAAACGGCATCGCGATCAGCCCGACGGGACCGTAGCGGGGATTGCAGAGCGTGCCTTTGTATTGCCACATCGCGGCGAGGAGGCCGCGATGCCAGCGCTCCCGCTGGCGGGCCAGGATCCGGCCCGACTCCGGCACTTCCGTCCACGCCACAGGATCGGGAATGAAGGGGATGAGGTAGGGAATGCGTTGCCGCCGCAGGTGGCGGTGCAGCCGCACGACTAGGTCCAAGTCTTCCACGACGCTGTCTACGTGGTACCCGCCGATGGCGTGGAGGTACTCCTTGCGGAACAGCCCGAACGCGCCGGAGATGACGAGGCTGCCACCCAAGCGGTTCCAGCCGAGCCGGCCGAACAGAAACGCCCGGAGATACTCCACCACTTGGATGCCCGGGAGGAAGCGGCGCGGCACTCTGGCGTCGGTGACGCGGCCATCGGCGACGGTGCAGCCGTTCGCCACCCGGACCGTGCCGCCGACGGCGGCGATCTTGCTGCTGAGGAGGAACGGGCGCGTGAGCCGCAGCAGCGCGTCCGGCTCGATCAGGGTGTCGGCGTCCACCGCGATCACGAGCGGGAAGCGGCTCGCGTTGATGGCGGCGTTGAGCGAGTCCGCCTTGCCTCCGTTCTCCTTATCGATGACGAGCAGCCGGGTCCGAGTGCGCGAGCGGTACACGGCGCGTATCGGCTTGGTCGCGATCCCCTCCGGATAGGTGCGCGGAACCTCGTACAGCTGGAACGCGTGCCGTAGCTGCTCGAGCGTATCGTCCTTGGAGCCGTCGTTCACCACGATGATCTCGAAGCTCCGGTACTCGAGCGTGAGGATCGCGGTGACGCTCGTCTCTATAGTGGCGCTTTCGTTATGGGCGGGGACCAGGATCGTGATCGGCGGCAGCGCGTCACTCTGCATCAGCCGCTGGAAGTCCTCGTCCTCGGCCAGCCGAGTCTGCTCCCAGATCTCCGGGATCGAGAGCACGAGCAGCAGCGCGTAGAACGAGTTGAGCCCGAGGAAGTAGGCGAGGATGAGGAGATCGGTCGCCTGGATGACGTGCGTCACGCGGCGTATTCCGCCAGGGCCTGGGGCGAGAGGCCGAGGATGAGCCGCGCCATGTCTCGGGCCTCGGTGTGCACGCCCACTTCTGTTTCCAGCAGCACGTTCCGGCCGAAGGCGCCGAAGCGGGTGAGGGCGAGGCCCGCGCGCAACCGCACCCACCACTCGCGATCCCGCAGCGCCTCGCGCACGAGCGGGAGCGTCGCCGGGTCGGCGATCATGCCCAGCGAGCGCACCGCCTGCGCGCGGATCTGCCAGGCCTCGTCCTGCACGAGGTACCCGAGCGCGGCGACCGACTCCTTGTGCGGAAACCTGCCCAGGGCGCGGGCGACTTGGGTCCGGACTTCGGCATCGGGATGCGTGGCGAGCGTCGTGAACGGCTCGCGCAGCACCGGCTCCTGCAGTCGCCCCGCGAATTCAATGATGCGGGGCAGCCTGGGATCGTCCAGTCGCCGGAACAGCTGCTGCAAGTGTCGCAGCACCGCCGGGCGCGCGCGTTTGAGCACGCTCGCGTAGTATGCCTGCACCGTGGGGCCGAGGAAGGGCAGTTGCTCCAAAGCGGCGGTTACGAGCACCGGACTGGTCAGGCGCTCGAGCGTTGTCGCGGCGGCGATCTGCACCGCTGGATGGTGATCACGCAACAGCCGCAGCACGCGACCGATGTCGCGCTGCGTCGCCGCCACCGAGAGGAAGCGCGCGCACTCGAGCCGCTGCCACCAGCGCGCCGATCGACAGTTGGCGCGTACCACCCGGGCCCACCACTGGTGCTCGAGGGCGTGGGACAGCTCTTGCCACCGCTCGCCTGCCACGCGCGCCGACCAGTTGACGAGCGCGTCGATCGCGAGCGACACGGGCAGGCGCGACAGCCCCCGGAGGACGTCGTCCGCGCCGGCCTGGCTCAGCGTCCAGCGCCGCATCACCGCGTCGAGCTCCAAGCGGCGCGGATGCAGCTTGGCGCTCCGGCGCAGCCGGATCCAGCGATTCAGGATGATGAGGACGATCAAGGCCACGAGCAGCACGCCTTGGGCGGCGGCGACGATGAGGAGGAACTGGCGGTTCGTCACCTCCCCACCCAGCGCTTGATCTTCTCGAGCGCCACGCGCAAGCTCATCGGCTTCACGAGATAATCGAGCGCGCCGGCTTCGAGGCCGCGCAGTTGCTCCTCCTCCGTGCCGTGCACCGTGGTGAAGACGACGCGGTAGACGCCGGGACGCTCCCGCTGCAAGGCGCCGAGGATCGAGTAGCCGTCGAGTGCCGGGAGGTCCACGTCCAGCAGCAGCAGGGGATGAGTGCCCTGCACGTCGAGCGCCAGCAGCTCGCGCAGCGCTTCGCGCCCGTTCCGGTACGCCGCGAAGCGGTACCCATGCGCCCGCAGCCCATACTCGAGCAGCTCGGCGAGCGCCGCGTCATCCTCCACGTAGATCACCTCCGGCACCCTGAGCGCTTCGGCCGTCGGCTGAGGCGTCGTGGGCTTGACTGGCGGCGCGGGCGCGCGTGCCGGGGGCCGCGCCGTCGGCGCGGGCGAGGGCGGAGTTACCCACGGCAGGTCGGTTGACCCAGGCTGCGCTGGTGCGGGCCGAGCGGGGGCGGTCGGGGGGGTCGGGGGACTGGGAGTCCGTGGCCGCGGCACCCGAGTTGGACTCGCGCTGGGAGCAGGTGGCGAGGTAGCGGCCCGGCGCTGCGGACGTTGCGGCGGAGCTGGTGTCGGCGGGCGGGACGGAGGTTGTGCCGGGGAGGGGGACGGCTGCGGCTTGGGAGGGGGGGCGGGTTTCGGCGGCGGGGTCGCGCGGGGACGTGGGGAGGGCGCCGGAGCGCGGGGCGCCGGCAGGCCGAGCATCTCGGTGAGGCGCGCCACGAACCACCGGGTGATGGGGCCACGCTCCACCTCCGGGTCGCCCGGCCACGCCACCCAGTCCTTGGCAGTGGCCTCCATACCGGCAGCGAGCCGCGACGCTTCCATGAACCCGTAGGAGCCGGCGGAGCCGTGGATTTTGTGCGTCGCCCGGCGCAGCGCCTCGAGCGCCTCGCTATCGTCCGATGCCGCGGCGAGACGCTCCGCGATCGCCGCGAGCGTCGCCAGCTCGGCGCGCATCCCCGCGAGGTACTCCTCGAGCAGCCCCGGCGGCAGCTCGGGAGACGTCCCCCGGTCAGTCATGGCCATCAAGATGGGGAAACCGTGGGCGAAAAAGCCAGAGCGCCGCTGCGACACCAACCGGAGAGCCTGCCGTCCGGCGGCGGCCGCGTCACCTCCCCACCCAGCGGTGGATCTTCTCGAGTGCGACTCGCAGGCTGATCGGTTTCACGAGATACTCGAGCGCGCCCGCCTCGAGGCCTCGCCGCTGCTCGGATTCGTCCCCGCGCGCCGTGGTGAAGACCACACGGTAGGCGCCCGGCCGCTCCCGCTCCAACGCCTCGAAGATGGCATAGCCGTCCACCACGGGCAGGTCCACGTCGAGCAGCAGCAGCGGGTGCGACTCTCCGGTCTCGAGCGCCAGTAGGTCGCCGAGCGCCTCGCCGCCGTCGCGGTAGCACGCGAACCGGTACGCCCGCGAGCGCAGCCCGTACTCGAGCAGCTCGGCGAGTGCGGGATCGTCCTCCACCACGATCACCTCGGGCACGTTGAGCAGGTCCGCCTGGAGGATCGGACCGCTCGGGCGGTCGGCCCGCTGGGTCGTCGGCACGTCGAGCCGGAGGATTTCGGCGAGCCGCACGACGAACCACCGGGTGAGCGAGCCGCGGTCCACGTCGGTGTCGGTCGGGCGGGAGAGCCAGTCCTTCGCGGTCTCCTCCATGCCCGCGGCGAGGCGTGACGCGCTCCAGAACCCGAACGACCCGGCGGAGCCGTGGATCTTGTGGGTTTCGCGACGCAGCTGCTCGAGCGCGCGTGTGTCGCCGCCGTCAACGTCGAGGTCGTCGGCGATCCCGGCGAGCTCGCCGAGCTGGCGGCGCATGCCGGTGAGGTACTCCTCCAGCAGGCCCGGCGGCAGCTCGGGCGTCGTGGCGTCGCTGCTCATGGCGCAAAATGGGGAATGGTGCGACGAAAACGCCAGAGTAGCTTCCGGCGCATGAGCGATGCCGGCTCAGTGGGTCTGTGCTTCACGTGCCGTTGGATGCGGTCGGTCGCCAACCGGCGTGGGTCGGCGTTCTTCCGCTGTCGCCGCGCCGACACTGATGTGCAGTTCGTGCGCTACCCGCAGCTCCCCTTGCTCACCTGTTCTGGTTACGAGGAAGCGATGCTCTTTGTCGTCCTGCTCGAGTACACGCGGCCGTTGCCGGAAGTGGAGGCGGTGCGTCCCGCACATGTTCGCCACCTCGAGGCGCACGCGGCGCGCGGCGTGTTTCACGCCTGGGCGCGGCGCGACCCGCCGGACGGTGGCGTCCTCATCGCGGTCGCCCCCGACCGGGCGACCCTGGAAGCGGTGGTGGCGGAGGACCCCTACGTGACGGCGGGGGTCGCGCGCGCCGAGATCGTCGAGTTCCCGCCGCACAATGTGCGGGGCGCCCTCAGGACGACCTGACTGGGTATTGCGCCGGCCCGCCGCTCTTCTACCTTGGGAGCGCGCCCAACGACAATTCGACGCGAGGAGTCTCCGTGGTCCAGCCACGCTTACTGGAGCGCGCCAAGTTCTTCTTCTTCCGCCATTTCGAGCGGATTTTCGTATTGCTCCTCGTGTTCGCCATGGTGGCGATCCACGCCTTCGTAGAGCAGAAGTTCGCGTTCCTGAGCTTCTACTATCTGCCGATGATCCTCGCCGGCTTTTACGGCGGCCGGCGGTTCGCGGTCCTGGCTGGGCTGTTCGTCGTGGCCCTGGTGGCGTTCTATCAGAACGTGCAGGGCCTGGACATGCTGCCGGGGTTCTACGGCGACGCCCTGCTCGCGCTCACGCCGTGGGCCGGGTTTCTGATCCTCACGGGCTACGTGGTAGGCACGCTCGCCGAGCAGCGGCAGACGCGCCTGGGCGACGTGAAGAATGCCTACCTCGCGATCCTCGAGCTGCTCACCTATCACATCGAATCCACCGAGCGAACCCAGCAAGGCCACTCGAACCGCGTGGCGGAGGTGGCGGTGGCGATGGCGCGGGAGCTCAGGCTCCCCGAAGAGGACCTCGAGAACCTGCGGGTGGCGGCGCTGCTGCACGAAGTGGGCACGCGCGATCAGCGGCTGCTCCGGCTGCTGTCAGGCTCGGTCACCGACCCGGCGGTCGCCGTGGCGCGCGTGATGCGCGGCGCGGCCCAGATCATCAGTGAGTACGGGCACTACTACGAGATCGTGGGAGAGGACTGGGACATCGAGGCGTTGCCGCTCCCGGTCACGGTGAAGATCCTGGCCGTGGCGGACGCGTTCGAGACGTTGCAGATGGCGACGCCGGTGCGCGCTGCGTTCCCCAAGTGGAGCGCGCTCGAAGAAGTGGAGAAGGGAGCCGGGAAGACGTTCGCCAACGACGCGGTGCGGGCGTTGCGCAGCGTGGCGGGCCGGCCCGAGGTGTCCGGCGGCGTGATGCAGGAGTTGCGAGTCGTTTAGGGTTGCGGCTGCCTCCGTCCGCTCGCCACCCCGCTTGCCACGCCCACCCCGAACGCCACCGCGGTCGCCACCGTGACGACCGGCAGGAGCGCCACGGGGAGCGCGATCGCCGTAGCCGCGAGCCCCGCCACGACGGGCGCCGCCGGCCGCTGCACCGCATCGACGTAGCGCAAGCGGCGTCGCACGAAATTCCGCGCCGCCACGAAGCCGCCGCCCAACGCCGCGCCACCAACCAACAATCCCAGCCCGATGATCATCGTTTCTCCTTGTCGGGTCCCGTACGCAAGTTGCAGGGGCACTGTTTCGGGTGCAAATCTCCGCAGCTCGACACAGCGCGGTCGCAGGGTGGGGAATGGGAAGGGGAAGGGAAGGGGAAGGACGACGGCGCAGCTTGCAACTGTTTCGTACACTTCGGAATCAGAGGAGTAATGATGCGAAACATCGCCACCGCGACGGCGGCGTTGCTGGGGCTCCTGACCGCCCGACCGTCCGACCGCCTCTCCGCCCAGTCGCTGCGGGTCCCCTACCAGACGTTCACGCTGCCCAACGGGCTGCAGGTGCTGCTGCACGAGGATCACTCGGTGCCGCTCGTGGCGGTGAACATGTGGTATCACGTCGGCTCGGCGGACGAGAAGCCCGGGCGCACCGGGTTCGCGCATCTGTTCGAGCACATCATGTTCATGGGCTCGCAGCACGTGCCGACTGGTGAGTTCGACAAGCTGCTCGAGGCGACGGGGGGAGACAACAACGCATCCACCGCCGAGGACCGGACCAACTATTACGAGGATGCGCCGAGCAATGTGCTGGCGCTGATGCTGTGGCTCGACTCGGACCGCATGGGGTTCCTGCTCCCTGAGATCACCGCGGAGAAGGTAGACGTACAGCGCGGGGTAGTGCAGAACGAGCGACGCCAGAGCTACGAGAACCGGCCGTACGGGCTGGCGGAAGAGAACATCCTGCAGCGGCTCTACCCGCCCGAGCATCCATACCACTGGCCCGTGATCGGCTCCATGGCCGACCTGCAGGCGGCGACGCTGGATGATGTGCGCGGGTTTTTCCGCAGTTACTACACCCCCAACAACGCCACGCTCGCGATCGCCGGGGACATCACGCCGCGTGACGCCCGGCAGCTCGTGGAGCGCTACTTCGGGGAGATCCCACGCGGCCCCGCGGTGACGCGCACCCCGCCGCCGGCCGTCACTCTCGGGACGGACATCTACGCCACGCTGGAAGACCGGGTGCAGGTGCCGCGCGTCTACGATGCGTGGCACAGCATGAAGGCGTTCGCCGACGGGGACGCGACGCTCGACGTGCTGGCCAATGTGTTGGCGGGGGGCCGGTCGTCGCGGCTGTACAAGCGCCTCGTATACGAGCTGCAGATCGCGACGGACGTGGTCGCGTTCCAGGACGGCGGGCGGATCGACGGGAAGTTCGAGCTCTGGGCCACGGCGCGCCCGGGGCACGACTTGAGCGAGCTGGAGCGAGTGATCGACGAGGAAGTGCGGAAGCTCGCCCTGGCGGGGCCGACGCCGCGGGAGGTGGAGCGGGCGCAAAACACGTTCGAAGCGCAGTTCCTCTCGCGCATGGAGCGCGTGGGCGGCTTCGGCGGCAAGGCGGACCAGCTCAACTTCTACAACTATTTCGTCGGGACGCCGGATTACTTCCAAAAAGACTTGGATCGCTATCGCAAGGTGACCGCGGTCGACGTGCAAGGAGCAGTGCGGCGTTACCTGGTCGACGCGCATCGGGTCGTCTTGAGCGTCGTGCCACAGGGTAAGCCGGAGCTGGCGGTGAAGCAGGGGGTGACCCCATGAAGACGGCCGGGCTGGGGGGTGGCGTGGTGGCGGTGCTGCTCGGCGCGACGAGTCTGGCGGCGCAGGCGGTCGATCGCGCCAAGCCGCCGGCGCTGCCTCCTCCACCGGCGCTGAAGCTGCCCGCGGTGCAGACCGCGGCACTCGCGAACGGGCTCGAGCTCGCCGTCGTCGAGATGCACAAGGTGCCCGTGGTGGACGTGCAGCTAGTGCTCGACGCCGGCGCGGCGCGCGATCCCGTGGACCTGCCCGGCCTCGCCACCTTCACCGCTACGATGTTGCAGCAGGGGGCGGGTCGGCGCGGGGCGCTCGAGATCGCGGACGAGGCGGCGTTCCTCGGGGCGCAGCTCAACACGGCGGCGAGCTACGATGCGGCGACGGTGTCGCTGCACGTTCCGAAGCGGCGCCTCGAGCCGGCGCTCGATCTGCTGGCGGACCTCGTGCTGCGGCCCACCTTTGCCGACTCCGAAGTCGTCCGGCAACGGGAGCTGCGGCGCGCCCAGATCGTCCAGCTGGGAGACAACCCGGTGGCGATGGCCGGCATCGCGTTCCCGGCGATCGTGTTCGGGCGGGCCCACCCCTACGGGCGCCCGCTCAACGGCACGGAGGCCTCCACGACCGTGCTGTCGCGCGACCGCGTGACGGAGTTCTATCGGGCCTCCTACCGCCCCAACGCGGCTCGCATCCTGATCGTGGGCGACGTGACGCTCGCCGCGGCGCGGCGGCTCCTCACCGCGCGGTTGGGCGCGTGGGAGCGAGGGTCGGTGCCCGCCCTGCCTGGGGCGGGGGCGCCGGCGCCGGCGTCCCGCGCGGTATACCTCGTCGACAAACCGGGTGCCGCACAGTCGGTGATCCGCATCGGGCACGTCGGGGTGGCGCGCACGACGCCGGACTACTTCGCGCTCCAGGTCCTGAACACCATCCTCGGCGGGTCGTTTACGTCGCGGCTTAACCAGAACCTGCGCGAGACGCACGGCTACACCTACGGGGCGTTTTCTCAGTTCACGGCGGGCCGGCTGGCCGGCCCGTTCGTCGCCAGCGCCTCGGTCGTGACTGCCAAGACCGACAGCTCGCTGATCGAGTTCTTGAAGGAGTTGCGGCGCATCCGCGACGAGGCCGTGCCCGACGCCGAGCTCGCCAAGGCGAAGGCGTACATCACGCTCGGCCTGCCGGCGGACTTCGAGACGACGGCGGCCGCGGCAGCCAGGTTCCGCGAGCTGCTGGTGTACGGGCTGCCGCTCGACTACTTCGCCCACTACGCCGAGCGGATCAACACGGTCACCGCGGCCGACGTGCAGCGGGTGGCGCGGCAGTACATCGACCCCGATCACTTCGACATCGTGATCGTGGGGGACAAGAGCCAGATCGAGGCGGGGATCAAGGCGTTGAACGAAGGCCCCATCGTGTACCGCGACCTGTGGGGGCAAGACGTGAAGTGACGGACGAAGACGACGGCCTGATCGTCCTGCGCATCGCCCTCTATTTCGGGCCGGCGTGTTTCATCATCCTTTCCGCCCTGTGGTTCAAGCTGCTCCGCGATGGTGTGATCTCCGCCGGCGTGTTCGTGGCGTTGCTGGTCGCGAACGTCCCCATCACGGTGGCCGGTGTGCGACTGATCGCGCACAGCGTGAGCAGGACGTCCGTGCTCCTGGCGAAGACGCTGCTCGCGGCGGGCGATATCCCGCCGCCGCGCAGCTACCCGGAGCAGGACCTGCTCATCGCTCGCGGCCAGTATGCCGAAGCGGCGGAGTACTTCCGGGATCTCGTCCGGGTCGATCCCGACGACTGCGACCCGCGGATCAGGCTGGCGGAGCTGCTGGAGCGCCACCTCGCCGACCCCGCGGGGGCGGAACAGCAGTATCTCGAGGCGCGCCGGCGCAGCGCCGACCCGCGGCGGCAGTATGCCGCGAGCAACGCGCTGATCGATCTCTACCGCAAGAGCGGCCGGCGCGATCGGCTCAAGGTGGAGCTGGCCCGACTCGCGGACCGGTATCGCGGGACCGCGCACGGAGACGCGGCGGCGCAGGAGCTCAAGGAGCTGAAGGCGGAAGCGGGCGGGTGAGGCCTACCACCGCACCGCCGCGCTCGCCCAGGTAAACCCCGACCCGAACGCGGTGAGGAGCAAGAGGTCGCCGCGCGCCAGCCGGCCCTCGCACAGCGCCTCGTCGAGCGCGATCGGGATCGAGGCCGCGGTGGTGTTGCCGTACCGGTCGATGTTGGTGTACACCTGATCGTCCCGCAGGCCGACCGCCTTCTGCACCATCTCGATGATCCGCAGGTTCGCCTGGTGGGGGACGAGCAGCTTCACGTCGCCCGGGGTCACGTGGTTCGCCTCAAGCGCCGCGGCGACCGATTGCGGCATCAGTATCGAGGCGTACTTGAACACCTCGCGGCCTTCCATCACCGCGTGGTGCTTTCCCTCACGTATCAGCTGCTCGCTGATGAAGGGATCGTGCGCGAGTCCGGGCGCGTCGACCCACAGCTTCTCGGCGTGGCGACCGTCGGCGAACAGGTGCGTGGACAGCACGCCCCGCTCGGGATCGTCGGTGGGGCCGAGGATGGCAACGCCCGCGCCGTCGCCGAACAACACCGTCGTGTCCCGACCGCGGGTCGTCCTGTCGAGGCCCCGGGAATGCACCTCGGCGCCGACCAGCAGCACGCGACGGTATTGCCCGGTGCGGATCCAGGCGTCCGCGACCGAAAGGCCATAGATGAACCCCGAGCACTGGTTACGAACGTCGATGGCGGGGATGTCGCTCAAGCCGAGCTCGCGCTCGAGGAACACGCCGTTACCGGGTTCGAAGTGATCGGGCGTGCAGGTGCAGTAGACGATGCAGTCCAGCTCAGCGGGCCGCATGCCCGCCTTGGCGAGCGCCTTGCGCGCGGCTGCCGTCGCGAGGCTCGCGCCGGTCTCGCCGTCGGAGACCCAGTGACGGGTCTTGATGCCGCTGCGCTGGGTGATCCATTCGTCGGACGTGTCCATGATCTGCGCCAGGTCGTCGTTGGTGACGACCCGCTCGGGGACGTGGAACGCCGTGGCGATGAACTCGGTGCGCGGCATTGCGCTTCCTTGCGGGGCGAGGGTGAAAACACAAGATTTCGCCCGCGACCCGCCAAAGCAAGGGAGTTCATGGATCTCGCCGTCACCCGCGAGCAGCTCGACGCCGTGCGGGGCGCCCGACACCTCCCCGACGTACTGAAGCAGGTGCTGCAGGACGCCAAGCGCTCGGGCGACGGCGAGGGCGGGGGCTACGTGCTGCACCTCACCTACGAGGAAGCGACGGCGCTGAACGAGCTGTGCGCCTGGAACGTCCACACCGACGCGAGCGGCCTCGTCAGCCCGGAGTCGCGCGTGTTCGACGACCTCGTCAAGGCGATCCTCACACATCCCGACTACTGAGGTGGCGGTCGGGCGCACGGGCGGACGGTCGCTCTCGAAAGGACGACGCATGAAGCTGCTGCTGGCGCTCTCCGTGATCGCGTTTCCCCTTTCCCTTGTCCCCTTTCCCGCGCTTTCCGCCCAAAAGCGCGCGATCACCTTCGACGACTACATCGCGCTCAAGTCGGTGAGCGACCCGCAGCTGTCCCCCGACGGCAAGTGGGTCGCCTACACCGTCACCGACTACTCCCTCAAGGAAAACCGCGGCACGGCGCGGGTCTGGCTCGTCGAGGTGGCGACCGGGCAGAGCCGGCGGCTCAGCGAGGGGCCCGGCTCCGACCGCCAGCCACGCTGGTCCCCCGACGGCGCGACGCTCGCGTTCGTCTCGACGCGCCAGACCGGCCCGCAGCTGTGGGTGCTACCGATCGCGGGCGGCGAGGCCCGGCGGGTGACCAGTCTCCCGGACGGCGTGTCCGATCCAGCCTGGCTCCCCGACGGCAAGGGGCTGATCGTGACGAGCGACGTGAAGTGGCCCGCCGACCAGGAGATCGACCGCCGCAACGGCGACTACCCGACGGAGGCGCGCATCTGGACCGGGCTCCTCTGGCGCCACTGGGACGACTGGCGCGCCGGGAAGCGGCAGCACCTGTTCCTCGTGACCCTGTCCGACAACGGCGCCAAGGACATCACCCCGTTCGACCACGACGCCCCCACCATCGCGACGGGCGGAGACGGCGATGTAGCGGTGTCCCCCGACGGCAAGGAAATCGCGTTCGCGATGCACGCCGACTCCAGCGTGGCGGACAACACCAACGTCGACGTCTATGCGGTGCGCCCCGACGGCTCCGGCCTGCACGCCGTCACCACGGGCGCCGGCGCCGACAACACGCCGCGCTACTCGCCGGACGGGCGCTATCTGGCGTATCTCTCGATGGAGCGACCAGGGTTTGAGGCCGATCGGCAGCGGCTGATGCTCGTCGGGAGGAAGGATGGAAAGACCGAAGGTGGAAACGTCGTCGAGGCGACTCGGGGATGGGCCCTCTCCGTGGGCTCCTACACGTGGTGTCCCGACTCGAGGTGCGTGTTCGCCGTCGTCGAGGAGCGGGGGCGGGACAATCTGTACCGCATTGACGTTCCCACATTCCATCGTTCCGTCGTAGTTGGGAACTCGGGGCTGAACACGAATCCTAGTCTCACGCCCGACGGGAAGACCGTGGTGTACCTGCACCAGAGCAACACACAGACGCCCGAGGTGTGGGCGTCCGGGCGGCAACTCACGCGCCACAACGACCAGGCGCTGGCGGCCCTCGACTCGAAGCCGCTGGAGGAATTCGGGTTCGTAGGCGCGCTCGGCGACTCGGTGTTCGGCTGGATCTTGAAGCCGCCCGGCTTCGACCCCGCGAGGAGGTATCCGCTCGTCTACCTGGTGCACGGTGGGCCGCAGGGGGCGTGGACCGACTATTGGGGCGCACGCTGGAACTACGCCATGTTCGCCGCGCGCGGCTACGTCGTGGCGGCGGTCAACTTCCACGGCTCGACCGGCTACGGCCAGAAGTTCACCGACGCGATCTCGCAGCACTGGGGCGACTACCCGTTCGAGGACGTCATGAAGGGCCTCGACGTGGTGGCGCGGCTGCCATACGTCGATTCGACCCGCATGGGCGCCGCGGGTGCGTCCTACGGCGGCTACATGATCACCTGGATCGCGGGCCACACGGACCGCTTCAAAGTGCTCGTCGACCACGATGGAGTGTTCAACACCGTGAGCATGGCGGGGAGCACGGAAGAGCTGTGGTTCACGGACTGGGAGTTCGGCGGAACCCCCTACGCGAACCGCGCGCTGTACGAGAAGTGGTCGCCGCTGAACTTCGTGAAAAACTGGAAGACGCCCATCCTGTTCGTCCACGGGCAGCTCGATTACCGGGTGGACCTGTCGGAGGGCTACCAGGCGTTCACCGCAGCCCGTCGCATGGGCGTGCCCGCGAAGTTCCTGTATTTCCCGGACGAGGGTCACTGGGTGCTGAAGCCCCGGAACCGGCGCCTCTGGTGGGGCACGGTGCTCGACTGGCTCGACCATTACCTGAAGCCGGCTGCGCCGGCGACGGGAGCGCGCTAGTGCGCGAGCCCTTCATGCGGACGCTCACCCGCAATACGATCGCGGCGCTGCTGCTCGCGCCGGTGCTCCTCGTGGCGCTGCCGCGGCACGCCTCCTTGGCCGCGGACTTGGTGGACGTCTTCGCGCTCGGCTTCTGCTTCACCTTGCTGGGCCACTACGTCGACGCCCTGCTGCTCGCGCTCCAAGGCATCGAGACCGCGGTGGGGCGACTCGTGCGGCTCGCCGGCTGGTTCGCGGGGGGCCTGTGGTGCTACGTCGTCGCGCGCTGGCTGTGGATCAAATTGGGGCGGGACTTGAGCGACCTGCCGGGCCTGTTGTGGGGAGGGGTATTCTTGATCGTGCTAGAGCTGGTCATGAACAGCGTCACACGGCGGCACGATGGCACATTTCGCGAGTGAGCCGCCTGATCGGGCAACGTGCCGTCATGTGACGCCTTCACGGCTTCGTCCACACGTTGTTCTCCCTCCGCACATCGGGGAAATTCTGCCCCGGGTCGATCTCGACCTTGACGACATCGGCGGCGAACTTGCGCTCGTACACGTAGTGATTCCCCAACCACCAGATCTCGACCGGGAGCCGGACGTCCTCGGTGCTGCCGTTCGCGAGGGTGACCCGGAGGTCCACCGGCATCGGCAGCGCGCCCGGGCTCGCCAGGAAGATCCGTGTGGTGGTGCCGGTCGAGTCTTGACGCACCCGCACCGAGTCCACGGCGAGATCGATGACGTCGGTGCGGTAGAACCAGCCGCGCCAGAACCAGGACAGGTCCTCACCCAGCGCGTCCTCCATCGAGCGGAAGAAGTCCGCGGGAGTGGGGTGCTTGTAGGCCCAGCGGCGGATGTACTCGCGGAACGCCCGGTCGAACCGGGTCGTGTCGTCGATGATGTGATGCCGCAGCAGGTACAGGCCGGCGGCGGGCTTGAAGTACTCCACGTTGCCCAAGAGCGCCGGGTTCACGCGGTCGGCCGCGAGGATCGGCGGCTGGTCCCGGCCCGCCGCGGCGGCACGTGCCCACTGCGCCGCCGGGCTGCGACCCGGCCCCACGGTGTCGTGGTAGAACGCCAGCCCTGAGTAGATGTTGATGAAACTGTTGAACCCCTCGTCCATCCAGGGATACAGCCGCTCGTTCGACCCCACGACCATCGGGAACCACTGGTGGCCGAGCTCGTGGGTGGTCACGCCGAACAAGCCGCGGTCGCCGGCGCGGTGCCCGCAGAACACGATCATCGGGTATTCCATTCCCCCGACCGGTCCCGCTACGTTGATCGCGGTGGGGTAGGGGTAGCGGAACCACTTCTCCGAGTAGTGCTTGATGGAATGGCGGGCGTATTCGGTGGAGCGCGCCCAGCCGGCGTTCGCCTCCGGGGGGTAGAGCGACTGGATCAGGACCCCGTTGTAGCCGCTCGCGTCCCAGATGAAGTTCGGGGCCGCCGCCCAGGCGACGTCGCGCACGCTCTTGGCGCTGTAGTGCCACGTCCGGGTCGGGGTCCCGCCGACCGGCCGCGTGAACGCCTGCCCGACCTCGGTTTTCGCGATCACCGCGACCGTTGTGTCCGACTTGAGCGCTTGGGCCAGGCGGGCGCGCTCGGTAGGGGTCAGCACCTCGAGCGGGTTCAAGAGCGTCCCGGTCGCCGCCACCACGAAGCTGCGCGGCACGGTGATCGTGACGTCGAAGTCGCCGTACTCGAGGTAGAACTCGCCCTGGCCCAAGTACTGCTCGGTGTTCCAGCCGCGCACGTCGTCGTACACGGCGAGCCGGGGGTACCACTGCGCGATCTCGTAGAGCCATCCGCCGGGGAACCGCTCGCGGCCCATGCGGTCGGACCCATGCTCCGGCACCTCGAAGCGGTACGCGAGCTCCAGGGTGACGTTCTGTCCCGGCGGCAGCGGCCGATCGAGCTCGGCCCGCATCACCGTGCCGTTCACGGTGGTGGCGAGCGGCGCCCTGCCGATCGCCTGTCCGAAGCGCTGGAGGGCCCGGACGTATTCGATCGTGTAGCCCCCTTCGAAGCCCTGGCCCGCGAACCGGGCGTCGGTCGGATTGAGCGCCGCGCCCCGGCTGTTCGCGCGGTAGATGTTCTGGTCGAGCTGGAGCCAGAGGTAGGTCAGCGTATCGGGGGAGTTGTTGCTGTACCGGATCGTCTCGCTGCCGGTGATCACGTGTGTGGCGGTGTCGAGGCTGGCGCGGATCGTGTAGTCGGCGCGTTGTTGCCAGTAGCGCGGCCCGGCGCGCCCGGAGCCCTCGCGCAGCAGGGTCGGGGTGGGGAGCGCGAGCCGGCGAAAGGGTGACGTGTCGCCCACTTGCGGCGGCAGAGCAGGGGCGGGCGTGGGAGGGGGGGTGGCCGCGGGCTGCTGCAGCGCTGCGAGGACCAACGCAAGGGTCAGCATCAATGCCCTCCCTGTTTCGCTTCATTCAGGTAACCGGCCGCGACTCCGCCCACCACCATGCACAACCCGAGCGAGCCCAGCGCGCTGAGTCGCTGATTGAACATCGCGAGCGCCAGGAGCGTCCCCACGACGGGCTCGATCGTGGCGGCGACAGCCGCGGGCGCGGCCTCGATCCGCTTGACCGCGGCGAAGAACAGCAAGTTCGCCGCCAGCACCGACCCGGCGGTCAGGCCGGCCACTCCCCCCCAGGCGGCGGCCGAGGGCGGCGGCGTCGGGGCGTGCCCGGAGAGCGTCAGCACGATCCCCATGATCACGATGCCGCCCAACGCCTCGAGGAACAGCACGCGGACGGCCCCGTAGCGCGGCACGGCGAAACGGGCCATGAGGGTGGTGCCGGCGTAGCTCAACGCGGACAAGAGACCCCCCGCGATGCCGGCCCCGATGCCGAGCCGGGCCGCCTCCGCCCCGGCGTTGCTGCCGCCGCTCACCGTGAGGGCGACGCCCGCCATCACGACCAGCGCGAGCAGCAGCCGCGTGACCGTGAGCGCTTCATGCAGCAGCACGCGCGCCAGCACGGCGACGAGCACGGGCGCGGTGTACAGCAGGGCCGCGGCGCCGGCCACGCCGACGCCCGCGATCGCGAACTGGTAGGCGACCTCGAACAGCGCCACCAGGAAGCCACCGCCCACGCCCACCAGCAGCCAGCCGCGCCCGTCCACCCGGAACAACTCGCGTCGGAAGGCGAGGCCCCAGAGCGCGAGGCACACAGTGCCGATCAGCACGCGCCAGAACCCGATGCTCGTGGCGGGCATGAGTCGGTACAATCCGGTGGAGAGCGGGCCCGTCGTGCCCCACGTCGCGCCGGCGGAGAGCGCGAGCAGGTAGCCGGCGACGCGGCTGGTGTGGGAGGTGGCTTGCTGCGGCGCCGTCGTCATGGGAACGGAAGGATAACCACGCCATCGCGGCCGCCGTCAAGCAAGCGTCAGACGGTGAGGTCGCCGCGCACCACCGTCACCGCCTGCCCGCTCAAGACGACGCGATCACCCGCGAGCCGCACGCGGACCACGCCGCCGCGGGGCGACGCCTGATACGCCGTCATCTCGGTGCGCTGCAGGCGCTCGCTCCAGAACGGCGTGAGCGCGCAGTGGGCGGATCCCGTCACGGGGTCTTCGTTCACGCCGGCGCGGGGAGCGAAGAAGCGCGACACGAAATCATAGCCGGGGGTGGTCGCCCGGCTGGTGACGATGACGCCGCGCGCCTCTGCCCGTGCCAGTGCGGTGAAGTCGGGGGCGAGCGAGCGCACCGTCGCCTCGGCGTCGACCTCGAGCAGGTAGTCGAACTTGCTTCGCCCCACCCAGCGCGGGGTGACGCCGAGCGCTTCCGCGAGCCTCGGGGGCGGCGCGGCGGGGGCCGCGGGTGTGGCGGGGAAATCGAGCTCGATCCAGCCGTCCCGTCGATCGGCCGTGAGCAGGCCGCTGCGCGTCATGAAGCGGGCCTGGCGGCCCGCCGGCAGATGCCCGTCCTCCCACAGCACGTGCGCGCTGGCGACCGTGGCGTGGCCGCACAGGTCGACCTCGATCGCCGGCGTGAACCAGCGCAGGTGGTATAGGTCCCGCTCGGCGTGCAGGAATGCCGTCTCGGAGAGATTCAGCTCGCGCGCCACGTCCTGCATCCAACGCGCGTCGCGCGCGCCGGGAAGCACGCACACCGCCGCCGGGTTGCCGGCGAACGGCGTGCTCGTGAAGGCATCCACGTGAACGACTGCGAGCCCCATCGGGGCTGTAATCTACACGCTCAGCCGGAAGGTCGTCTTGCCGTGAAAGAAGCTGTTTTCGTGCCCGATGATGAAGGCGGTCGCCACGTCGTGGCTCGCCAGGATGAGCCTCAGGTCGCGGGCGTCGGGAGGCAGATCGAAAGCGAGATCCGTGGTGTACGACTCGCCCGGGACGAGCTGGCGCTGAAGTGCGTCGGTCGGGCCCTCGTAGCGCCGGCCCTGGCCGTCCAGGATCGCCACGTAGCGGCTGTTGGGCGTGAGCGGAGCCATGCCGCGGTGCGAGGAGATGGTCGTCTCGTCGAAGCGGATCTTCACGGTCACGACGTAGAACACCCCGTGCGCGGTGTGGCCGTCCAGCAGCTTCGCCGTTTTCGTGCCGACGACGGAGTACGCGAGGTGGCAGTCCACTTCGCAGATGTGCTTTTCTTCGCTCGGGTCGAGCACGCGCTCCTTACTCGCGAGCGCGGCGATCAGGAACAGGGCGAGGTACACGCCGACGCCACCCAGCGCGACCTGGCCGATCAGCCTGGCCGCATCGGGGCGCTTGAGGACGAGAGAAAACACAATGAGGAGCACGGCCGCCCCCGATCCGACGACCAGCGCGAGGAACGTCAGGAGGTTGAGCGGGTTCAGGCCGTCGGTGATCATGGCTGTAACTCCTTGCACGTGTGTGCTCTGAGACTCGCTCGCTGCTCCTGTACGGCGCGGCGCGCCCGGGCGCGGGCCAGGTTCCAGTTCCGCCAGCCGTCCCCGACGGGCCGCTTCCCCCCACTCCCCTCGGGCGTCCAGCGTGCCAAGAGCGCCGCCGCCGCCCGGCACTTCTCTTGATCCTCGAGGCCGGCGAACCCCGCGAGCAGGTCGGGCACGGCGTCGGCGCCCAGCGAGGCAGCGTATGCGGCATCGAAGGGACGGTGCGCCGCAGGGCGGGCGAGGTTCGTGCGGACGATGAACGCGTCGGGATTGAGCAGGTGCAGCCCGCCGAGCACCGCGAAGCCCTGGACCACCGCTCCGAAGGCGAAGCGGCGCCAGTGCCCGCGCAGCACGGTCCACGCGAACCATGTGAACGCCCCCGCCAGGTAGATCATGAAGGCGGTGGCGTAGAGGCGGATCTCCGACAGTCCGAACTCCGCGACGTAGAGCCGCATCCGCTGTAGCGCGGACGCCATGACGACGCCCAGCAGGGCGAGCAGCAGCCCCGACAGCTGGCGTAGCGTGCGCTGGTGCTCGCGCGACGCGTCGCGCAGCTGCCAGTCCGCGCCGAGCAGGAAGGGGAGCACCAGACCGCTGGCAGCGACGAGCTCGAAGAACCCCCGCCGCGCGTATTCGGCGTACGTCAGGTCGGTGGCGCTCTGCACCAGCTCGGCGCCGCCGAAGAAGTAACGGAGCTGGATGACGACGAAGACGAGAAACAGCAGATTGACGAGACCCAGCGCGGTGCCGACCGGGACGATCCCGAGGGACAACGCCTGAGCGTCCGCCGCGGGAGGCGGCGCCCTTCGGATCAACGCGCCCCAGAAGTAGCCGGCGGTGAGGGCCGTCCAGAATGCGGTGAGCGCCAGGTGTGACGCGACGGCGCTGAAGTCGACGTGCAAGGCGGTCGCGACCACGTTGCGGAATACCGGGTCGGCGGCCGCGAACAGGCCGCCGAACGCGAGCAGCAGCGGGAAGGCGAGCAGCGCGCCGCCGATCGCGCCTCGCGCGTGTCGGAGGGCGCCACCGGTCGGCAGCTCGCTCCACCGGATGTCTCGGGCCAAGAGCGGCCAGACGCCGAACCACGCGCTCAAGGCGGCGACGACTCCGCTACGCACGTACTCCCAGGCGTCGCGGCCGCGGAGCGCGACGCCGCGCAGGCTGAGACCGGCCAGCGCGAGCAGGATCGCGAGGCCCACCGCATCGAGCGCGCGGAGCGCATTAGAGTCGCGGGCCGCAAAGTTCGAGCCCAGCAGCACGGCGGCCATCGCGAGCCAAGGCGCGTCGCGCCCGACGGCGATCCGGCGGCGATATACCAGCCACGCGGCCGCCGCCGCAAGCGCCACAGTACAGAGGAACGCGTTCAGCCCCCACGGTGTCGCGCGCAGCAGCGCGTCGCCCGCGATCCCCAGGACGGCGCCCGTAGCCAAGACCTCCAGGCCGAGCCTGGTTCGGTCGGTGAGCGCGCTCATCCCGCCGCCGCCTCCGGCAAGCCGCCGAAGCGGCGCTGGCGCGAGTGGAAGGCGCGCAGCGCGTCCGTCAGGTCGGCCGCGGAGAAGTCGGGCCACATCGTCTCCGTGAAGTACAGCTCCGCGTAGGCACACTCCCACAGCAGGAAATCGGACAGGCGCTGCTCACCGCCGGTGCGGATCAGGAGATCCACATCGGGGAGCGTCTCACCGGCCGCGATTGCCGCGCGGGCCGAGTAATCCACGGCGAGGCGGAGTCGCAGCGCGGTTCCGGCGGCGGTCGCCAGCTCGGCCGCCCGGATGGCGGTGACGAGCGGGGCGGGGAGCCGGTCGCGCCGGCCGATCACGTCGAGGCGAACGCGGTTCTGGAGGAGGCGGGGCGTCTCGCTGCGCAGGTAGCGAGCGAACAGCCGCATCAATGCCGCCACCTCGCCCGGCGGGCGCTTCCAGTTGTCGGATGAGAAGGCGAACAAGGTGAGCGCGGCGACGCCAGCTTCGGGGGCCGCCTCCACGACGCGGCGGACGGCGTCGGCGCCGGCGCGGTGGCCGGCGGCGCGCGGCAGGCTGCGGCGGGCGGCCCAGCGGCCGTTGCCGTCCATGATGATGGCGACGTGAAGAGAAGTACTTTGCAGCATAAAGTTTTGCCTCAAAAAAAATTTCCCGTCAGCCTTGGCGGGTCGCGCGGATCAGGGCTTCCATGTGGTCGAGGTAACGCTCCAAGGCCCGACGCCCCGCCGCCGTCAGCCGATACTCGGTCTTGGGCACGCGGCCCTCGAACGACTTGCTGCAGGTGACGTACTGCGCCTCCTCGAGCTTCCGGGCGTGGACGCTCAGGTTGCCGTCCGTGGTCTTGAGCAGCGCCTTCAGCTCGTTGAACGTCAACGCGTCGTTCACCGCGAGCGCGCTCACGATGCCCAGGCGCACCCGCTCGTGGATCAGCCGATCCAGCTCCGCCGCCCGCACGCCGATCCGCTCGCGGCGCGGCGCGTGCTCGACGGCCTCTGTTTTCCTGATCGCTCCCGACTTAGCCACCGTACCTCCTCGCAATGAGGGTGCCGAAGGCGACGTGGAGCCCACCGAATCCCGCCGCCAAGAGCCAGTTCCCCCAGGCGGGCGGGCCCAGCAGCGCCGCCGCGCCTACCAGCATGAAGCACAGGCCCATCACCGGGACCACGCGCACCGAGAATGCGCCGCCCGTCACGAAGCCCGTCCCGTACAACAGCAGCCAGGTGCCGGGCAGCGCGTACGCGAGGCCGGCGCGGTACAGCACCACTGTGAGCAGGCCGCCGGCCGCCATCGGGGAGATGAAGCTCAGCCAGAAGCGCCGCCCCGGGCCGGAGAGAATCGGGTCGTTGCCGGCGTACGCCTTCCGGACCATGGCCCACCCGCCGATGGCGAGCGCCACGACCGCCTCCCCCAACCAGGTCACGAGCCACAGCTCGCGCGTGGGTTGCCGCGCGGCCAGGAGCGCCGCGGCGAGCGCCGTCGCGCCCACCGCGACCTGGCCCCACCCCGGCACCGCCGTGAACGAGCCGGCGCGCTCCATCGTCTGGCGGATGTAGCGCAGGTCGTCGACGGCGCGGTCGTGCAGCGGACGCGGGGACGCCATAGCGGCAACGATAGCAGGGCGGCCGGCCACTGTCAAGTACTTTGCACAGCAAAGTCAGTAGGCTTAGCGCCGTGCGCGTCTACATCTCCGTGGACATGGAGGGCATCGCCGGTGTCGTCCATGAATCCCAAACGGATCCCGTCGACCCGAGGGCCACCGCGGAATACGCCCGCTTCCGGCGGCTGATGACCGCGGAGGCGAACGCCGCCGTCGAGGGAGCCCTGGCAGCCGGCGCCACGAAGGTGCTCGTGAACGATAGCCACTGGTTCATGCGCAACCTGCTGGCCGAAGAGCTGCATCCTGGGGCGGAGCTCCTCTCCGGCGATCCCAAGCCGAGCTCCATGGTGCAGGGGATCGAAGACGGCTTTGACGCCGCGCTGTTCATCGGCTACCACGCCCGTGCCGGGACGCGCAACGCCATCCTCGACCACACCTATGCCGACCGGGTCGCCGAGGTGCGGTTGAACGGCCGTGCCGTGGGAGAGCTCGGTCTCAACGCGGCGCTCGCGGGCGCCCACGGCGTGGCCGTCGCCCTGGTGAGCGGTGATGCCGCGCTCGCCGCCGAGGCGAAGCAGCTGCTCGGAGACGCCGTCACGACGGTGGTGGTCAAGCAGGCCGTGAGCCGCCACGCGGCCCGCAGCGTCGCGCCGGCGGTCGCCTGCCGGATGATCCGCGAGGGGGTGGCGGGT
>Ga0209057_1001121_pt1 | contig 22194 bp, 19 predicted proteins | sample GraSoiAngelo_146_FD_185903 | JGI IMG/M metagenome (GOLD analysis project Ga0209057, IMG submission 185903) | Grasslands soil microbial communities from the Angelo Coastal Reserve, California, USA - 14_1009_05_30cm (SPAdes) (version 2) | ecosystem: Environmental > Terrestrial > Soil > Grasslands ... | reverse complement strand
CGCCGCCGGCGCTCGCGACCGAGCCGAACCGGCCGTTCACGGTGTAGCGGAACGCTCGGGTCGCCGGGTCGAAACCGCGCACGTACAGCAACACGGGGTCCGGCGTCGTGGCATACCCCCAGCCGAGCCGGTGCCCCGCGCCGTGCCACCATTCGTCCAGGCCGCCGAGCAGGTTGACCGTGAGGAGCGAGACCGTCAGCGGGCGGTCATCGCCGAACCAGGCGGGATGCCAGTTGATCTGGAGATCGAGCGACGGCTGCCACGGGCCGGTGCAGGAGTTGCGCCCGGCCACCTGGCCCAGCTGGCGCTCGAGGCAGCCCCGCACCCCTGACGACGCGCTCGCGAGCAGGGCCCGCATGCCGCTCGCCACCGCCGTATCGCTCGCCGTCACCGGATCGAACAGGAACGCGCGGTCGTTGCGCGCGCCGTCGCCGTTCACGTCGGATCCGACGAGTGGCGTAAACGGCGTCCCCGAGAGGAGCCGTCCGATCAGGCCGATCTCGAGCGCATCGCTGACTGGATAGTTCAACGTCGTGAGCACGGCGTGGCGTCGCTCTAGGTCGCTCGTCGCCCATTCGGGCACGTTGGGATCGCCGGCGGTGGTGGGGGCCGCGAACCCCTGCGCCGCGGAGCAACACGCGAATGACGACTGATCCCTGGAGCGCGTGAGCGTGTACGACACCCGCACCGTCGCACCCCGCTTCGTGCTGCCCGCGAGCGCGACGGTCAGCTGCTTGGTGTCGGATTCCAAGTCGGAGCGAATCAACATGACGCGCCCGAATTCGGGATGCGCGCGTGACGCCGTGAGGCTCACGGCTCCGGTGGACGGAACGATCGAGTCCGCGGGGACGTAGACGGGACGATCAGCTTCGTTCGAGAGCGTGAACCCCGGTGCCCCCACCAGGTTCAGATCGCGGAATCCGTATTGGCTCTTGCCGCGGGCATAGCTTGCGTCCACCGTCACCGAGAAGTCGCCCAGCCGCCGCATCACGCCGAGCGACGCCCGCCAGGCGTGGGGCGCCGTAAACCGGGGATCGAACGTGGAAACGTCGGGCCGGGCGGCGGCGGGGGCACCATTGGTCGAGTCGGCGCAGTGCGCCGGGATGGCGGCCGGGCTCGCCTCGTACGCCGCCCAGTCGGGCGTCGGGACGCCCGCACCCACGCACGCGAGCTGCGTCTCCGCAGTGATCGTTCCGGGCGCCTTGAGCACCGTGCTGTAGAGGCCCTCGGGCGCGGGGCTGCGGAAGTCGCCGACACCGCCGCGCACGTACGTCGTGTGCCGGGCCTCCCCCTCCCCGCTCCCCAATCCCCACGTGAAGCCGATGCGCGGCGAGAAGTGCCGCTCACCTGGCAGCCGATCGACCCGCACCCCGAACAGCGAGTCAACGGCCGGGTTCGCCGGGGGCGCGCCGTCGAATCCGGCGGTCTCGATCCGGACACCGTACATGACGTGGACACCCGGAGCCGCGTGCCAGCTGTCGCCGGCGTACAGCGCGGCGTTCCAGGCCGTCCCGACCACGTCCTGGGGGGCGAGGGTACGGGTGAACGTGGATGGGCTGTCGGCGGCGAGCGCCGCGAGCGAGGGGAAGGTGAATGTGCCGAGCTGGTTCGGGATCTGGTCGTCGTGGCCCCGGATACGGTTCAGGTAGCTGCCGAGCTTGACGCGGTGCTTCGAGTCGCCCGACAGCCAGGAGAGCTCGTCGGTGAGCTCGATGGTCCGGTCGTCGGTGCTCTGCGGTGCGGTGCTGTTCCCGCCGAAGGTGAGGGTCGCTACGTCCTGGCCGCCGTCCCCCAGCGGAGACGCGACGTCGACCTTCGCCGTGGGCAGCCCGAGCAGCGGGCTCACGTCCTTGCGAAGGGCCGCCACGTATCCGCGGGCCTCGTTGACGAAGTTCCCGCCAAGGTACGACGTGAGCGACGCCATGACACCGCCGCTCCGCTCCGAGCGCCGGGCGCCGGTGGCGGGCAGGGCGAGGGTGCTCACGTGGGTTGGCTCCTGCGAGACCCAGTGCCCGTCGAGGCGCAGGGTGACGGTGTGCACGGGCGACAGCTGCCAGTCGAGGCGCAGCAGGCCGAGCGTATTGTAGCCGGCGCGGTCGTCGGAGCCGGACAGCACGGCGGGCATGCCCGTGGCGCCGGCGAGAGCGCGGAAGCGTGACGCCGAATCGGGACTCACGCCCAGGCGATCGAGGGTCGCGTCGTCGGCCGTGGCGAGCGAGGGCAAGGCCTGCGTGCGCCACCGTCCCTGCAGGGCGGCGAACACGAACAAGCGGTTGGGGACGATCGGCCCGCCCATGCCGGCGCCGACCTGGGTCTGTGACATACCTTGACCGAACGGCGTGGACGTGGCGTCGCCCCAGGCGATAGTGCGGTCTCGGAGGGTGGTCGTGATAGAGCCCTGCGGCGTGTTGGTGCCGCTGCGCGTGGTGGACGCGACCAGGCCGCCCGAGAACTGGCCGCGGGCCACGTCGAAACTGTTCGTGACCACTCGAACGGCGCGGACGGCGTCCTGGGGCACTTCTCCCGAGCCGAGCGACATGCCGTCGAGCGTGACGTTGTTGGCGGTGGGCCGTTGGCCGGCGACGGAGAAGGCGGCGGAGCTGGTATCGCCGCCCGCGATCGCCAGCACGCCCGGGGCGAGTGTGGCCACGGTGTTCAGGTCCGACGCGTCGGTCGGGAGCCGCACGACTTCTTCCCCGCTCAAGCCCTGGCCGGTCGCGCCTCTCCCCACGCTTGCGGCGCGCCCGCTGCGTCGTGCGGTCACCGTGACGGCCTCGAGGGCGACGGCGGCGGCGCCCATCTGTACGTTCGCGACGATGCGATCCTCGTCTCCCTGGCGGGCGGCGCTTACGTGCGTAGGCGCCATCCCGATGTAGCGCACCACCAGCTCGTAGCGACCCCCGCCGTCCGGAAACAGCAGGGTGAAGCGCCCGCGTGCGTCGGTCGTGACCTGGCGCGAGCTTTGCGTCTCGCGCGACGTCACCTCGACCGTGGCACCGGCGATCGGCTGGCTGTCCGGTCCCGTCACCGTGCCGGCGATGATGTCGGTCGCCGCACCCTCCTGGCCGGACGCCGGGCGAGACACGCCGACGACGAGGCAGACGAGCAGGGCCAGCAGCCCGAGGAACGAGAATCGCGGCGTCACACTAAGGTCCCGTAGCGCTGCAGCTGATCATAAAGCTCGCCTGCGCCGTGGCGCCGACCGTTACTGTGACCGCCTGCGGGTTGGGACTCGCCACCGTGCAATTGGCGGGCACGCCGCCGAGCGTCACGGTGTGGTCGCCGACGGCGATTCCTGTCGCCGTGACGCTATCGTTGGCGCCGATGGTGCCGGACTGGCCGTTCTCCAGCGTCACGGTATAACCGGCAGGGAGGTTCGACCCGGTCGTCGCCGTCGTAACGGTCAGGCTGCCAGTGGCCGGAGGCGGAGGGGGCGGGGGGGGCGGCGCCGCGCAGGTGATGTCGAAGCTGGCTTGCGCGGTCTCCCCACCGGACACGCTCACCGTGTCCGGATTGGCCCCGTCGATGACGCAGGCGGACGTGACGCCGGCGAGCGTCACCACGTGGCTGCCCGCGGCAAGGCCGACGAATGTCACGACCGCGTTGATCCCGATCGGCTGCGAGATGCTGTCATCCACGGTGACGGTGTAGCCGCTCGGGAGATTGCTGCCAGCGGTCGTGGTCGTCACCGTGATGTTCCCCGTCAACGGCGGGAGGATGGCGAACGCCTGGCTTTTCACTGGAGCGAGGGCCGTCCCGGGCGCGGACGCGACCAGGCGATAGCCCGCCCCCGCCTTGTCGATCCGCAGATGACGGAACGTCGCGATACCGTTGGCCGCGGCTACGGTCGTCGTGTCGCCGAGCGAGACCCCCCCGGTGTCCGAGTCGATCGTGAGCGCAACGACACCGCCGAACCCGGCGACGACATTGCCCTGATCGTCGCGCACCGCCACCCGCACCGGCGGGAGAGTTTTTCGGGCGTGCGTGGTCTGCGGCTGATCCGTGAATCGCAGGGCCGCGGGCGGGCCCGCGACGGGCGGAGCTCCGCTCCCCGACCCGCGGAAGAACGTGTCGAGGCGGCAGCTAAGAACCACGGCCAGCAGCGCCAGAGCGGCGAAGCTCTTCATCGACACGCCGTGAAGACTGCAATCGCCGCACCGGCCTCGAACCCTGAAAACGCCTTCGGCGTGTGGGGACCCGCGGCAACACCTGTGTCGCCGCTGTCGCAATACAGACGCATCTCGTTAAGATTCGCCTGACGCGTGGATACAACATGGCCCGAGTCCTGATCATCGACGACGACGTCACCCTGCGCCAGGCGCTCACCAAGCATCTGGAGCACGCCGGCCACGAGGTGCGCCAGGCCGCCGACGGCAACGCCGGCGTCCGGGCCTTCGAGCGGCACGCCGCCGACCTCGTGATCGTCGACATCTTCATGCCGGGGCAGGGCGGGTTACAGACGATCGGCCGGCTGCGGCGCGAATGGCCGGGCGTGAGAATTCTCGCGATGTCCGGCACCAAGAGCGCCGGAGCGCTCGACGTCGCCGGACACGCCACCTCGCTCGGCGCGGATCACTTCATCACCAAGCCGTTCGAGGCGGCCGAGCTGCTGGAGCTGATCAAGACCCTGCTCGAGGACCGGGCCCCCCCGTCTTCCTGACCCGTTCGTCGCGTCGGGGCGGCGTTTCGTCGTGGCGGGAGGCGGCCACTCAGGCAAGCATTAGGCGCTTCGCGGCCACGAACCGGGCGATGCGACGTACGGTGCGAAAGTCGTCGATCTCGAGGTCGTCGAACGCCAGCCGGAAGCCGAACTCCTCCTCCAGGATGGCGAGCAGCTTGACGAACAGCAGCGAGTCGACCACGCCGGCCTGAAACAGGTCGAGGTCCGGCGACGGCAGCTCGACCTCGAGCCGCTCCGCGAACAGCCGCGTGATCCTGGTCTCGAGCTCTCGCCCCTCAGTCATCGGGTACGTGCTCCGCCGCCAGCAGGTCGTACAGCAGTCGGTCGTACGGCTTGCCGTCGATCCAATGGCAGCGCCGCTGGCGCCCGATGTAGCGGAAGTGGAGCTGCTCGAGCGCGCGCCGGGACGGCACGTTGATCTCCACGGTCCACGCGCCGACCACTTCGAGCCCCAGCTCCCGGAACGCGTACGTCAGGAGGCGGGTCGCGGCGCGCCGGGCGAAGCCGCCATGGCGCTTGCGTCCCAGCACCGCCCACAGCGACCCGGCCGTTTTGAAACGGCGATCCACGTTTGACAGGCCCACCACGCCGACCGGCAGGTCGCTGTCGTCCGGCGTGAACACCCGCAGCACATGCAGATCCCGCTGCGTCATGACCTTGAGCGAGACCGCCGTGGGGGCGAGGATGCCATTCCCGAAGTCCAACCACTTGTAGTTTTCCTCCCGGCCGAGCCAGCTCGCGACGAGCTCGATCAGCTCGGGATTGTCGAGCGGCAACAGCTTCATACCGTGCGCCTCTTCGCAGGGTTCGGGCCATGCTGCCGCTTTGCGCCAGACGTTGTAAGTGCGCCACGTGCTTGCGGAAGCGAGGATTGTGGCGGAGCGGCAACACGCGCGACGCACCAACCTGTGTCGGTGCGTGAACCAGAATGCAGCGAGGCGAGGCAGGAACAGGCCTGGCTTAGCTTTGCCGGGCCGCCCGTCGGTCGGCGATGAAGGCGGCGATCGCCGCGAGGGAACGGAAGTGCTCGACTTCCACGTCGTCCAGCTCGACGCGGAGCCCGAAGCGCTTCTCGAGCTGCACCAGCAGCTCGACGAACCCCACCGAGTCGAGCCGTCCGGTCGCGAGCAGGTCGGTGTCGGGCGACGGCACTTCGACACCGAGCCGCTTGGTAAACAGCGTGGTCAGCTCCGCCTGCAGGGAATCGGTCACGAGGGTCATGGCGTGTTCACCGCCTCCGGTGCGAACAGGTCCTTGAGCCTGCGACGATCGATCTTGCCGTTGCTGGTCTTGGGTAGCTCGTCGAACGCGAGCCAGCGCGACGGCAGCATGTAGGACGGCAGCGCCTCCGCCGCCGCCGCGCGCAGCGAGGCCGGCGTCACCGCCACTCCCGCGAGCGGTACGTAGGCGCAGCAGATGGCGACGCCGTCGAAGTCCTGCGTGGCGACGCCCACGACGGCGCACTCCCGCAGACGTCCCAGCGCGTGCAGCGCAGTCTCGATCTCCCCCAGCTCCACGCGGTAGCCGCGCGTCTTGATCTGCGAATCGGCCCGGCCGAGAAAGCGGACCAGCCCGTCCGTCCCGACGCTCGCGAGGTCGCCGGTGCGGTAGATCCGGTCGTCCGGCGTCGCGCCCGCCGGATACGGCAGGAACGCCGCGCGCGTCTTCTCCTGGTCGCGCCAATACCCGGGAGAAAGTCCCGCGCCGCGGATATAGAGGTCTCCCACCTCGCCCGGCGGCACCGGCCGGAGTGCTTCGTCCAGCACCAGCAGCTCCTCGCCGCCGCACGCGCGGCCGATGGGGATCGTCTCGTCCTCGTTCGCGGGGCACGCCGGTACTGTGTAATAGCTGCTGGCGATCGTCGCTTCGGTGGGGCCGTACAGGTTCGTGAACGACGCGTGCGGCACGCGCTGCATCCAGTAGATCAGCGCCGGCGTGGGGAACACCTCGCCGCACCACAGCACGCGCTTGAGCGACGGGAAGTCGCCGTGCTTTACCACGGCGAACTTCGCCATGTAATTCAACGCCGACGGGACCGAGAACCATTGCGTCAGCTGCGCCCGGCGAATCAGCTCCGCGAGCTTGTGCGGCAGCAGGTTCAGCTCGGGCGGCACGAGGTGCAGCTCGGCGCCCGCCGCGAACGTGCCGAACATGTCGAACGTGGACAGGTCGAAGTGCAGCGGCGGATGACCGGAGATGCGGTCCGTCGCCGTCGTGCCGAAGAACGGCACCGCCCATTCGATGAACGCCCGCACGTTGGCGTGCGTGATCATCACGCCTTTGGGCGTGCCGGTCGATCCCGACGTAAAGAGGATGTGCGCGCCGTCTCGCGCGCTGTTCTGGTAGGCCAGGGGCTCGGCCGAATAGCCCGCCAGATCGCCCGCGGAAAACTGCGGCTCCACGCCGCGCGGGGGCGGCGTGGCGTCGAGCCACCCGACCGCGTGCGTCCGCGCGAACTCCGGCGAGGCAAACAGCCGCTCGAGCGTCGGGCCGACGGGTCCGCCCGCCAGGATCCAGCGGTTGTCGCACGCCGTGATCATCTTCTCGGCGCGGGCCACGGGACTGCCCGGGTCGAGGGGCACGTACATCGCATCGGCCTTGAGGGCCGCGAGGATGGCGACGATCGTCTCGGGAGACTTGGGGCTCAGCAGGCACACCCGGTCGCCCCGCGCGCATCCGGCGTCCTTGAGGAGGCGCGCCAGCCGGTTGCTGCGGGCCTCGAGCTCGCCGTAGGTGACGCGCCGCTCCTGGAACACGAGCGCCCCGGCGTCGGGGCGTCGAGTCGCCTGCTCGGTCACCCAGTGCTGCAGCAGGCGACTCACGGCGTCACGCGAGCCGCGGCACGCTCGCACACCACGCCGATGTGCTCCAACTCCTCCGGGCTGGCCGGCACGTCCAGGATGATCGTGCGGTAGCCCACGCCGACATAGCGCGCCACCTCGTCGGCCACGCGCTCGTAGCTCCCAACCAGGTACGGGCAGAACGTCTTGTAGTTCTCGAACGGCAGCATCCAGTACGGTTGCTCCGGACCATCACCGGTGGCGGCCTCGCCGATCTTCGACAGCTGCTTGTGCCATTCCGAATCGGACACCCTCATCGCCAGCTGGTGGGTGAGCTGGCCCTTGCGGTCCTCCGGGAACCGGGCGCGCGCCACCGCCCACGCCTCGCCCGCGTCCTCGCGCGCGATGATCCCGATGCGGATACCCAGCGCGGCGGCGTCGATCGGAGGGCCCCCCTCGTAATCGGAGACCGGCTTGGGGTAGCGCACCGCGAGGGCGCCGAGCTCTCGGGCCGCCGCCAACCCCGCCTCCGACGATCCGGAGACGAACACGCCCGGTTTGAGAGCGGGATCGAGCGGCGGTGTCATCTTCACGTTGGTGACTCGGTAGTAGCGCCCGTCCAGCGTCACCGGCTTGGCGCTGCCGAGCAGCCGCATGATGAGTCCGGTGTACTCGACCAGCCGGGTGTAGCGCTCGTCGTGCGGCGTCCGATCGTCCAGCGCCTCGAGATCGTTCTTGAAGCCGCCCGCCACCATGTTGAGATAGATGCGGCGCCCGTGCAGGAATCCGAGGGTGGCGACCATCTTGGCCACGCTGTAGGGGTGCATGTACACCGGCTGGACCGCCACCAGGGGGCAGAGCCGGTGCGTGTGCGTGATGATGTCCTGGGCGATGAGCCACGGGTCGACCAGCCCGTTGTCCGTGTACACGAGGATCCCCTCGCACCCGGCGGCGTCGCTCCAGCGGGCGATGTCCAGCACCTCGCGGCGGTAGACCAGCGGGGAGGCCGTGTACGACGGCGGGCAGGTCGCGAACACCTTCAATCCGGACTCGATGAGTCGAGCGGTCATGCTACCTCATCAGTCTGACGTGGGAAGCGTGCGACGGTCGCCCGCACCCTGTGCAAGAAGCGGGCTGTTTTTCCGCCCCGGCGGGCTGTACTCGGGATGTGGCGTGCGCGCCACAAAGCGCCGGGGACGAGCCCCACCAAGGCATCGCGTACGGTTCTTGCGGCTCCCCCTCCATCTCTCACTCGAACGCTCACCGAAGGACCCTCAGTTGAACATCCTCGGCATCAGCGGGTTCGAAGGCTCCATTCCTTTCAAGCGGGCGCGCTGGCAAAACCTGGACGAGCGTGAGTACCGCATCTCCCAGGGGCACGACTCGGCGGCGGCGCTGATCGTGGACGGGACCGTGGTCGCGGCCGTGGCCGAAGAGCGGATCAGCCGCCGCAAGCACACGGGGGACTTTCCCAAGGGCGCGATCGCCTACTGCCTGGAGGAGGCCGGTCTCGCCATCGAGGAGGTCGACGAGCTGGTGCACGGCTTCGACTATGCCCCGTACCGCGGTGTGTATGCGCTGGACCCGGTGTCGCACGATCTGTATCGCGACGTGTACTCGCGCGAGGCGCTGCTGGCGCTCGTGGCGCGTGATTTTCCGGGCGTCCCCCCCGAGCGGGTGCGTCAGGTCGCTCACCACGCGGCGCACGCGGCCAGCGCGTACTACACGTCGGGATGGGACGAGTGTCTCGTCATCGTGATCGACGGCATGGGCGAAGCCCAGAGCGCCAGCGTGTATCACGCGCGCGACGGCAACCTCGACCGGATCTTTCAGATCGGCGCGCCCGACTCGATCGGCATCCTGTACTCCGTCGTCACGTTACACTTGGGATTCGACTTCAACGCCGACGAGTACAAGATCATGGGGCTCGCGCCCTACGGGGACGCGGAGCGGTTCTGCCAGTTCTTCGAAGAGGCGGTGGAGCTCGAGCCCGACGGGGGCATCCGGATCCCCTTGCTTCGGGTCAACCGGACGCGGGAGGAGCGCGAGCATTATCTCGCGACGCGCGCCCGTCTCACCGAGTGTCTGGTGCCGCCGCGCCATCCCGACGCCGAGATCGGCGATGTGCATCGGGACGTGGCCGCCGGGCTGCAGGCGTGTCTGGACCGGGCCATGCTGCACCTGTGCGGTCGGTTCGCGGAGACGACGGGCCTGCGCCGGCTGGCACTGGCGGGGGGTGTGGCGCTCAATTGCACCGCGAACGGCAAGCTGCTCTGCTCGGGGACGTTCGACGACATCTACGTGCAGCCCGCGGCGGGCGACGACGGTAGCGCGCTGGGCGCCGCGCTGTGGCGGGCCGCCGAGCTGGGCGAGGCCAGGAACGAGCGCTTCCCGGTCCCGTTCCTCGGGCCGGGCTATGGCGCCGCGGCGATCGACGCGGCGCTCGCCGCGTACCGCGATCGCGTCGAGGTGGCGCGTTTCGCGACCCTGGCCGAGGCGTGCGCGGAGGCGGCGCGTCTCATCGCGGCGGGACGGGTGGTCGCATGGTACCGCGGCCGCATGGAGTTCGGGCCGCGCGCCCTGGGGCATCGCAGCATCCTCGCCGACCCGGGCCACCCCGAGATGCGGGATCGCATCAACGCCATGGTGAAGATGCGAGAGGCGTTCCGGCCGTTCGCCCCCGCCGTCTCGATCGAGGAAGTGGATCGCTGGTTCGAGGTGGCGCCCGGGACCGAGCTACCGTTCATGATCATGACCGTGGACGTACGCCCGGAGCATCGCGCCGCCCTGCCGGCCATCACGCACGTCAACGGCTCCGCTCGCGTGCAAACGGTGGCGGCGCGCGACAACCCGGAGTTTCACGAGCTGCTGCGCGCCGTCGGAAAGACCACCGGGCGGGAGATGGTCCTGAACACGAGCTTCAACGTCAAAGGACAGCCGATCGTCAACACCCCGCGCGAAGCGCTCGACACCTTCCTCGGCACCGGCATCGAGTTCCTGTTCCTCGAGAATACGCTCGTCAGCCGGCGGGCCCCCTAGCGGCCGTCCTCCGTTCACCCCGGGCTTGCGCCCGGGGTCAGTTGAGACTTCGGTGCGCTAAGCGGCTTCGACGCTCGCCGGTACGGCCGACGAGACGATCACGCCGGCGCCGAGCGACAGACCCGGGGCGGGCGTCGCGCCCTGGTCGCCGAAGTAGGCTTCCTCGCCGTGCTCGCTCAAATCGAGCCCGCTGAGCTGCTCCTTCACGCCCACCTTGGCACCCATGGTGACATTCACGAGCGTCATGATCAGCGCCGTGCCGAGCGCGGCGATCGCGACAGCCGCGAGCACCGCCACGAGCTGCACGCCCATCTGGGCGAAGTTACCGGCGAGCCAGCCGTCGCCACCGGCGGGGTTCGCCACTTTCGTGGCGAACACGCCCGTCAGGAGCGCCCCGGCCATGCCTGCCAGACCGTGGCAGGAGAAGACGTCGAGGGAATCGTCGAGCCGGGTGGTGGCGCGGATCTGGATCGCGGTGTAGCTCACGATCACCGCCAGCACACCGACCGCGATGGACGCCGGCACCGTGATGTAGCCGGCGGCGGGCGTGATCCCGACGAGGCCTACCACGAGCCCGGTCGCCGCACCGACGGCCGTGGCCTTGCCCGTGCGCGCCAGGTCGAGGCACACCCAGGTGATGAGCGCCGCGGCGGCGGCCGTGTTGGTGTTCGTGAACGCCAGCGCCGCCAGGCCGTTCGCGGCGAGCGCCGAGCCGGCATTGAAGCCGAACCAGCCGAACCACAGGAGTCCCGCGCCCAAGAGCACCAGCGGCACGTTGTGCGGCACGATCGGGGCGCGTTTGAAGTCTTTGCGCGGCCCGAGCATGCGCGCGGCCACCAGGGCGGAGACGCCGGCGCTGATGTGCACCACCGTGCCGCCCGCGAAGTCGAGCGCACCGAGCTTCTGCAGCCACCCGCCGGCCCCCCAGACCCAATGCGCCAGCGGGTCGTAGACGAAGGTAGCCCAGAGCAGGATGAACACGACGTAGGCACGGAAATGCATGCGCTCCACGATCGCGCCCGAGATGAGGGCTGGGGTGATGATCGCGAACATCGCCTGGAACATCGCGTGCGCCTGGAGCGGGATCGTCGCCGCGTAGGCCGGATCGGGGTCGAGCCCTACGCCCTTGAACCCCGCCCATGCGAGTCCGCCCCACCACGGCGTCCCGTGCCCGAAGCCGATGGAGTAGCCCAGCAGCACCCATTGCACGCTGATCAATCCCAGCGCGACGATGCTCATCATCATGGTGTTGAGCGCGTTCTTCGGCCGTACCAGCCCGCCGTAGAAGAACGCGAGCCCCACGGTCATCACCATCACCAACGCGGTGGAGGTCAGCACCCAGGCGGTGTCGCCCGCCGAGACGACGGCCGGGTCGGCCAGGAGGGGAGGGGTGATCATTCGTCGTCCTCCCCGGCGACGGCGCCGGCGTGCTGCGCGCTCTCGAGCGCGGCGCGCTGCACCTTATCGGCGTTCACCGCCGTGAGCGCCGCGTTGTCGGCCTCCCCCGTGCGGATGCGGATCACCCGCTCGATGGGCTGCACGAAGATCTTGCCGTCGCCGACTTCGCCCGTGCGGGCGGAAGAGAGGATGGCCTTGATACACGGCTCCACGAACGGCTCGGAGCAGACCATCTCGATCTTCACCTTTTCGTGGAATTCCATGACGACGGTGGTGCCGCGATATTGCCCGATGACTTCCTGCTCGCCCCCGTGACCCGACACGCGGCTCAGCGTGATCCCGGTGACGCCGGTCCGGAACAGCGCCGCCTTGACCTCCGGCAGGCGCTCGGGCCGTACGATGGTAGTGATGAGTTTCATAACGGACAAACTATCCCCCGTCGATCATGGTGTCAACCAATTCGTGCATGGAATGCACAGATTTCGTGTCAGCCAACAGTGCCTTACTCACAGCACATTGCGTGCCGTCACGGTTTTCTGGCATCTTATACCGTCTCTCGCTGCCCGCCGCGCAACGGACCATCCCTGCCGCGGTTGCCCGCAGCGATGGTCGCTTGACTCCGTCCGGGGACACGCCCGCCTGCGGAGTCATGCTCAGGTCGGTCGGCACGGAAGTCGCCTAACCCCGGGCGTCACCGAACGGGGAAGGCTCCATGTCCACAGCAACGCGAGTCGCGGTCCTGCTGGTGGGGTTATGCGCCGCGGCGTCCGCGGCACGCGCGCAGTACCCGCAGCGGCGCGACGGTTTCTGGATCGGGTTCGGGCTGGGCTACGGGTCGTCCCAGGTCACCTGCGACACCTGTCGGCGCGTGTCCCGGCAGGGCGGCGTCACCGGGTTCGTGAAGCTGGGCGGGGCGCCCAGCCGCAACCTGCTCATCGGCGCCGCGCTCAACGGCTGGGCCCATTCCGACGGCAGCGCCACCGAGACGATGGCAAACGTCACCGCGTCGCTGTACCTGTACCCCCGCCGCCGCAGCGGCTTCTTCGTCACCGGCGGGGTCGGGCTCTCCAATTACCACACTAGTTCCACGCCCTCGTGGGACGGCACGGGATGGGGCTTTACCGCCGGCGCCGGATATGATCTCCGCTTCGGGCGCGACGTCTCGCTCACTCCGGTCGTCAACTACGCGTGGGGCGACGTGGGTGACGTGAGCCTCGGAAGCTCCGGCAATGTGTTCACCCGCTGGCGGCAGAACGTGTTCGACGTCGCGTTGGGTGTGACGTTCCACTAGGCGGTTCAGGGAGCGCGGCGGCACCCTTCCCCAGTGCCCGCAGCAGGCGCACGGCCTGGGCCTGCTGGGGCGCCGGCAGTGCGGCCACGGCGCGCCGCATCGCGTCCGCGTGCAATGGAAAGATCCCCTCGATGACGCGCCGACCCGCCGGGGTCAGGGCGACGAGGACCACCCGGCGGTCGTGGGAGGAATGCCGGCGGCGCACCAGGCCCCGGGTCACGAGCTTGTCCACGACGTACGTAGTGCTCGACGACTCGACCAGGATGCGGCGCTGCACGTCGCACACCGCCAGCTCACCCTTGTGGTACAGGACTTCCAGCACCCCGAACTCCGTCGTGCCCAATCCGAAACGGGCGATACTCGACCGTGAGTGATGGTCCACGGCGTCGAACGCCCGTGCCAGGACGACCCAGAGCTTCAGGGCGATGTCGCGCGGCTGCAACGGTAGTGGCATCTCGCCTCGGGAACCGAGAAACGCGTCGTCGTGTTCCGCGACCAGTAGAAGTAGAGTATCTCGATTTCGAGATAATTTTCACAGGAGGATGCCGCAAATGCTAGGGGATCTGGGATTACTGCTGCTGCGTCTGACGCTGGGGACGGTGTTCCTGGCGCACGGGGCGCAGAAGGCGTTCGGGTCGTTCGGCGGGCCGGGGTTCGAGGGCGCCACGGGCTTCATCGGGAGCATGGGGTTCCGACCCGCGCGCGTATGGGCGGCGCTGGCGGTGGGGGGGGAGCTCGTAGCCGGGGTGCTGTTCGTGCTCGGTCTGCTCACACCGCTCGCCGGAGTGCTGGTGCTCGCCACCATGGCCGTCGCGATCGCCAAGGTGCACGGGCCGAAGGGCTTCTTCGTGCAGAACGGGGGCTTCGAGTACAACCTGGTGCTGATCATCGCGGCCGTGGCGCTGGCCGCCGTCGGACCGGGAGCGTTGTCGCTGGACCACCTGCTGGGGCTCGCGCGCTAAGCCTAGTCATCTCATAGATTCCCCCCGTCGCGTTCAAGGGCGGGGGAATCTGGACACGCTGGTCCCGAAGCTCTTCACCACGCTCAAGGGATATACCCGCGGGCAGTTCGTCACCGACCTGACCGCGGGCGTGATCGTGGGGATCGTGGCGCTGCCGCTCGCGATCGCGTTCGCGATCGCGAGCGGCGTGGGTCCCGAGCGCGGCCTGTTCACGGCGATCGTCGGGGGCTTCCTCATCTCCGCCCTGGGCGGCTCGCGCGTGCAGATCGGCGGGCCCACGGGCGCGTTCGTCGTGATCGTCTACGCCATCGTGCAGCGGCACGGCGTGGAGGGCCTCGCGATGGCGACGCTCATGGCGGGGATCATCCTCGTAGCGTTCGGCCTCGCCCGCCTCGGCGCCGCGATCAAGTTCATCCCTTATCCCGTCACCATCGGATTCACGAGCGGGATCGCCCTGATCATCCTGTCGGGCGAGGTGAAGGATTTCCTGGGACTGAAGATGGGCCCCGTGCCCGCCGAGTTCGTGGCGCGCTGGCGCTCGTTCGCGGCGCACCTCGACTCGCTCAACCTCTGGGCGGTGGCCGTCGCCGCGGTCACCGTAGCCATCATCGTCCTGTGGCCGCGGGTCAACCGCCGCATTCCCAGTCCGTTCGTCGCGCTCATCGTGACGACGGCGGCGGTGCAGCTCGGGCACTTGCCCGTCGACACGATCGGCAGCCGCTTCGGCGTGATCAACGCGGTGCTGCCCGCCCCGTCGCTTCCCGCGGTCACCTTCCGGCAGATGCCCGGCCTCGCCGGCGCGGCCTTCACCATCGCCCTGCTCGGCGCCGTCGAGTCCCTCCTCTCGGCCGTCGTAGCGGACGGCATGATCGGCGGACGCCACCGCTCGAACATGGAGCTCGTGGCGCAGGGCATCGCCAACATCGCGTCGCCGCTGTTCGGCGGCATCCCGGCGACGGGAGCGATCGCCCGCACGGCGACGAATGTGAAGAACGGCGGCCGCACGCCCGTCGCCGGCATAACGCACGCGGTCACCCTGCTCCTGATCGCCTCATTCTTCGGTCGCTGGGCCGGCCTGGTCCCCATGGCCACGCTGGCCGGGATTCTCGTCGTCGTCGCCTACAGTATGAGCGAGTGGCGCACGTTCGTGGCCGAGTTCCGGGCGCCGAAGAGCGACGTGGCGGTGCTCGTCACCACGTTCCTGCTCACCGTGCTGTGGGACCTGACGGTGGCGATCGAGGTGGGGATGGTGCTGGCGGCCTTCCTGTTCATGCGACGCATGGCCGAGGTGACCAACGTCAGCGCCCTGACGCACGAGCTCCAGGACCCGAAAGACGATTTCGAGAGCGATCCCAACGCCGTGCGGCGGCGCGTCGTCCCGCCTGGCGTCGAGGTGTACGAGATCACCGGGCCGTTCTTTTTCGGCGCGGCGGAAACTTTCAAGGAGCGCCTGGGGCGTATCGCGCTGCGGCCCAAGGTGTTGATCCTCCGGATGCGCCACGTGCCGGCGATCGACTCCACGGGGCTGCATGCGCTGCGCGACCTGGTGCGGCGCAGCCGTCAGAGCGGCACGCTGGTGCTGCTCTCCGACGTGCACGCGCAGCCGGTGGTGGCGCTCGAGCGCTCGGGGCTGTACGACGAGCTGGGCGAGGAGAACGTGCACGGCAACATCGACGACGCTTTGAACCGGGCGCGCGAGCACCTGGGGCTCGCGGCCGAGCCACGGCCCGCGTTCGCGACGCCGACCGTGGCGCGGGAGGGCAAAGGCTGAGCCCTACGGGCGATCGCGGTACCGGTCGCGCTCCTCGCGCGGCAGAATCATAGCCCGGGCGACCGCCGTCGCGTCGACGGCGATGAGCAGTCCTTCCCGTGGCAGACTCTGCACGCCGACCACGGTCCCTGCCGGCGAGTTGCGCTGCGGGAAGAAGTCGGGCGCGGCGGCGCGGATCACGTCCAGATCGGCCGGCTTGGCGTTGACGACGTAGATGGTGAGCTTGGCGACCTCGGCGGGCGTCACGCCGGCGACGCGGAGCACGGTTGCGAGATTCGCGAACGCCTGAGCCGCCTGGGCCCGCAGGTCCGACGGGCCCACGAGCTGGCCCGTCGAGTCGAGCGCCACTTCGCCCGACACGTACACGATCGACCCCACCTTCACGGCGTGCGTGAAGCCCGGGAGTGCGGCGAGGGTACCCGGGTTGATGTAGCGGGTGTTAACGGGGTCCGGTCCGCTCCGCAGGGCACCGGGCGTGGGGGCGACGCAGGCGGCGAACACGATGATGGCGGCGGGTGTCAACAGGGCGATCCGCATGCGATGCTCCTCGAGGTGGGTAGTCAGGACGTCAACGCCACTCTGTATACGCCCGCCCAGGGGTCGGAGTTCAATCCCTCAAAACATGAACCCCGCGCGGACGTACACCGCGGTGCGCTCCGGGCTCCGCGCGGCCGCGATCGACAGGGTGGTGGCACGGCGATGCTGCCAGGCGAGCCACAGACCCCCACCCGCGGCGGCATGCCAGCGGTCGGAGGACTCGCCGGGGGTCCACACGCGCCCCGCGTCCGCGAGCCCGAAGAGGCCGACGTCGGCGAACGGCAGGCGGCCGGCGGGGAACCGCAGCTCCACATTTCCATACGCGCCGCGCCGTCCGGCGAAGCGCTGCTCGGCGTAGCCCCGGACCGTCGTTTCACCCCCCACGTACACGAGCTCCTGGAATGGGACGGTTCCGCTCACCGCGGCTCCGCCTGCGCGCAGCGCGAGCGTCGCCGCCGGCGGATCCCCGGCCGACAAGTAGGTGGACGCCTCCGCCGACCAGCTCCCGAACGGGTTGGCGACGTCCCAAACAGCTGGGTGCCAGCGCCCGGCCAGGGTCAGGTGGAACCCACGGGCCGGCGCGGTCGGCAGGTCGCGCGTGTCGAGTTCGAGCGCGGCGCGCGCACCGACCAGGCCGAAGTCGCCCGCCCCGTACGGCCGGGTGCTGGCGAGTACGGTGCCGAAGTCGACGGGTGTGTGGGTGTACTCGAGCAGCGGGCCCAGCGTCAACCGGAATCGCGGCGCCACGGGGATGGCCACCCGCGGCCCGAGCAGCAGCTGCGTTTGGCGGACGCGATACACGCTGTCCGGCCGCGACCCGTCGGTTTCGTTCCCCGTGCCATAGAACCGAACGAGCTCCAGGCCCGAAGCGCGCAGCTCGACGAAGAGAATCGCCGGCAAGAGCGGCCGCCGGAACTCACCTGCCAGGTCTACGCGGTAACCGTGGACACTCGTTGCATACGCGGCTTCGGCGAACAGGCGCGTGCTCGGGGGCAGCGCCCGGAATCCATAGCGGGTGTGCGTGATCCCCGCCCCGACGAGGAGTCCGATATCGGTCGAATAGCTCACGCCCCACAACGGCACGGTCTGGGGTCGCCAGGCGTCGGTGCCGCCCTGGGAGGAGGCCTGTGGTGGTCGTGCCAGCGCCAGCGCGCCCGCGGTGGCGAGTGCGCCGCGGATCCATCGGGTCACGAGCCTCGCATCGCTCTCGCCCGGCTCAGTCTCGGCCCGCGCCGCGGGTCGCGGTGTCGTACATGGGGGACGTAAGCTCTCCGCCCCGGCGGCAGCCGGCAAGAGCGGCCGCCTCGTTATCATTAACGGCAATCCCAGGGGACCGTACCATGAATCGCATGTCACTGCTGTGGGTGGGTGCACTCGCCGCCGGGCGGCTCGTAGCACAGGAGCCCGCGCTGCCGACGCATCCCAGGATCGGCGCCATCATGGGCGACCCGATGGCCATGCAGGAGATGATGGCGCCGATGATGCAGGTCATGCTGTACACGCCCCAGCACCTCCTCGCCCGGAAGGACGCACTGGGACTCACTCCCGATCAGGTCAGCCGGCTCACGGCGCTGCGCGCCGCGACGCAGGCGGGCCAGGACGCCGCCACGAGCGAGGCGGAGACTCACCTGCACGAGCTCGAGCAGGCGGCGAACGCTCCCGCGCCAGACACCGGCGCCATGAAGACGCACTTCCAGGCGGCGCACGCGGCCATGGGGAAGGCGCATTGGCTGGCGCTCGCGTCGGGGGTACAAGCTCGCGCGGTCCTCACCGACCCGCAGCGCGCCAAGCTGAGAGCATGGGCCGACTCGATGCACACCTGGATGCAGCAGCACCGCGAGATGATGAAGCCGAGCGAGTCGCATTGACGGTGACCGGCGGGAGGTGGGCCCATGAGCGGTGAAGAGATCAAGGACACGGTGAAAGCGAAGTACGGCCAGGCTGCGACACGCGTGCTGGACGGGCAAGGCGGCAGCTGTGGCTGCGATCCTGTCAGCTCGAATCTGTACGACGCCGGCGAGACGGCCGCACTCCCTGAAGGCGCGGTACTCGCCTCGCTCGGCTGCGGCAATCCCACCGCCCTGGCCGAGCTGCACGCCGGAGAAACCGTGCTCGACCTCGGGTCGGGTGGGGGGATCGACGTGCTGCTCTCGGCCAAGCGCGTGGGCCCCACCGGGCACGCGTACGGTCTCGACATGACGGACGAGATGCTGGCGCTGGCGCGCGAGAACCAGCGCAAGTCCGGCGTCGCGAACGTCGAGTTTCTCAAGGGCGAGATCGAGAACATCCCGCTGCCCGACGCCTCCGTGGACGTGGTCATCTCGAACTGCGTGATCAATCTCTCGGCCGACAAGCGCCGGGTGCTGGGCGAGGCGTTCCGGGTGCTCAGGCCCGGCGGTCGCTTTGCCGTCTCGGATGTCGTGGTGCGGGGTGAGATCCCAGCCGCGGTGCGGCGCAGTATGGAGCTGTGGGTGGGCTGCGTGGCGGGAGCGCTCGAGGAACAGGAGTACCGGCGACTGCTCGCCGACGCCGGATTCGTGGACGTGGGCGTCGAGCCGACGCGGATCTATGAGTTCGCGGATGCCCGCGCGGTGCTGGCCGGCGCCGGTCTCGACGCCGAGGTGCTGGCGCGCGAGGTCGGCGGCCGGATCATGGGGGCGTTCGTGCGCGCCCGCAAACCGGTGTGACGGGACGACCCTTCCGCGTGCTCTTCCTCTGCACCGGGAATTCCGCCCGAAGCCAGATGGCGGAGGCGCTGCTCAACTGGAAAGGGAAAGGCCGGTTCGAGGCCCAAAGTGCCGGGTCACGCCCGGCGGACCGCGTGAACGCGCACGCCATCGCGACGCTCGAGGCATATCACATCCCGTGGGCGGGGCGGGCTCCCCGTGGCTTCGACGGCCTGGAGCGCGAGCCGTGGGACTTCGTCATCACCGTATGCGATCGAGCCAAGGAATCGTGCCCGATTTTTCCCGGGCAGCCGATGCTGGCGCACTGGGGGATGCCGGACCCCGCCGAGGTCCAAGGCGACGAGGTGACCAAGCGGGCGGCGTTCCGGGATGCGTTCCTGCTGATCAGCCGTCGGATCGATCTGCTGCTGGCACTGCCGCTCGAGAAACTCGAGCGGCTCGCGCTGCAGGCCCGCGTCCGAGCCATCGGCGACGCGCGCTAGCCGCCCCGCACGGCGGCGTGTTTTTTGCCACAGCGGGATCGCGACCGTCATCCTCCCGGTGGCACATGAGACGCGCCGACACCTTGCCGCTCTACGCGGCTTTCCTGGTCATCTCCCCGCTCGCCGCACAGCAGCCCGGCACCGTTTCGGGGACCGTCGCGACGGCCGAGTCGGGGGCCCGCCTCTCCGGCGTGAGCGTCGTGATCGTCGGGACGGCGCGCAGCGTGCTCACCAACGAGAAGGGGGAGTATCGGCTCAGCGTCCCGGCGGGCACGCACGCCGTGCGCGCACGACTGATCGGCTACGAGCCTGGGGAGCAACGGGTGACGGTGACGGCGGGACAGACGGTCACCGCGGATTTCAAGCTCACCGCGACGCCCCTGCCTCTAAACGAGGTCGTGGTGGTGGGCGCCCGCACGTCGCGCACCGCCACCGAGACGCCGGTGCCGGTCGACGTGATCACGGCGCAGGAGATGACCGAGACGGGCGTGACCGAAGTGAACCAGATGCTCGCGACGCTCGAGCCTTCCTTCAATGCGTCGCATCAGACGATCGCCGACGGGTCGGACCATGTGAATCCCGCTAGTCTGCGCGGCCTCGGTCCCGACCAGGTTCTGGTGCTGGTCAACGGCAAGCGGCGCTACTCGAGCGCGCTCGTCCATGTGAACGGCACCTTCGGTCGCGGCACCGTGGGGGTCGATCTCAACGCGATCCCCGCGGCGGCGATCGAGCGGATCGAGGTGCTGCGGGACGGTGCCTCGGCGCAGTACGGCTCGGACGCGATCGCCGGCGTGATCAACATCGTCCTGAAGCGACAGACCGAGCACGTGGACGCGGGCAGCACCGTGGGAACGACGCCGGGGGGCACCGCTTTTGGGGATATCGCGGACAAGCATGACGGCGACCAGGTAAAGGCAGACGCCAACTACGGCTACGCGATCGGCGCGCGGGGCTTCTTCAACGTCACCGCGCAGTATCTGGATCGCGGCGCGACCAGCCGGGCCGCGCCGTACTCGGGAGCGATTTGGACGCGGACGGACGTGCCCTACACCGACTCGATGCGGGCGCTAGACGAAGACTCCTTGCGGCGGTACGGGCTCACACGCCGGGCCTTCACGATGCGCGTGGGGCAAAGCTCCGCGACCGAGGGAATGGCGTTCTATAACACGCTCGTCCCCCTCAGCGACAACGCCGAGTTCTACAGCTTCGGAGGGCTGGGGCATCGCGACGGCCTCGCGGCCGGCTTCTATCGCCTTCCCAGCGAGGCGCCGACGGAGCAGGGCAGGGTGGTCCGGCAGCTGTACCCATTCGGCTTTCTTCCGGACATCCACACCATCATCGACGACCACTCGGCCTCGGCCGGCGTGCGCGGGACCGTGGACGCATGGGACGTGGATTTCAGCGTGACACAGGGGGGCAACGCGTTCCACTTCTTCGTGGAGAACTCGAACAACGCGTCGATGGGAACCGCGAGTCCCACGACGTTCGATGCCGGGCGCCTTTCCTTCATCCAGACCGTCGGCAACCTCGACCTCGTCCGGCCGGTGGGCTTAGCGGCGTTGCGCTCGCTCTCCTTCGTCACCGGAGCCGAGTTCCGCCGCGAGGAGTACCACATCGAGGCGGGCGAAGAGGCCTCCTGGCAGCTCGGCAACGGCGGGAGTCGCCCCGGAATCGACTTCGACACGACCTCCACGGGCAGGCCGAAAGATCCCGGCGCGCAGGTGTTCCCCGGGTTTCAGCCATCGAACGAGGTGGACCGTACGCGCAACAGCCTGGGCCTGTACGGAGGGTTCGAGAGCCAGGTGAGCGAACGTCTCCTGCTCGACGTCGGCGGCCGACTCGAGCACTACAGCGACTTCGGCGGCACGGTGAACGGCAAAGTGGCCACGCGGTTCCAGGTGGTTCCCGCGCTCGCCCTGCGGGCGGCGGCGAGCACGGGCTTCCGCGCTCCCTCGCTCGGCCAGGTGTGGTTCAATAACGTGAGCAACCAATTCGTGCTCGACACGAGCGGAGCCCTCGTTCCCAATCGCATCCTGACGAGCAACAACGAGAGCCGCGTGACGCAGACGTTCGGCGTTCCGCCGCTCAAGCAGGAGACGTCCGTCAATCTGAGCCTCGGCGTGGTCGCCCGGCCCGCGAGCAACTGGTCGCTCACGGCCGACGCGTATCGCATCACCATCGGCGACCGGATCGTGCTCTCGAGCCAGTTCCAGAGCTCCGACCCGGTCGTCGGCGCGGTGGTCCGCCGGCTGCTCACGCCGTTCCAGCGGCTGGGCGTGACGACCGCCCAGTTCTTCACCAATGCCGTGGACACGCGCACCATCGGACTGGACGTCGTGATCACCCACAGCCGTAGCCTCGCCGGCGGCACCCTGTCGCTGACCGGATCGGCGAACTTCACGAAGACCGAGGTCGAGCGGGTCAACGTCCCGCAGGCCATGGCGGACACGTTCACCACCGGAAACCTGCCCGCCGTCCGCAACATCCTCCTGAATCGCGAGGACCGGAACCGGCTCGAAGATGCATTGCCGCGCGAAAAAGGCGGTGTGACGGCGCGGTATGCGCG
>Ga0209057_1001108_pt1 | contig 22372 bp, 22 predicted proteins | sample GraSoiAngelo_146_FD_185903 | JGI IMG/M metagenome (GOLD analysis project Ga0209057, IMG submission 185903) | Grasslands soil microbial communities from the Angelo Coastal Reserve, California, USA - 14_1009_05_30cm (SPAdes) (version 2) | ecosystem: Environmental > Terrestrial > Soil > Grasslands ... | reverse complement strand
GACCGTAGAGAACGGCGTTGTATTCCTCCGCTACTACGACGGCGCCTGGGTGAACGGCACCGTGACCGCCGGCTCGACCCCGCTCCCCGGTGTCCGGATCACGGTCACGGACGAACTCGGGACGCCACATTACCTCACGACGACGGATGCGAACGGACATTACAGCGCCGTCGTCCCCTTCGGAGACATCACGATCACGGCCTCGATCGGGACCGCGACGAGGACCACCCTGGTCGGGAGCCGCACCCTGGCGAGCACGACGCTCCACGTGAGCCTCGACCAAGCGATGCGTTCGCCGGCGGACCTCGACGGGGACGGCGTGCCCGACTGGATCATGACGCGGGACCTCCAGGTTCCCCCTCACGTGATCCAGGGGACGGCCTTCTACGACCTGGATCACAACGGGGCGTTCGGACCGGGCGATGTCCGCGCCGGCCGCGCAACGATCAGCCTGTCGCACAAGGAGTTCTCCTTCACCCCGACGACGACGGCGGGCCTCGACGGGACCTTCTCGATCCCCGATGTGCCCGCGGGTACGTACGGGGTGAAAATCGGATTGGAAGACCGGAACCTGACGGGGAGCGACATCTCCATCGTCGGGACGGACCAGCCCCATGACCTGGCAGTGCCCTTCGCCCTCGTGCACGGAACGACGTCCTCGCCCGATGGGTCGATCGCCTCCACCGACGTGGTCTTCCGCGATGAGACGAACGGCACCCTGATATCGACCGCATCGCAAGCGGACGGTTCCTACAGCGTCGGCCCGCTCCTTATGGGCAACTATACCGTCACCGCGTCCTCCGGGGATTTCGCCTCGGCCCCGGAGAGGATCCGGACCGGCGCGACGGACCTCTCGCTGAACCTGACGCTCCTGCCCTCCGGTACCGTGACCGGCACGACGAACCTCTTCGGGAACGCGCGGCCTTTCGCGACGCTCGAGTTCCAATCGGCGGTCGACACGGGAACGATCCGGACGGTGACTTCGGACGGCAACGCCCACTATTCGATCCGGCTCGCCGCGGGAGAGTGGTTCGCGAGCGGTCGCTTCTACGACGGGACCTCGTTGTACGCCACGCTCGGTCGAGTCGTCGTGGCCCCGGGAGGCACCGCGACGTTCAACCCGATGTTCGTTGACGGCGTCCGCGTCGAAGGCCAGGTCTTCGATCCGAATCCGACCGTCCAGAACCCGCAGGCGGAGGTGGCCTTCCGCAGCGCCGCGGGTCAGCTGTGGCTCCGGGCCGCGACGGGCGGAAGGTACCTCGCCTTCCTCCCCAAGGGAACGTACGACCTGGAGGCGTTCAATCGCGCCGGGGCCTCCTTCGCGTCGGTCGGGTTTTCCGCGAACGCGCGGCGGGTCATCGACCTCCTCGGGAGTTCCGAGTCCGTCGCCTGGCGCGTCTATCGCGACCTGAACGGCGACGGCACCGCGAACCCCGGCGAGGAGATCCCGGGAGCCCACATCGACCTCGTGGACGACCAGGGAGCTCGATTGTTCCTCTCGACGCCGTCCTCGGGAGACCTGCCGATCCCGATGTTCGCGAACCGCAGCTATGCCGGGACCGTGACCGCCGACGGATTCGCCGCTCACGCCATCCCGGCCTCGTCCCCCGCGGGCCTCCGGGCCCTCGTGCCGATCGCCCTGAGCCCAATTCCGGTCCAAGTCTCAGGGACGGTCCTGCTGAGCGGGTCTCCGCTCGTCAACCGACCGGTGACGATCCGGGCCGTTCCCACGGGCGATGGCGCCGTCGCCGCTTCGACCTTGTCCGACTCGAACGGCGGATACGTCCTGGCCCTCGTCCCGGGCCGTTACGATCTCGTGGTCGACGAGAACGTCTCGACCTCCGCGGACCTTCGATACCAGAATCTGGCCTCGGACCGGATCTCCCTCGCGGTCGGACAAGCCTCGCTTTCGTACGACCTTCGGATCGTTCAGAGGAGCCGCGTGCACGGGAGCGTGACGCTGTCGGGCTCCGCGGTCGCGGCGACCGTCTCCTTCGACGGACCGGAGCATCGGACCGTCGACGCGACGGCGGCGGGCTACGAGATCTACCTGGTGTCGGGGAGCTACGTCGCCACGGCGAACCGAACCATCTCCTCGCGCGACTACGCCTTCGTCGCGAACGCGACGGTGCCGATCTCGTCGAACCTGAACTTCACGTTATCGAACGCGACGCGGGCGACCGGCCACGTGCTGTTCCAGAGCGTCGCGGTCCCGGGCCCGATGTCGATCACCTTCCTCCGCCAAGGAGGGGGCGCGCTCGTCGTCTCGACGGACGTCGGGGGATCGTATTCCGCGATCCTGGCGACGGGGAACTACTCGGTCTCCCTGAGCGGCACCTCGGGCGTGACGGAGAACGGCGCCCCGCGGTTCTATCGATACACGTTCTCCGGGACCGTGACGGTTTCCACCGGCGCGTCGGTCCTCCCCTTCGACCTCAACGCCGTGAGGACGCTCGACAACACGACCCTCACCGGGGTCACGACGCAGTCGGGCCAGGGAGTGGACGCGCAGATCACCTTCACCGCCCGCGGCGGGGGCGCGATCACCGCCCAGGCTGCGTCGGATTCGAACGGCCTTTACTCCGTGACGCTCGCGCCCGGCACCTACGACGTCTACGCGAGGCGCTCCTTCGGTTCCGTCGCGTTCTTCGCGCGGATCAGCGTCGCCCACGCCGCAAGCCTCGATCGCGACGTCCCCTTGTCGGCCGCGTTCCTCCTGTCCGGGGTCGTGTCGGATCCGCTGGGGGCCCCGACCTCGGCCTCGGTCGCGATCGCCTCCTCGGCCCAGCTCGATCTCACGGCCGGGACCGACGGCCGGTTCCAGGCCCTGCTGCCGGAGGACGGCTACAGCATCACGGCGACCAAGGCCGTCACCGAGAACGGGATCTCCGTCACCTACCGCGGCGCGACCTCCCTCACCCTCGACGTGGATTCCAACGTCGCCATCTCGCTCGTGAAGGCGGTGTCCCGCTCCGTCACGATGAGCTGGGACTCGAGCCAGCGCCGGGAGATCGCGGCGGGGGATTCCGTCGTCTATACGATCCTCGTACGCAACACGGGGAACGTCGCGGACACCTTCCGCCTCGACGGGACGCCGGCCGACTGGCAGTTCACCTTCTCGCCGAGCTCCCTCTCCTTGAATTTCGGGAGCGGGGCGACCTCCGTGCCCGTCCAGGTCGTCATCGTGAGCCCAACGAACGCCCTCGTCAACCACCCGAGCCTCCGAATCGTCGCGACATCGACGACCGACGCGAGCAATGCGGGCGACGTCATCGTGAACGTGAACATCACGCGCGTCCGTGGCCTCTCCGTCGGCCTCGATTCCACGACCGCGGCCTTCGACGGGCGCTTCCTGAATTACACGCTCCACGTCAAGAACGAAGGGAATGCCCTCGAGACGCTGCAGGTGGAAGTCACGAACCCGAACGAGGTCGCGGCGGTCGGTTGGACCGTCTCCCTCGGCGCCGCGAGCGGGCCCCTGGACGGCACGCTCCTCCGGAACGTGACCGTCGATGCGAACCAGACCGCGACCGTGCGCCTCCGCGCGGCATCGACCTCCGGGTCGAGCGGCGCCACGGTGGTCCTCGTGGTTTCCGCGCAAGACTCTCCCGCGGTCTCCGCGAACAAGGTGTTCACGCTCGACCTGCCGGACCTCGCTCCCGGGACGGTCACCGTGACGGGGCCGGACATCACGCGGACGGCGCCCCTGAATGCCCCGCTCGTCGCGGTCGCGATCGGTGCGGCGGCCGCGATCGCCGTCGGCGTCTACCTGACCCGCAAGAGGCGATGACCTGTCCCCGCGTCCCCTCGCGATCGGTCTCCTCCTGCTCGGCGCGTTCGTCCTCGCGGTCGCCCCGGCCACGGCCCAGGAGCCGATCTTCGCCACCGTGAGCGGCCCCCCGGCCATCGCCGCGGGACTGCCCGCAGCCTTCAACGTGTCCATCGTCGGGGGCCCTGCCGGGCCGGCGAACTACACCGTCAAGTACTACATCACCGGCTCGGACCTAACGGGAGGGTTGCCCCTTCAATCCAATCCGACGACCGCCACCGGGACGAACCGGACGGTCCGCGTGAACGTGACGGCCCCGATGAAGGACCAGACGATCACGCTCGTGGTCCAGGTGTCGGCGGGCGCGGGCGGCGCGGTGGAGAACACGAGCGTGGAGCAGACGATCGTCGTCGTGACGCCGATTGTCCTCAGCGCGACCTTCCACAACGGCGGGTCGACGGCGGCGGTGAACGTGACGGTTCGGTTCCTCGTGGACGACGTGGCGGTCGGGACCAAGACGCTGCCGAAGATTGGAGCGAACCAGGATGCGACCGCCACCTTCAATTACCTCCCGGCCGGCCTGACCCCCGGGACCCACACGGTGCGGATCGAGGCAGACCTCGACGGGAACGGCGTCATCGATCCGGCCCGCGGGGAATCGGTCGTGTCGCAGTTGTTCTACAAGGGGACCCCGCCGCTCAGCACCGGTTGGACGGTCCTCATCGGGATTGGGGTCTTCATCCCCGCCTTCCTGGTGACCGTGGCGATGCGACGCCGCGGCCGGCCCTGATCAGAACGGCTCCAACAGCCACACGTCGGAGTGGTTCCGCAGCAGCATCCCGAGCTTCGTGTGGCTGATGCCCGCCCTCTTGAGGAGCGACTCCAGCTTCGCGCCCTCCGGGAGCTGGGTGGCCCCGTCGACCCACGCCGAGGCGACGGGCTCGTACCGGACGGCCTCTTCGCCGACCCGGATGCGCGCCGCCGCGGCCTCGCGGAAGGTGTGCAGCACGATGTGGACCGAGGTGACCGCGGTCGGTCGGACCTTGTGATTGTAATATTCCGCCACCTCGCGGTGGACCGGGGCGAAGGTGCCGACGCGCTTCGCGTACTCCCGCCATCCCCGCTCGAACGGGGACCGCATCGAGGTCATACACCGCTCCGTGACCGGCCGGACCTCCTCGAAGGTCGACAGGGTCGACTGGCCGTCCCGCAGGGCCCCGAGGAATTCCGACCACGACGCGTATTCCTCCCGGGGCATCGCCGTGGCGAGGTTCTTCGCGAGGGACACGAGGTAGTTGTTCAGGCCCGCGACCCCGACTTTCCCCGCGAGGTCCTCGAGGAACAGGTGGGTCGCGATCTCGACGAACGGATTGCTCTCCTGGATCCGCGCATCGGCGGGCATCTCAGCGCTCTCCCTTGATGCGCGCTCCCCGCACGACGAGGGCGTAGACGCATTCGTAATTGCGCAGGAGGGCGCGGACGTGGTCCTCGTTGATGTTCACCTGGACGACGTTCTTGGAGGAGATCTTCGTCTCGCCGCTCCAGCCGCGGGTCGCGAGGAGGAAGCAGGCGAGAGGGTTGCCGGCGATCGTCACGTTCTTCGCGATCTCCTCCCGGAACCGTTCGTGGAAGACGCAGAAATTGCACACCGCGATGTTGTGGACGTTCTCGTTGTACTCGTTCGTCACGGCCTGATCCGCAGAGCTCATCCGGCCGACCGCGAAACGCGTGCGGAAGATCGTCGGCACGTAGCAGCACTGCCGCATCGCGTACAGGTACCCGACGACGTCCCCATCGATGTCAGTGATGGCCATGTCCGTCAGGGGCGTCACGTCTCCCTCGATGCTGAAGGCCGTGCGGCCCTCCCGGACCGCGACGTTGAAGGACGTCCATCCGAGGTACGCCTCCTTCCCCATCCGACCCGCGAGGTTGTCGCCGACGCGCTGCCAGAACTCGACGACGCCCTCGGCCCCGGCCTTCTCGATCATGTCCTCGATCAGGGAGGCGAGCGCGACGTCGATCATGGGAGGCCTGGGGACATGGACATCACACGAACGAGCCGAGGACCTGCTTCAGGTAGGCGCGCCATTCCTTCTCCGCCTTCGCCGCGACGGTGTCCCCCTTGATCTCTCGGAGGCGGTCGACGAGTTCCGTCAGGAACCGGTCCCAGTGCGAGGCGGTCATGTACGGCGCGGTCGTCCCGACCTCGTTGTAGGCCATCGTGACGATCTCTTGGAGCGGCCCCGGCCCGACGAGGGCGCCGAGCTTCGTCTGCAGGTACTGGGCGATCTCCTTGTTCTTCTTGAACTCCTTCGTCTCTCCGAATTTCTCGACGAACAAGATGCGGGTGAGCCGCTTCAGTTCCCCCGCAACGGCCTCGTCGTAGGAGGCAAGGATCGCCGGCGTAATCGGCTTGGACTCGAAGAGGTGGCGGACGACGATCGACGTCTTGAGGACGTTCGCGAGGACGCCCTGCATCTTGGTGATCTCGACCGGCTTCGTCGTCAGGAACACCAGGAACGCGCGGTCTCCGACGCCGGAGATGATGACGGTCCCGGCCTCGAACTGCTGGACGGACATCATCATGTTCTGTCCGCTCAGCTGGTTGCAGATGTGGGCCAGGTTGCCCGTCAGCAGGTTCAACAGGCGGTACTCCCGCGGCTCGAGCCGGTCCGGGATCGACGAGGAGAAGATCCGGCCGTCCACTCCGAGGAACATCGCGATGTCGAGGTCGCTCTCCTCGCGGGCTCGCCTCAACTCCGTGTCGAGGAGGTGCTTCAAGTGGCCGACCGTGTCGGCCCCCATCGTCTTGTCGACCTGGCCCGCGTAGGGCATCTAGCCGCCCCGCTTCAGCCCGTAGGACGAGAAGAGCACCTGGAGGACTTCCTCCGGGGAGTACTCGTAGTCCCAGCTCTTCTGCATCTTGCGGATCCGCTCGACGACGCGCGGGGGGGCCTTCATCGCCTCGGCCGTCCGGAGGGCTTCCTCGAACGTCTTCGCATGGCTCCGGCTCTGCTCCTCGGGGATGTGGGTCGGACTTGACCGGACGACGATGCCGACGCCGCGGGCGAAGAGGTACGGATACACGCCCTCGCCGTGGTGCGAGCCGCGCATCTTCAGCAGCTTGAGGGTGCGGTTGAAGGCGCCTCCGATCGGGTAATATTGGAGATGAATCGCGCCGTCCGAAAGGTAGATCGGCAGGAGCACGTCCTCCCCGATCGTCTCGCCGGGCTTGGCATGCTCTTCGACCGTGCAGAGCACGACGCCGAGTTCCTTGAGGGTGTAGAACAATTTCCCGATCAGCTCCCGCTGCTCCAGCTTCTCCGCGGTCGCCCAGATCACGGGGGTCATCGGGTCGATCACGACGCGGGTCCTGATGTTGTAGTCCGCCCGGGCCTTGACGAGTTGCGGCAGCTGCTCCTCGATCATCTTCTTGAAATTGCGGCCCTTGAGGTGGATGAAGAAAAGCGATTTCTCGTAGTACTTGCGCAGGTCGAATCCCATGAGGTCCGCCTCGCGCATGATCTGCTCCGGCGGCTCCTCGAGGGTCACGTACAAGGCTTGCTCGCCCTGCTCGATGCCTTCCATCAGGAACTGGATCGCGAAGGTCGACTTCCCCGTGCCGCTTGAGCCCAGAATGACGATGGTCGACTTCGGCCAGAAACCGCCTTCGATCAGGTCGTCGAGCCCTGGGATTCCGCTCGGTACTTTCTGGACATCCGCCATGGTATGGTCCCCCTGGGTCCTCGTCCTGGGTGCAGAGGCGAGAGCCTCGCTGGGTGGAATATGGCGCTCGATGCCGGGGGCTTTTTAAAGCAATTCCGACCTAGGAATCTACCCTGATAACGTACAGCACAATTTCTCTGGGGGGAGTCCTCTCTCTAGGCCGCGACTGAAATCCGTCGATCGGATTCGATTCGATACTCAAACCACTCTGGCCAGAACCACGAAGGAACCACGATGCGAAACAGCCTTCGTTCGCTCGCGCGCTCAAAGAGGATCGCCCCCAGAATAGGGGTGAGACTGAAACCGCCAAATACGTATCCGAAAGCGATGATCATGGCTCCTCCCGTCTCGGGCGAGAGCCTTAGTAAATTCAGAGTCGAGATAACAAATAGTATGACAACAACGACGTGTGCCGCCGGATGAGCCTTAAATCGATACGTCCCGGACGTTCCGCACTTCTTCGCAATCGCCGCGCTCACAACGAGGCCGACAAGGACGCCCGAAGGAAGCGTCGCGACTAGAATCCAGAATACAAGGGAGTTCGCGACTCTAATGCCCACCATGGGACCCACTAGTTCGACGAACAACAGTAGGAATGCGGACATGGCAGACAGATAGGCGTAATAGGTGACCACCCTCATCGCTCACCTCTCATGAGCCCTCCCGCAACGGATACGGCCTTCCAGCGAGAGAGCACGCGGACGGAAAGCCTTTTCGCGAAGGTGCAACGGTCAGAGCTTTCCGCGGACGGCGTCGAGTTTGTCCGCGAGCTCCTGGCTTCGCGCGGCGACCGCGACCTCGCCTCGGGTCTTCTCGATCAGGCTCCGTGCAATGTCCTGTTTTCGTTTCAGGGCCACGAGCGCGGTAGGATAGTCAAACCGCATGAGCGCGTCGAGGATCCGCTCCATCTTCTCGAGGAACGAGGAGGCGAGCTTGATGTCCCCTCGACGGAGGTGTTCCAGGGAGAAGCGGCGCAACTCCCCGACGACATCTCCGAGGCCGAGCAGGTAGGCCGTATCCGTCACACCGATGTCCCTCGGGCCCGGGAGCTGTTCTCCTTCCAGGATCGAGTGGACGAGGAACGCCTCGCAGGCCTCTTGCATCGCGTTCTCGACGATCCCGGTGTGGTACAGGTCGGGGTGGTCCTTCAGGAGGCTGCGGAGCTTCAGGATCTCCTCGCGGGTCTCCTGCAATGCCCCGCCGACGTTCTGCCCGCGGTGCATCCCCTGGATCGCCGAGCCGCTCAAGCGGGCGATCGTCCGGGAGGACTTGATCGTGAGCTCCCGGACCTCGTCCTTCTCATCGAGACGGGACTCGATCTCCTCAATCACGTCGTCGAGATTCTTCACAGCGCGCGGATGCCCCATCCCGTTAATGAGGATTCGCCCTCCGGACTCGGTCCGCGACATGAGACCCGAACCGCGAGGGACCCGACGGGACCGTCGGGACCTGGTTAACATGTTAACCACAGAGGTACTTTCGCTCACCTCCCATGTAAAGACTATTATATGGCCATATGTATATATATCTCATGAACCTCGAAGCATCGTCCGCGGACGGCCGGTTCCTTCTTTCGTACGATGTGCCTGGCGGCGCTCGATCGGTCGCCGCCCGGGTCTGCCAGATCGTCTTCGGCAGGAAGCGAACCGTCCACGGGAGGGCCAGAGACGAACCCGGCTTCATCCACCGCAACGGCGTCACCTGGATCGGACAGTCCGTCCTGGTCATGCCATCACACGACGCAGAAGAACTCGCGGCCCGCCTGCGGTCTTTGGGCGTCCGGGTGACCATCGCTCCCGTGGCAATCCCGCGAACGAGTGTCGAGGCGTTCCGAAAGCTACGTGCCTAGCATGCTCGACGACCAAGGATGGCAAAGGCTAACGAGCCTCTAGACCGTCTGGATTGATGATGTCGCCGACATCCTCGCAGGACTCGCGATCGCGGCTAAAGACGCTGAGCGAAGCGTTGAAGGAACGCCTCTCGCCCGAGGAGTGGTCGGCAATCTTCGAGCGCGGATCCGAGCGGCCATCGAAGAAATCGCCGACCGAACGAACACCCTGACGGTCGAGATGGCGAGGTTGCAGGGATAAAGGGCCGGACCAATTCCGTTGACCTCGATTTACATCCTTGAGGCTTGACATGTTAACCGCGAGCCTGGGACGCCCAGCGGTCAGAGGTCGAGGCGCCCTGCGGACCGCAGGACCGCGAGGGCGTCCGCCGTGACCCACTCGTTCATTCGATGAGCACCTGTCCCGCCCCAATCCACGTAGTCGGAGTTCGCCTCGAACGTCCGCGGCCGGACCTTGTAAAAGCGCCGCTCCGCGGGCCATCCGCCGTCGGGAAGGCGCTTCGCCTCGAGGAGGTCGAGGGCCTCCTCGCATCGGGGGTCTCGGATCTTGCCGAGGCGGGCCATCGCCGTGAGCCCTCCGAGGATGTCGTAGTGCCAATAACGCGGATAGTGTAACGTCACAAAATCGGCGTGGATGATCGCCCCGTTGGTGGCCCGCCGGAAGAGCTTCCGCCGGAGGAACACCTCGCTCGCGCGATCGACCGCCCGGGAGAGACCCGCGGAGGGATGGTCCCGGGCGTGGGCCGCCAAGCCGAGCATGGGCAGGAGCGTCTCCATGAACGAGGACGTGTCGGCCTCCGGATGCCGGTCGCAATTCCACCCGCCATCGGGCCACTGCCAACGGAGGAGCCGCTCGACGAGGGAATCCGCCCGCCCATCGGCGAGTCCCAGCTCCGTCAGGAACCGGAGGGCGTTCCCCTGCTGCGAGGCGCATCGACGGGCCCGGCCCCGCATCACGGGCACTCCTTCGTGCCGATAGGCCTCGGCCTCCGTGCGCGCCACGAATTCGCGGAAGTAGTTCGGCTTGAGCCAACATTCGAAAATCCGGTCCCGGATCGGAAGGAGGGTCTTATCCCCGCGGGGATAGCCGAGATCCGCGAGGGAGGCGAGGACCCAGTGGACCCCCTGCCACTTGTAGTACACCTTTCGGGCCGTCCCCGGTCGACCGAGTTCGTTTCGGCGGGAGAGGAGGGCCCGCACGCGCGGGGAGGTGCGGATCTTTTCCTCCAGTTCGCGGATCGCCTTCGAATCGCGGTCTTCGCCGACGACGTGGACGCGAGTCTTCCACCGGATCGAAGGTTCTTTCGACCGCAGCAGGAGTTCGACCAGGGACCGCGCATCCGAGGTCCCCGCGGAGCTGCGAGGCCCTCCCCGCCGTCGAATGCGAGCCACGGCCACGCGAAGGGATTGGATGCAGACATTAAAATGCGTTCTCACGGAACCGAGGGGACGCGAGACTGACGCGAGAGGTCCTCCGTCGTGGAACCGGACTCGCGCGCCAAGGCCGGTGGACCGGGGCTTAACATGTTAACCATCCGGTCACCTTCGTTCTCCGAAAAGATTCATTATATGGTCATGTAAATATATATGCCGGTGGCCCCAGATCTCCTCGAGGCGGTTCTTGATTTGCGATGGCCCTTTGGGGCTAGGTTTATGCTCCGGGCGAACTTGGCACAGCCATGCGAACCGACCTCGGGGCCGAAGCGGGGTTCCCGGAAGGGAAACCGACCTGCGTGACGGTGGGATCGCGGACGATTGCGGTGTTCAACGTCTCCGGCAAGACCTATGCGCTCGACAACACCTGCACGCACCTCGGCGGGCCGCTGTGCAAGGGGCGGCTCGACGGATTCGTGGTACAATGCCCCTGGCACGGATCCCGTTTCGATGTGCGGTCGGGTCAGGTCGTGGGCCCGCCGGCACGGACGCCCGTGAAAGCCTACCCGGTGACGGTCGAAGCCGGGCGGGTATGGGCCGACCTCCCTTGAGGGGCTCTTCCGGGGTTGAGTGTCTTGGCGCCCTTCGATCCGATGGAGCCCTTCGCAGACCCGGCCCTCCTCGCCGACCTCATCGGGGAGCTTTCGAAGTTCGAGTACAAGCTCTACGGGGCCATTCCCCTCCGGTTCCATCGCGGCGAAGCGACGAAGTACGAATTCGACCTGAACCTCGGGGTCGTGCATTTCACCGAACAGGATTGTAAAGGCCTCTCGGAAATCTTCGCCCGCACCAACGCGAAGTGGGGAACGGAGATGACCTACTGCATCTACCCGTCCAAGGAACGGGCGCGCGACATGATCCTGAACGTCCGAGGTTCTCCGATGGCTCCCGCGGAAATCGATTGAGACCGCGAGATGGGACGAAGACATTGGATCTCGAGACGACAACGACCCAAAATCCCCCCGGGCCAAGCCCATGGCGCGGAGGAGGTGGATCACTTGTGAACCTCGGATGCTCGCTTCGTCGAGAGCCTCAACGGCCCTCTCGAATCTTCCGCATCCGCTCGACCTTTTGGCGGATGACCTCCGGCTTCCCGATGTCCCGGCGCGCGTAGAAGCTCCCCGCCACGAACGCGAGCCCCTCCTCGGAGATCGACTCCGCCTCTCCGAGGGTCGCCGCGATCCCGACGATCGCGAGGGACCGGGAGGTGGTCGTGTACAGGTGCCCCGCCCTCTCGTCGACGCTCGCGTAGAACAGTTTCGCCCCGGCCGTTCGGATGCTGTCCTCATCCACTTTGAGCTGCTCTCCCGCTCGCGGATGGGTCCCATAGCCCATCGGGACGACGTACTTGCATACGGTCGCCCGAGGTGCGAATCGGAGCGAGGAAGGGAGACGTTCCTCCACGATCCCGTGGCACGTCTCGAGGAAGTCGTCTTCGAAGATCGGCAGGACGTTCATCGCTTCCGGGTCGGCGAAACGCACGTTGAACTCGAGGAGCTTGGGACCGTCCTTCGTCGCCATGAAGCCGCCGTACAAGACTCCCTTGAACGGCGTCCCTCGAGAGGCCATGGCAGCGACGGTCTGTCGCATCGTCTGCAGGGCGCCCGCGAAGTCGCCCTCCGCGAGGAAGGGGAGACGATGATCCGCATCGCTATACGAGCCCATGCCGCCCGTGTTGGGACCTTTGTCCCCCTCGTACGCCCGCTTGTGGTCCTGGGCGATGGGCGCCGGGACCAGCGAGTGACCGTCGCTGAAGGCTTGCAGCGAAAACTCCTCCCCGATCAGCTTCTCTTCCACGAGGAACCGGGCGACGCCGCCGATCTTCTTCTCGAGGATCTCGCGGCCGTAGGCGAGGGCTTCCTCCTTCGTCGTGAAATGGTCGCCCCACACGCGGACACCTTTCCCGCCGGTCAGCCCGAGAGGCTTGATCACGAACTCGAAATCGGAGGCTTTCACGAAGTCCGAAAACGCCTCGCGGTCGTCGAACGCCCAGGACCTCGGGGCCCCGGGAATCCCGTGGTCGCGCATCAGGTCCCGCGTGAATTCCTTGTTCGTCTCGAGTTGGGCCGCCTCCCTCGACGGTCCGACCGTCGGGACGCCTGCCGCTTCGAGGGCGTCGGTGATGCCTCGCTCGAGCGGCCCCTCGGGTCCGATGATCGCGAGTTCGACCTGGCGCTCCACCGCCCACCGCGCGATCTCATCGACCGCGGTCACGTTGACCAGGAGGACATCCTTCGACGCCCGTCGGATCCCGGGATTCTGGTTCGCCATCGCGGCGAACACGTCGGCGTGGTTCCTCCGGAGGGCCTCCACGATCGCATGCTCGCGACCGCCTCCCCCGACCACGAGGACCCTCATGGCGCGTAAGGAATCGGCCGTGTCGATAAGAGCTTTCGGCTCAGGCTTCTCCGAGAAGCTCCGCGGCGCGGACCGTGTTCGTCAGGAGCATCGCGATCGTCATCGGACCGACGCCTCCCGGCACAGGGCTAATCGCCTTCGCCTTCGCACGCACCGCGTCGAAGTCGACGTCGCCGACGGTTCGGTAGCCGCCCTTCGCCGTCGAATCGGCGATGCGATTGATGCCGACGTCGATCACGACCACCCCGTCACGGACCATGTCCGCCTTGATGAACCGCGGCGAGCCCATCGCGGCCACGAGGATCTCGGCGCGTCGCGTGTGGGCCGAGAGGTCCCGCGTCCCGCTGTGCACGACCGTGACCGTCGCATTGGCCCCTTTCGCCTTCTGCATGAGGAGCGCCGCGAGGGGCTTCCCGACGATGTTGCTGCGCCCCGCGATGACGACGTCCTTTCCGCCGGGATCGTGGCCCGAGCGGAGGAGGAGTTCCACGACGCCCGCGGGCGTCGCCGGGGCGAAGCGCGGTCGACCGATCAGGACGAGCCCCACGTTCGTCGGATGGAAGCAGTCCACATCCTTCCGCGGATCCACCGCGGCGACGGCGCGGTCCACGCGAATCTGCGGAGGGAGCGGCTGTTGCACGAGGATGCCGTGGACCTTCGGATCCGAATTCAGCCGCGCAACTTCGCCGAGCAGGCGCGCTTCGGAGACCGTCTCCGGGAGTTCGACCGTCCAGTGGGCCAGCCCCATCTCTTCGGAGGCCTTGCCTTTCATCTTCACATATAACCTCGAGCCGGGATCCTCTCCCACGATGATCGCGGCGAGTCCCGGCACCACCCTTCGGGCCGCGAGCGAGGCGATCCGGGGCATCAGTTCCCGCCGGACCTCGTCCGCGATCTTCTTCCCGTCGATCAGCTCGCCGGGCACGGATCCACCGGAAATTCGGGATGTCGAGCCGGCGGTTATAGGCTTGGAGCGGGGTCGATGGCGGTGTCTGACGGAGGCGGTGGACCCCGGATTCGGACCTCGATTTTGTCAGACAAAGACCCTTCGGCGGGCGCCCACAAAAACGCTTAAGACGGGTCCTGGCGTTGGGCCCCGCGGATGCACTCTACCGACTGGTCTCGCCTCCTCACGGAGCGCCAGCGCGAGGTCCTTTCGATCGTCGTCGAGAACAAGGTGTATCGCAACCGCGACTCGAAAATCTCGGAGCTGGCGGCCCAGATGGGGATCGCGCCCGCGGCGGTCGCGAAGCACCTCCTCGAGATCGAGAAAGAAGCCTTGCTCCAGGTCGTCGTGACGCCCTCGGAACAAGGCAAGCGCCTCTACGAGCGGCTGGAGCTCGAGCCGCGGCCGGAGAAGCGACAGACGTCCGAGGTGTTGGACCCGCAGAAGATCGAGATCCTGCACTTCCTGCAAGACCACCCCGATGCGAGCGTGAACGAAATCGTGGAGGAGATGGGCTTCTCGGAGTACACGGTCGTCAACTGCCTCCGCGTCCTGATCGCGGTCCGGCTCGTCACGAAGCAGCGGGGGCCCGCCCTCCGCCGCGGCGTCCCGCCCTACGTCTATCGCACGACGGCCCACGGCGAGGACCTCGCCGGGCGATTCCCGGCGGAGGCCACGGCATAAGGCCGAAATAGCCGCGGCCGCCTCCCGACGGGATGTGTTCGACGCGGTCGTCGTCGGGGCCGGCCCTGCCGGAGGCATGGCGGCCCGAGAGCTCGCCTCGGCCGGCTATCTGACGGCGATCCTCGACAAGAAGAAAATCATCGGCGAGCCGGTGCAGTGCGCCGAAGGCGTGAGCGAGTTCGGTCTCCGGTCGAACGGACTCCAACCGCGGGAGGAATGGATCGCCCAGAAAGTCGCGGGAGCGAAATGCGTCGCCCCGAACGGCAAATGGTTTTACATCACGCGACTGCCCGGATACGCGCTCGACCGGCCCTCGTTCGATCGATGGATCGTCAACGACGCGGTCGATCACGGCGCGACCTTGAGGACCTCGACGCGGGTGACGGCGGTCGCGCGGCACGACGGTGGCTGGCGCGTCCAAGCGAACGGCGAGTCCCTCGACGCCCGCGTGGTCATCGGCGCCGATGGGCCCTCGAGCCTGACCGCGCGACAGGCCGGCCTCGTGCGGTCCCTGGAGAAGATCGTCGCGTACGAGTACCGCTTCCGCCGGGAAGACGTGCCGATCCTCGACCCGGACTTCTTCCTGCTGTTCGTGAGCCGGGTGTACCAGGGAGGCTACGCCTGGGTCTTCCCGAAGGGCGATAGTGTGAACGTCGGGGCCGGCGGGCCCATCGACGGACACGCCGCGACGGTCGCCTTCTGCCGGCGATTCGGCATCGACGTCGCGAGGCGCACGCAGACGATCGCCGGCTCGATCCCGTACCGGTACGACCTGTCGTCCCTCGCAGCGCCCGGCCTCGCCATCGTCGGGGATGCGGCGGGGATCACGAACCCGATGAACGGTGCGGGGATCCATCCGGGCCTGTTCAGCGGCCGCATCGCGGGCGAATGTGCGGTCGCCGCGCTCGGGACAGAGGACCCGCCGGCGATGCTGGCGTACGATCGCATCCTGAGGGCGTCGCCCTTCCTGGATCCCCTGCTTTCCGAGATGATCGACCGGGTCCGGACCTGGCACGACTCATTCATCAACTCGGTGACCGAGGAACTGCACGGCCTCGACTGGCGGGCGGTCGACGCGAAGGTCTCCCTCCGCGCCTTCCTCCGGAAACCGTGGATCGTCCTCCACGCGCGGGACCTCCTCCGGATGATCCGCACGTTGGAATTGTGCGATCGGTACGGATGGTAGGACGCGGGTCGGTCGAGCGAAGTCTAGATAGCGTCCGGCGCTTTCCGCCGTCCGATGGCGGAGGCCGTCGGAGTCCGCACGGTCCGCTCGGGGAGCCACCTGGAGCGGATGTTGGCGTCCGGCATTTTCGCGGTGACCGCGGAAATCGCGCCGCCGGCTTCGGCAGACCCGACGGACATCCGAGAGATCGTCTCGCGGTATCGGGGGGCCGTCGATGCCTGCAACGTGACGGACTGCACCCGAGCCCGGGTTCGCCTTTCCTCCCTCGCGGCCGCGACGATCGCGCTGCGGGAGGGCATCGAGCCGGTCATGCAGATGGTGGCCCGGGACCGCAACCGAATCGCGTTGCAGGCGGACCTCCTCGGCGCCGCCGCCCTTGGGATCCGGAACGTGCTGTGCCTCTGGGGCGACCCGGTTTCCGCGGGCAACGAACCGGAGGCGAAGGGCGTGTTCGACCTGAAGACGGAGGAGATGATCGAAACCTTTCGGGACCTCCGCGATCGCGGAAGGCTGCGCGGGGGCGATACGGTCGACGCTCCGCCAAAGGTGTTCATCGGGGCTGCGGCGGATCCGTTCCGCGGGTCCAAGGAGGAGTCGTTCGCAAAGTTGCGCGCGAAGATCCTCGCCGGCGCGGACTTCGTCCAGACGCAGGCCGTCTACGACATCGACGCGTTCGAGGAATGGATGCGCCTTGTCCGGAAGGAATGGCTCCACGAGAAGGTCTACATCCTCGCGGGGGTCATCCCCTTGAGGTCGGCCAAGATGGCGCGCTTCTTGGTCGAGACGCTCGGGGCCACGGTCCCGAAACACATCATGGACCGCATGGAGAAGGCGCCGGATCCGAAGGCCGAGGGCGTGAGCATCGCCGTGCGGACGGTCAAGGCCCTTCGGAAAATCGATGGGATCCGAGGCGTGCACTTGATGCCCGTCGGCCGGGACGGGGTCGTGGCAAGGGTCGTCAAGGAGGCGGGCCTCCTTCCACGTCCCGAGCCGTCCTTCTGACTTCGCTCGAAGGGGGGACCGTTTCTGAATCCCTGTCCCAACCTTTAATTGCAATCTCCCCATCGGGACTCGGTAATAGGGATGGTTTCTCCCCCGCGGGCGCTCCTGAGCGTGTCGGAAAAGGAGGGGCTCGTTGAATTCGCCCGCGGGCTGCGCGACGTCGGCTTCGAGCTGATCGCGACCGACGGCACGGCGAAGACCCTAGGGGCCGCGGGGCTCCCGGTCGTGACCGTCGCGGACTACACAGGCTTGCGAGAAGGCCTCGGGGGCCGCGTGAAGACCTTGCATCCGCGGATCTTCGCGGGGATCCTTGCGCCGACCGGCGAGGAAAAGGACTTGAAGGACCTGGGGGCAGTCGCCATCGACCTCGTCGTCGTGAACCTGTACCCGTTCGAGGAGACGGTCGCGAAGCCCGACGTGACGGCCGATCAGGCGATTGAGAACATCGACATTGGGGGGGTGTCCCTCATTCGCGCCGCGGCGAAGAACGCATCCCGCGTCGCGGTCGTCGTGAAGCCGTCCCGGTATCCCGAGGTGCTCCGGGCCTATCGCGAACACAAGGTGATCCCGCGGAAACTCCGAGAGGAACTCGCGCGCGATGCGTTCGAGTACACCTCCCGCTACGATGCGGCGATCTTCAACTATCTCGCCTCCCGCGAGGGGAATCCGCTGCCGCCCGCGCTCCGCCTCGCGTACGACAAGCTCGCGGACCTGCGGTACGGAGAGAATCCCTACCAGAAGGCCGCCCTGTACCGCGAGCCGTACCGGTTCGCCGCGACGGCGACCGCGGAACGTCTGCAGGGAAAGGACCTGTCGTACAACAACCTGATCGACCTCGACGCGGCGCTCCGAGTCGCGACGGAGTTCGAGCGACCCGCCGCAGTGGTGATCAAGCACACGAATCCCTCGGGCGTCGCCCTCGGGTCGACGCTCGTCCAGGCCTACCAAAGCGCGCACGAGGCCGATCCCGTGTCCGCGTACGGCGGCGTCGTGGGCCTCAACCGGCCCGTCGATCTCCCGACGGCGAAGGCGATGAAGGGCGATGTGCTCGACGCGGTGATTGCGCCCGGATATGAACCTCCGGCCCTCGAACTCCTGAAATCGAAGAAGAAGGGAGCCTTCCTCATCCTCCGGACCCGCGGGCCCCTGCGGGCCGAGCACGGCGTGGACATGGTCCGCGTCCTCGGCGGAGTCCTCCTGCAGACGACGGACTTTCCCCCGCTCCGGCCGGAGTCGTTCAAGGTCGTGACGAAAGCGTCTCCGAGCGCCGACCAGATGCGCGACATCGTCTTCGGCATCACCGTGAGCCGCTACGTGAAATCGAATTCGATCGTCCTGGTCACGGGGGAAAAGACGGTGGGCATCGGAGCCGGTCAGATGAGCCGCGTCGACGCGTGCATGCTCGCGTGCTATAAGGCCAAGACGGCGGCGCGCGGAAGCGTCGCGATCAGCGATGCCTACTTCCCGTTCCGCGACGGGATCGATGAATTGGCGAAGGGCGGCGTCGCCGTCGTCGCGCAGCCGGGCGGGTCCATCCGCGACGCCGAGGTCATCGAGGCGGCGGATGCGCACGGCATCGCGATGGTCTTCACCGGGACCCGGCTCTTCAAACACTGAGGGATCCGATGGGCCGCCTCCGCGTCGGGATTTTGGCCTCGGGACGCGGCACAGATTTCCAGAGCCTCGTCGACGCGAGGGATCGGGGCGATCTTGCCGCGGACCTCGTTGTGCTCGTCTGCAACGTCCCCGGTGCGCCGGTGATCGAGCGCGCGAAGAAGGCGGGGGTCCCGGCCGCGGTCATCGACCATCGGACCTTCGGGAAGAATCGAGAGGCCTTCGAGCGAGAGGTCGTGAAAACCCTCCGAGAGAAGCAGACGGAGCTCGTGGTCTTCGCCGGTTTCATGCGCCTCGTGACAACCTATTTCTTAGGACAGTTCCCGATGCGCATCATGAACATCCATCCCTCCCTCCTCCCGGCGTTCCCCGGCGCCCATGCCCCGCGCGACGCCCTCGCGGCGGGAGTGAAGGTCACCGGATGCACGATCCACTTCATCGACGCCTCGGTCGATGGAGGGCCGATCATCCTGCAGAAGGCCGTGCCGGTTCGAGACGATGACACGGAGGAAACGCTCGCCGCGCGGATCCTAGAACAGGAACACATCTTCCTCCCCCTCGCGGTGCGCCTGTTCGCGGAAGGACGTCTCAAGGTGGAGGGCCGCCTCGTGAGGATCGACGCCCGCGGGATTTCGCTCCCTCCGATGGCCTAAGCCAATGCGTGGACAAACCAAAATAAAGGGCCGTCCAGGAATCCTGAACGGCCTCGTTGTGGAGGGATGCTTGTCTAAGCGGTCCCACAATAATCTCGAATCTATAAAACGTTTTTCGAATCCCGCTCAATCAATCGACCCGCTTTTCGAAATCGAAAGCCGATTTCGCGCGAGCTCAAAAAAGGTGGGCCGTTCGCCCAGAGGAAAACCGGGGAACGGCCTCTTTGTTGGAGGGATGCTTGTGATCGTTTCTACCGATTCGAGGTATATCAACCTTCTACAGAATTTGTTCAGACCCGTCCGCCGGGGCACTCAAACCCTCCGCTGGATGTTTCGAGATGTCGGCTGGTGTCCCTCGTTGCGGGCCATGCCGCAAGGCTTATGGCAATCCCGACCCTTCGACGCGTCGGCGGTCGCCATGAAAGGCGTGGGGAAGTTCGGGGAGGTCATGGCCGGCGAGAAGGGGAAGGTGAGTTACGACGACGTCGCCGCGCGCCTGCAGAAGATCATCCATTCCGGGAGTCAGCGGAAGGCGATCACGGATTTCGTCTGCCGCGAATTGCGAAAGATCCCTCACTATACCTGGGTCGGCATCTATTCGGTCGAGGGGCCCGAACTCGTCCTCGCTTCTTGGTCCGGGCCGAGCGCGACGCAACACACGCGGATTCCGATTGGGCAGGGCATCTGCGGCGCCGCGGTTGCCGAGAAAGCGACGGTCGTCGTCCAAGATGTGAACGACGATCCGCGGTACCTCCAATGTTTCATCAACACGCGGGCCGAGATCGTCGTGCCGATCCTCCGCGACGGTGCGCCGATCGTGGAAATTGACATCGACTCCGATCAGGTGAATGCGTTCGGGCCGACGGACCGAGAATTCCTCGAATGGGTCGCCTCGGATCTCGCCACCATCTTGTAGGTTCGGTCCCCACGTCCCACGCTCCGAATCAGACGCGGAATTCGCCCCACACGCGGAGGAACGTGTCAATCTGGTCGGCCGTCGCGAGTTCGTAGGTCGCCATGAGGCGAGCGACCGTCTTCGGCTGCAGGATCCGGTAGCCTCGCTCCTTCCCCTCGGCCCGGTCGATCACGCCCCCGGCCTGCATCTTCTTCAGGTGATGGGACAGGGTCGAAGGCGAGACCGGCACCTGCTCGAGAATCTGCTTGTGCGTCGCCTCCTCGTGCTCCATGAGGAACGCAATCACGCGGAGCGGGACGGGTTGCCGCAGGTACGCGAGGATCTGGCGGTCCGCCTCCGATAGCGCCGCGGGGACGTCCGCGAGGCCGGGGGTGGACCTCGGATAGAAACGCTTGTACTCTCCATCCATCGACGACGTGACCAGCTCGTGCCTCTCGAGGAAGCGAAGGTGGTAGTCCGCCAGCGTGATCGAGAGATTCAAGGCCCGCGACACTTCCCGCAGATGGAATCCCGGATTCCGCCGGACGAAATCGTAGAGGTTCTTGCGGGTCGCCACCGCCAGGATGTCCTCGTCCTTGGCCATGCAGTGCTCAACGCCGGAGCGTGAACCCGTAGAACAGGGCGAGGATCGCGAGATCGAGGGAGCCGGACAGGACGAAGAACTGGCCCAGCCCTAGATTCCCCGCGAACAGGAAGATCGTCAGGAGCAGGCCCTTCACGAAGAACGCGCCGAACGCGGAGGCTAGGAACACGAGGTGCGAGTCCCGCGCCCGCCGGTAGGCGAGGACCGCGATGACGGTCAGGGCGAGGGCGAAAACGGAGACCGCGGCGAGCAGGACGTTCGCGAGGAGGACGGTATCGAGGGCCGCCAAGCCAACCACCGCGCCCTGTAAAGGGGCGCGGCGTTAAGGTTTCCGGCCCGTTTCCTCCCGGTGTTTCGCGCGGCGGCTCGCGAGGACGATCGTGACCCCGACGAGGGTCGCCACCGCCGCGAACGTCCCGGCGAACAACGGAAGATCGCCTCGGACCTCCGGAGTGGTGGTTCGGCGGATCTCGTAAACCGCGCTGCGGACTCCCAGCGTCGTGCGCTGGACGACCGTCGAGGACGGCGCCGAAGTCTCCAGGGCGTAGGAGAGCGTCAGCCCGTACGGGTTCGAGGCCGAGGGACCGGTGAACGCCACCGGAATCGAGGTCCCGCCCGCGGCGGCGCGGTCGGACCAGGAGAAGAAGACGGTCGAGGGGCTCCCTTCACCGCTCGCGGTGACGTTGATCTCGTGTTCGTCCGCGGCGAAGCAGGAACAGGCCTCGTGCCAGCTGTGATCCTCGAGACGAGGCGTCTCGTGGGTGCCCATCCGGAAACCCAAGGCGAGGTTTTCCCCGGAGGTCGCCAACCCTTGCCTCATGGAGAGGTCCAACCGTGCCTCCATCGGGCTGAGGATCGCATCGTCGATGCGCTCGAATCGTTGGGCCAAGGTCACGTTCAACGAGACATTTCCGTCGTTGCTCCGGACGACGAAGGAATACACGACGCCGCCGTCCGCGTCGGTGCGATTCGAGGTGGCCACTTGGGCGTTCGCGAACGCGGTGGAACCGAGCGAGGTCGTCCGAGAGATCTCTCCCGGGTCCATCCGACCGTTCCCGTTCCGGTCCTGCCACGCCTGCAGGTTCGCCACTTGGAGTTCGTACGAGCTGTCGACCCCGCTGCTTTGGGTGTACCAGAGGGAGAAGGTCCCGGCGTGGTAGGACAAGTCGAACTCGTCCTCGACCGCGCCGCTGCCAAGGTGGCTCGACACGCTGAACTGATCGCCCGCGACGCTCGCCGCAACGGTCCGTTGCGTCGCATCTTCAAGCTGGTCGGGGACGCCGTCTCCGTCCGAGTCGCTCCCGTCCGCCACGGCCACGGACGAAGCGAGGACGACCGCAAGGGCGGCGGAGGAGGCGAACGCTATCGCGGCGGCGCGGGTGAGAACCATGGCTGTAGGCCTCGCGAGTCGAATGGGGCGGGGGGCATATATGGACATTATTCGACGGTTCTCGAAAGCCCCCGGATGGGACCTAGCCCGCGGTCGACGCCGATGGACGCCGCCGTCGGACCACGAACAGGGCCGCGAGGGAGAGCGCGCTCAGCGCCATCCCGAAGGTCGTGGGATAGAGCGACAGGCCCCGGAAGTCGTCCGGAAAGACCCCGACGAGCTCGTTCCCGACCTCCAGCACGCGGACGTACGTCCCCTGGAA
>Ga0209057_1001098_pt1 | contig 22452 bp, 16 predicted proteins | sample GraSoiAngelo_146_FD_185903 | JGI IMG/M metagenome (GOLD analysis project Ga0209057, IMG submission 185903) | Grasslands soil microbial communities from the Angelo Coastal Reserve, California, USA - 14_1009_05_30cm (SPAdes) (version 2) | ecosystem: Environmental > Terrestrial > Soil > Grasslands ... | reverse complement strand
GCGCGCGACTGCACGATCTTTGATCCGGCACCAGCCATCTCGAGCAGCTCGTCATAGGCGATCTCGTCGAGTTTTTTTGCAGCGAGAACGGCCCGCGGATCACACGTAAAGACACCATCGACATCGGTAAAAATCTGGCACACATCGGCGTTCAACGCCCCGGCCAGGGCAATCGCCGTCAGGTCTGATCCGCCACGGCCAAGGGTTGTCGTTTCTCCTTCCGGTGTCTGACCCTGGAAACCAGCAACGCTCACGATGTAATCGTCCGATAACAGCTCGTGAATTTGTTTTGGACTAATATTTGCGATCCGGGCCTTTGTATGTTTACGATCGGTTAAAATTCCCGCCTGCGCGCCTGTCACAGAGATGGCTCTTCCGCCAAGGGCGTTGACTGCCATGGCGACCAGAGCGGTGGCGGCGTGTTCGCCAGTTGCGAGTAAAATATCGAATTCCCGCTCGGCTGGATGCTCCGACATTTCATGAGCTAATTTGATTAGCTCATCGGTCACTCCCGCCATTGCGGAGATCACTGCCACCACTCGGCAACCTTCGCGCTGCGTTTCAACAAGCCGACGCGCGACATTACGGATTCGCTCTGAGGTCGCGACCGAAGTGCCACCATATTTTTGAACGATCAGGCGCATGTTAGAAGTAAATTACTATTGAAACACACGAAGCGAAGCACTGAACGGATGGTCTTCGCTGAACAAGCGGACTGTCAATTTCAGATGTGCTAGAGCCCCAAGACGCGCCGGATATCGCTCACGATCGGCGCAACGGGCCTTAGCTCCTCCATCTGCTTTTGAATCATATTGGGATCTTTCAATCCATGTCCCGTGACAGTGCAGACTATCCGACTTCCCTCTGGAATTTTTTTGAATGAGCACGTCGCTTCGTTTGAATCACAGCACTTGAAAAGCCCGGCAATGCTCGCCGCGCTCGCCGGTTCAACAAAAATTCCTTCGTGCCGCGCCAGCCACGTTTGTGCAGCGCCAAGCTCTTCGTCGGAAACAATATCGATTGCCCCATGCGATTCATCGATTGCGGCACGCGCCTGTTTCCAGCTCGCGGGGTTCCCGATCCGGATAGCAGAGGCAACGGTTTCCGGCCTTTCGATCACCCGGTTGTAAAAAATCGGCGCGGCGCCAGCGGCTTGGAAACCGATCATTGCCGGCAACTTTGTCGATTTTTGGCGCGCATGATATTCGCGGTACCCGGCCCAGTACGCGGTGATGTTTCCGGCATTACCGACCGGGAGCAAATGAAAATCGGGCGCGTCTCCCATGCTATCGACAATCTCAAACGCAGCGGTCTTTTGCCCGGCAATGCGATCTGGGTTGATCGAATTTACAATGGCAAATGCATCGCGCTCTCCAAGCTCGCGCACAATCCGAAGTGCGTCATCGAAGTTCCCTTTAATGGCCACGATTTTTGCTCCGTAGACGAAAGCTTGCAGCAATTTGCCGCTCGCAATTTTTCCCGCAGGCAAAATCACTGCGCAGGAAATTCCCGCCCGCGCGGCATACGCTGCTGCCGACGCGGATGTATTTCCGGTTGAAGCGCAGACCAGCGCACTTGCTCCGCGCCCTAGCGCGTTGGAAACAGCCACAGTCATGCCGCGGTCCTTGAACGAACCGGTCGGGTTGACCCCTTCGTTCTTTACGAAAACATCACAGCCATGGCCGACTCGTGTACTTAATTGCGGGCAATGAACGAGCGGCGTATCGCCTTCGCCCAGCGAAATGACCGGGGTCGAATCGGAAACCGGGAGATATTCGCGGTAATGCTCGATCACTCCCCTGCCCTGCCCCAACTCTGCGTTTGTCGCGTGCCTTGACATTCTTTTATTCGAAACAAATCCGCACGATTGTCGATCTGCAAGTGCAGTTGTAAGATCAAGCCCGTATGCCTGCGCTCAGCAAAGAAGATAAACTGCGGCTCTTGACCACGATTCTAGAGAGCCGCCACGCCGACTTGCGCGAGCAGAATTTAAATCGTCAGGGTAAAGGCCATTTCCACGTTTCGGGGATGGGTCACGAGGCGCTGGCGGCGATTTCACTCCTCATGGAGCCGGACGATTACATCGTGCCTTACTATCGGGACCGCGGTCTCATTCTCGGACGCGGCATGACGACGCGCGAACTTGGTCTTGAATATTTCGCGAAACGCAATACCGGAAGCAGCGGCCGGCAAATGCCGTCGCATTACAGTAACGCGAATTTGCATATCTGGAGTGTGCCGACGCCGACCGGTTCGCAACTTCTCCCCGCATGCGGAATTGCCTGGGGCATTAAGATTGATGGTAGAAACAATCTTGTCGTCACGACAGTCGGTGACGCCGCGACTCGCCAGGGCGATTTCTTCGAAGCGATTTCTTTCGCGAAAGAAAAGAAACTGCCCGTACTTTTCATCGTTGAAGACAACGCCTACGGCATCAGTATGCCGACACGGGAGACCAATCCACTGGTGCTCGGCGTTCTTGAGGCGAGCGATTGGCAACAGATCGACGGCCAAGATGTTCAGAAAATTTATGAGGCAGCGAGCGCAGCGATGGAGAAAATTCGGGCCGGCAACGGACCAGCGTTTTTCTGGGTGAAGATGGAGCGGCTTTCCAGCCACACCAGTTCCGATGACCAAAAACTTTATCGCAGCGCGGAAGAATTACAGGAGCTCGAGAAATGTGACCCGCTGAAATGCTGGAAAGATCAATTGATTAAAGAAGGTGTGATCAGCACCGAAGAATTCGCAAAGATTGACAATGAGATCAAGGAACGCATCCGCCGGGAATACAGTGACGCGGAGAAGGCGGAAGATCCATCGCCTAACCAGCTTCTCTCTAATGTGGCGAAATTATCCCCACGGACCGACAAGGAGATCCTGCCGCCCGGGAAATATCGTATTGGCGACACTGTGAATAAAACACTGCGCGCTGGTCTCGAAGAAGATCCTCGCCGTATCATCTTCGGCGAGGACATCGAAGATCCAAAAGGCGGGGTGTTTCGTCTTACCCAAAAGCTTTCAACCGACTTTCCCAAACAGGTTTTCAATTCACCGCTCGCTGAATCGACCATTCTCGGGGTGGGTTGCGGTCTCGCGGCTTATGGCAAACGCCCCGTGTTCGAGTTGCAATTTATCGATTTCATTTATCCAGGCTTCAACCAACTCGTCACCAACATCTCGACTTTACGCTGGCGATCCTCCGGGAATTGGAAATGCCCGTTGGTCATTTACGCGCCTTATGGAGCTTATCTTCCCGGCGGAAGTTTGTGGCATAGTCAGGCAAACGAGTCGGTGCTTGCGCATTATCCCGGGCTAAGTGTCGTAATTCCAAGCACACCAGAGGACGCTGCCGGATTGCTTTGGACGGCGATGCAGAGCGAAGATCCGGTCATCTTCTTGATTCCCAAACATCTGCTTTGGGCGGAACACGAATCGCGACAGCCTGTCCGTGCCGTGCCGTTTGGTCAGGCTCGCAAGCGCAGCGACGGCTTTGATGTGACCCTTGTGGCATGGGGCAACACCATCGAGAAATCTCTTGAGGCGATCGCCAAGATCGGCAAGACCACGAGCGTAGAGTTGATCGATCTGCGCTCGATTGTTCCGTGGGACAAGGCGGCAATCGAAGAATCGGTGCGAAAAACGAAGCGCCTTGTTGTTGTGCAAGAGGACACGGAAAATTGCAGCGTCGGTCAGATGATTATCTCGCACCTCACGAGCCAGGGAGAACTCTGGAGCACGATGATCAGTCCACCGATTCTGGTTAGCAAAGCCAACGTTATGATCGGTTACAACCCGATATACGAATATGCGGCGTTGCCGGACGTGGAACGCATTGCCGCTGCAATCAAGAAATCTGTTTCAACGACACACGAACACGCACCTATAGCCGCGGGCGTTGACCGCGGCCGCGCAGTCGACGAGCCAGAATATGTCCGACCGGGGTCAGCGACCTCGGCTACAGTCTCCGAATCCAAGATCGACATGAGCAAACAGCGTGCGCAAAGCATTACCGTCCCCATCATGGGTGAAGGAATTCGCAACGCGAAAATTGTTTCGCTTTTGAAAAATCCCGGCGACCTCATCGCGCTCGACGATCCACTTTGCGAAGTTGAAACGGACAAAGCGGTCTATCCAATCGAGTCATCTTTCGCGGGAGTGATGGGGGAATGGAAAACGAAAGTTGGCGACACTGTCGATATCGGCCAGGAACTTGGCACGATTCTGACCGGCCAACCCTCGTCCGCCGACCAACTTGCACCAGCGGCAAAAACCCCACCCGATGGGAAGAAAAAAGCTGTAGAGGCAGCCGGGCCGGCCGCAGAAATAGATGATCGCGGGCGGCAGGCCCACCACTACAGGATCGAACCGGCCCTTTCGTCCACGATCACCCGTAAACTCAGCCGCGTTATTCCTGCCAATCTGCAGATCGACGCGCGCTGGGACGCGATTCGAAAGGCGCGCGATGTAGCGAAAAAGAAAGATGGAAAAAATGCCCCCTCTCCCTCCGTGATGATCGCCTGGGCAGTTGTGCGTGCGATGGAGAAGCACGCACCGTTCCGTCGTTTGGTTCTTGAGGACGATCGCATCATTGAGAATGACGTTTTCGATCTGGGCATTGCCGTCGCATTGGAAGGCGATCGTCTCGCGACCGCAGTGATCTCGCAAGCTAACAAGAAAAGCTGGCCTGAGTTCGTGAAAATTTATAATGAGACAGTGGATGCAACCCGCGGCGGTCGTGTCGATGCCATGAACGCGCCAGTGGTCATCACGAGCCTCGGTGCATTTGGCGTGAAAGCCGGCGCGCCCATCGTCGTGCCGCCATCAGTTGGTACGCTCTTTGTTGGCAGTGCCCATTACGAAATGATTTCGAACGGAAAAAACAAAAACGAAACCGCGGAAGTGATCACACTTTCGCTCACATTTGATCACCGAGTTGTTAACGGCGCTGGCGCAGCCAGTTTCGTGCACGAAATCAAAGAGCAGATCGAAGGATTCAGGATTCCAAACGGAGTGCCGCGCGCTGCCACGTTTTCGGCCGCTTAGCTCATCCTCGCGGTAGAGCCGCGCTTTCGTCAGCCCGTTGAGTTGCTCGCTCCATCACTTCGGCTTTGCTGAAAATCATCCACACCCCGGCAAGCACGAAGCAGGCGCCCAGAAGCGACAACAGAGAAAACTTTTCTCCGCCGACAGCCCAGCCCAACAGGACGGCGCCAGGTGGCGTGATCAACGAGACAGTTTGCAGTTTGGCCACCGACATTCGCGGCAAAAGCCAGTACAGAAGCAGAAAAGTGAGCGCAGAACCGATTACTGCGAGATAAAGCAAACAAAAGATCGATAACGCGCTCCAATGGAAGCGCAGCGGATTTCCTTCCACGACAAGTCCAGTCACGAGCAAAGGCGCTGCTCCGAAAATCATCTGCCAAGCGGCAATCATTCCTGGCGCCACCTGCAGCACGCGCGCTTTGAGCAACACGTTCGAGAACGCCGCGCCCGCGGCTCCGAACACAATCCCCAGCCCAGCCCAGAATGCCATCGGTCCGTTGAAACCAAGAAGTCGCGCACAAATCATCGCCACCCCGCCGAGCGCGAGTAGTGAGCCTGCGACTTTCTGCAGCCGCATCGGTTCGTCGGGAAGCATCAGATGGGCGAATACCATGCCAAAGATCGGAATTGTGGCCTGCAATACCGCGGCCAGACCGGACGAAACATAGAGCTCGCCCCAAAAGAGCAGCCCGTAGTTAACGGCAAACATCACCACGCCGGTAAACGCGAGCAGCACATAATCGGAGACGCGTTGCGGTAATAGCCGGACGCGTCCAGCCGACACCGCAAGTAGAACGATGACCGCGATCACAAAACGTATCGCGGCGTAGGAAATCGGCGGCAGATCGCGCAACCCAACCTTAATGACCAGCCAGGTCGAGCTCCAGACGATACAAAGCGTCAGCCATGCCGCCGGCACACCCCATCCGGCTTTTGGCCGTAAATCCTTTTTCCATTGAGAAATGATGGCTGACATCCCACGACTTTGGGATGCATGTTTACTTTTCGCAAAGTTTAGAAGGCATCAGGGTTCCTTCGCGAAGTGAAACAATCAATTTCTGAACGGAAGATCAATCAGATCGCCTAGGATTTCGCGCGACTACATCCAACGCGCGCCTGTGCTTCGTAGTTTTATTAGAATCGATTTCTGACGATCAAATCAAGATCAACAGGAGAGAAATCTTATGGCACGAAAACTTGATGGAAAAAAAGTGGCCATCCTTGTGACAGATGGTTTTGAGCAAGTGGAGATGACGAAGCCACGCGAAGCGCTCGACGAGGCCGGCGCAGAAACCAAAATCGTTTCGCTCAAGTCGGGCAAAATCCAAGGAATGAATCATGCTGATAAAGGCGACAAATTCGATGTCGACCTAACGCTGGACGAGGCGCGCCCTGAGGAATTTGATGCGCTTATGATCCCGGGCGGTCTGATGAATCCGGATGCGCTGCGTTCGAGCGACGAAGCGCTCGAATTTACGCGCCATTTCTTCCGCGAAGGCAAGCCGGTGGCGGCCATTTGTCACGGACCGCAGGTGCTCATCAGCGCGAGTTTGGTCAGGGGCAAGACCATGACATCCTGGCCTGCTATCAGGGCCGACCTCCGCAACGCGGGAGCAAAATGGATCAACGAGGAAGTCGTGGTGGACAACGGGTTAGTGACCAGCCGCAAACCAGATGATATTCCAGCTTTCAACAAGAAGATGATCGAGGAATTCTGTGAAGGGCGGCATGAACCTATGGCCACGGCGGCTTCTGCGATTCTCGAAACTTGATTAAGTCCGTACCCGCTGCCGCCGAGATTATATTTGCTTGGGTGAAATTCCGCTTTCCCTCCGGAGCCCATTTCAAGGCTTGTGCGACGTCTGCCTCCTGCTCGCCGCGGCTGAGCTTTGTCTTGTTAGACCTATGCGAGCCGCCCTGGTCTTTTTGGCGCTGACCTTCGCCGCGATCGCCGGAACTTTGCCGGACGACGCCGTATTGTCCCAACGGTTAGTCGGAACGTGGCGTGGTTCTCGGCATGACACGCGGTACTTCGCCGATGGCACGTGGATGACGGATCCTCAGGATTATGAGCTGCTTGGTGGCCAGAATTCACACGGAAGGTGGCGTATCGAGAACGCCAAGTTGATCGAAACATGGCGTTTTGTCGGCGAGTTGGAGGACGCTCAGGTCATTGAGGAAATCATCGCGATTACGTCACACGTTTTGAAGTTTAGGACACTGTCCCAGGACGGCCCCGGCCGCCCCGAAGGGCTGGTGCTTCCTAGTGGCGTTTATACACTCAAGTGCATTCCCGACGCAAAACTACCTCGTGATAAATAGGCCTAACCATGCCGTGCAGCGCAACCGCTGGCCGACTCACTGCCCGCTTTATGAAACACCATTTGGAAGTCACGCTCCTCCCGCTAGCAGTAGCTGAGCTCCGTCTTGTTAGACAACCCGGCTAAATTGCTTGCAAGTCCGGCGGAGGCTTTCACCTTTGATCGTCACGCGGGCCCATTATGACGACTGCCAACAAAATCACGGTGGTTCGGATTTTGATGATTCCGGTCTTCGTCACGATGGCTATCTATTATGGCCAAAGCATCCAACGCGGCGAGCCGCTCGAATGGCAGCGTTTTACCGCAATCGCAATTTTTCTGGTCGCAGCCGTAAGCGACGGGCTCGATGGATATGTCGCGCGTCGTTACAAACAGCGGAGCGCGCTCGGCGCGATTCTCGATCCGATTGCTGATAAAGGCTTGCTCTTGAGCGCCATCATTACATTGAGCATCAGCAATTGGAGCGATATCGACCCTGAGTACGGAAGATTTCCAGCGTGGTTTCCCGTTCTCGTTATCACGCGCGATGCCGTGATTCTCGTCGGCGCGGGTATACTGCATTTGCTCAACGGCAAAGTGCATGTGAAACCAAGTTGGACCGGCAAAGTCGCTACTGTTTTACAAATGGGAGCGATCGCGTGGGTAATGTTGCAGCTTCATTTTCTTTCCCTGCTTTACGTCGTTATCGCCGCTGGCGTGTTTACGTTTATCTCCGGAATCATTTACGTTATGGATGGGGTGCGGCAGTTGCAGGCCGAGGGGCACGCACACGCAAAAGTAGATTGAATCCCGTCGTTCTTGCGCGATGAGCGGCACGAACAAATCGCCGAATGTCGCCATCGTGGGCCGGCCGAATGTGGGCAAATCGGCATTATTCAATTGCCTGATTGGTCGCAAGATCGCGATCGTGCACGATCAACCTGGCATAACCCGTGATCGAATCTCGGCCGTCTGCACGCGTGGAACGCAGCCGTTCGTTGTGTGGGATACTGGCGGGGTTGCGGGCAAAGGCGAATCGGAATTGCCCAGGCAAGTGCGGCATGCCGTCGAAGAAGCGATTCATGATAGCGACCTCCTGCTTTTTCTCGTCGATGCCAAACAGGGATTGTCCCCTCTCGATCAGGAACTCGCGCAAATGCTGCGCAAATCACAAAAGCCAGTCGTCTTGGTTATAAACAAGATCGACACTGAGAAACACGAAAATCTCGCGATTGATTTCGCATCGTTGGGATTTTCAGAGAGTCTCTCGATCAGCGCGGCGCATAGCCGCGGTATTTCCGAATTGATCGAAACAATCGATCAACTTCTCCCCTCCCCTTCAACGACCGACCAGTCACCAGGCGCTAGTCACCAATCCCTTTCCATCGCGATTATCGGTCGCCCCAACGTCGGCAAATCTTCGTTGATCAACTCAATTGTGCACAGCGAACGCGCCATTGTGAGCGAACTGCCGGGGACAACCCGCGATGCCATCGACATCTCATACGAACGTAACGGTCAACAGTTTCTCTTCATCGATACTGCTGGGATCCGCAGACGCGGCAAACAATCGAGCTCGGTTGAAGTTTTCAGCGCGATGCGAGCGGAACGGAGCATTCGTCGCGCCGACCTGTGCGTGCTCATTGTCGATCTTACAATGGGCGTAACCGCGCAAGACAAACGGATCGGGGGCCTGATCCAAAAAGCGCACAAGGCAGCGATCGTTGTTTTGAATAAATGGGATTTGATCAGACCGAAACGCAGCGAAAGGAAGATGATGGCACAGCTCATCGATGAAACGCGCGCTCGAATTTTCTTTCTCGACTACGCGCCGGTTCTGATTGCCTCTGCGCTGACCGGAGAAAACATCGAGAAATTATTTGAGTTCATCGCAAAAGTTCGGCGCGCAGCCAGGGAGCACATCGGCACCGGGATTCTAAACAGATTGCTCCGGTCGGCCTTTGCTTCTAATCCGCCGCCGATGATTTCCGGTCGACGCTTGAAACTGCTCTATGCCGCGCAGGCGGGCGGGAACCCGGAAGCTGCAATCGAACCTCCGAAGTTCGTCCTTTTTGTGAACGAGCCTCGTTTATTGAGCGAAACTTACCACCGCTACCTCGAAACGCGCATTCGCAAAGCGCAACCATACCCTGGGCTTCCCGTCATTCTGACGTGCCGCCCACGTCAGGAAAAGCGACGGAAGTAATTGTCGATCCGGCGCACGTTGGACGGCTGTTTAATCGAACATTCTTATTTCGCGTCTGTCTGACATCACACGAATGAAATCAACGCAGGAAATTACCCAGGAAGTACGAGAACTGGGCCAATGGATCCCGGCATTGCGCCAGCAGGTTGGTCATGTAGTGGTTGGCCAGAAGTACTTGGTCGATCGTCTTTTGCTGGGTCTGCTCGCAAACGGTCACATCTTGCTCGAGGGGGTTCCCGGGCTGGCCAAAACGCTAACGGTAAAAACGATGGCCTCATGTATTCAAACCGGGTTTCAACGACTGCAATTTACGCCCGATCTTTTGCCAGCGGACTTGATCGGTACGCTCATTTACAACCCGCGCACGGGCGAATTTACGACGAAGCTCGGACCACTTTTTTCGAATCTAATTCTGGCCGACGAAATCAATCGCGCGCCCGCAAAAGTGCAGAGCGCGTTGCTGGAGGCGATGCAAGAACGGCAGGTCACGATCGGCGAAATGACTTATCCGCTGTCCGATCCGTTTCTGGTTTTGGCGACGCAAAACCCGCTCGAGCAGGAAGGGACTTATCAGTTACCGGAGGCGCAATTGGATCGCTTCATGTTGAAGTTGAATATTGGCTATCCGCAAAAGTCGGAGGAGCGACAGATCCTCGATTTGATGGCGACATCGGCCCCCGATCTGCGCGTGAATCCAGTGATCGACCCAAAGCAGATCATCGCCGCACGCGAAGTGGTAAACAGCATCTACATCGACGATCGGGTAAAAGATTACATTGTCGATGTTGTCTGGGCGACGCGTGAGCCCGCCTCCTATAACTTGAGGCTGGAAGGACTCGTCCGTTACGGCGCATCGCCCCGGGCGACAATTTATCTCGCGCTTGGTGCACGCGCCCACGCCTTCCTAAACGGGCGCGGTTACGTCACACCGCAGGATGTGAAAAGCATCGGCCCCGATGTGCTACGGCATCGCATCATCGTCAGCTACGAAGCCGAAGCCGAGTCGGTCACGAGTGAAACAATTATTGAGCGAATTTTTGCAGGACTTCCGGTGCCATAACCTTGTCGATGGAAGAAGGGCGACAAACTCCGGCCGAGATCCTTAAGAAGATCCGCACACTTGAGATCAAGACACGCGGCTTGGTCGAGACCGCGTTCGCCGGTGATTACCACAGTGTTTTCAAAGGCCGCGGGATGAATTTTGAAGATGTGCGGGAATATCAGCCCGGCGACGAAATTCGCACGATTGATTGGAATGTGACTGCTCGGCTGGGTACCGCGTATGTGAAAAAATTTACCGAGGAACGTGAGCTTACGGTGATTCTTGTCGTCGATGTAAGTGCCTCAGGAAATTTCGGGAGCACCACGCAATCGAAACGCGAGTTGGCGGCGGAAGTGGCCTGTTTGCTCGCCTTTAGCGCGATCCGGAACAACGACAAGGTCGGGCTCATTCTCTTTACCGATCGGGTCGAGCTTTTTATTCCACCCAAGAAAGGCCGGTCGCACACCTTGCGGCTCATCCGGGAGATTTTGTTTTTCCAACCGCAGGGACGCGGCACAGAACCCGCGCTGGCGCTCGATTACTTAAATAACATCGTCACTCGGCGGGCAGTCGTATTTTTTATCTCGGATTTTCAAGCGCCGGATTTCTCGCGGGCGCTGGCGGTGAGCGGACGGCGTCATGATTTCATTGCAATCCGTATTCGCGACGAACGGGAGAAGGTGTTGCCAAACATTGGCATCATCACGCTGGAAGATGCCGAGACCGGCGAACAGATTGAGATCAATACCGCCGATCGCCGGACGCGCGGGCGCTTTAGCGAACTGGTCGACGAACACGAAACCGATCTCTCGCGCACGCTCCGGCGGAATAACATCGACGCGATCGCGCTCCAGACAGGAAGGGATTATTTGCCAGCGCTCCGCTCGTTCTTCAAACAACGCGAACGCCGTTTATCTATTCGGTGAGTGACGATGTCGATTTTGTTCATGTCCATTTTGGCGGCGGAAGAATTTCACGATATTGCCCCACCTGTCGATTATTCGCTAATACCGCCGTGGCTGATTTTCGTCGGGACGTTTTTTGCCCTGGCAATCACCGGGTTGGTTGTTTGGTTGATCGCGCAAAAACGTAAACGACCGCGACCGCCTCAGTTGCCGCGTGACCGCGCGCTCGAAGCGCTTGAGCAGATGCGGGATCAGATCGACCGGCTTAATCCGTATCAGTTTAGCATCCGCGTGTCGGACATTCTTCGTCGCTACGTAACCGAACAGCATGGCTTGCCCGTGACGCGGCAGACATCGATGGAGTTTTTAAACGCGCTGGCAAAGAGGCCGCAGTTTTCGAGCGATGAGAAGTTGTTGCTCGAAGATTTTCTGAATCGATGCGATCTGATCAAGTTCGCGCGTCATGAAGCGACTGCGGCCGACAGCCGGTTGTTACTCGAAGAAGCAACCCGATTTGTGAAAGGAGGGCAACTTGCAACTTTTTGATTGGTGGAGAGCAAACAGTGCCCTCACGTTTGGGCGTCCGTGGCTGCTCTTGCTCCTGCTCGCGATTCCATTGCTTGCGTATTTGCGCGGGAAACACGGTCCGGCTGCCGCCTTGACGTTCTCATCGACATCTGCTTTTCGCGCCATTGGAAAACAGAGCGCAGCCCGCGCCGGGAAAATTCTTCGGACACTGCTACTCGCGTCGCTGGCGATTTTCGTTATTGCCCTCGCGCGTCCGCAGCTTGGGAAGAGTCTCACTCAGATAGACGCGAGCGGAATCGACATTATGCTCGTGCTTGATGTCTCCGGATCGATGCTCACGAAAGATTTTACGATCGGCGGCCAGGAAGCGACGCGCGTGGATGCGATCCGCGAAGTAACACGCAAATTTATCGAAGGCCGTCCCAACGATCGCATCGGTATCATTGCCTTTGCCGGGCGGCCATATGTCGTAAGTCCAATGACGCTGGATCACGATTGGCTTTTGCAAAATTTGGAGAGAGTGCGCATTGGCTTGGTCGAAGACGGCACGGCTATCGGGTCGGCCATGGCGGCGGCAGCGAATCGGCTGAATGACAAACGCTCAAAAAGCCACGTGCTCGTCCTTCTGACTGACGGAGAAAATAATGCCGGCAAAATCCCGCCGAATACTGCCGCCGAAGCAGTGAAAGCGCTAAAAATTCACTTCTACGCCATTGGCGCCGGAATCAATGGAATCGCACCGGCTCCTATCTTTACGCCCAAAGGGCCGTTGACGGACGCCTTGGGCAACATGCTTTATGAAAACCAGCGCGTTGAATTTAACGAAATGGGTTTGAGGGAAGTGACGAAAATTGCCGATGGACAGTTTTTCCGGGCGACAGATACCAAATCCTTGGAACAGATCTATCACGACATCGACAAGCTGGAAAAATCAACTGTGAGTGTGAAAAAATACCAGCAGTATCGCGATCTCTTCCCGCTTTGCCTGATGAGCGGTTGCGGTTTGCTGGTCGCTAAGATCTTGTTGTCGCAAACGGTCTGGAAGAAATTGCCGTGAAGAAGATATCGATCCTATGAGCTTTGGCGCACCGCAATGGCTTTGGGGACTGCTTTTGATTCCGGCGCTGGTCGCGTTGTTTATTCGTGCGGAGCGCCACGGGATCATTCGTTTGCGCGAGTTTGTTTCAGCGCGATTGCTGCCTCAGCTTGCGGGGACGGTAAATCGTCCACGTCGGGTCCTGAGATTTGCGTTGCAGTTGCTCGGTCTTGCCCTTGCCGTGATCAGTCTGGCGCAGCCCCGCTGGAGTTATACGTTTGAGGATGTAAAGCGCAAAGGACTCGACTTACTCATCGCGGTCGATACGTCGCGGAGCATGCTTTCCAATGACGTGCAGCCTAATCGACTTGAACGGGTCAAACTTGCCGCCAGGGATCTGATCAATGAGTTACAGGGCGATCGCGTTGGCCTGATTGCATTTGCCGGTCGCGCTTTTTTGCAGGCACCGCTCACGATCGATTATGAAGCCGTGATGGAATCGATCAACGATCTCGATACCAAGACGATTCCCGAAGGGGGAACAAATATCTCCGAGGCGATCAGCCTTGCCACGCAAAGTTTCGGGAAAAGTGCAATGGGAAATCGTGCGCTCGTCATTTTCACCGATGGCGAGGAGTTGAGCGGTGATGCGATGAAAAGCGCAAAGGCTGCCGCCGATGCTGGCGTGCGCATTTTCACCATCGGCGTTGGGACGCTGGCTGGCTCGCTCATCCCGGTCAACGGTGAAGATGGCGAGACGGCTTTCGTTAAAGATTCGGCAGGGCAGGTTGTAAAATCAAAGCTAGACGATAAACGGTTGCGCGAGATCGCTCAGGCCGCGGGTGGATTTTATCTGCATTTGGAAAATGGTCCGCGCGCGATGCAGCAGATCTACACCGAAGGTCTCGCGAAAATGCAAGCGGCCGAGATGGACGTGCGCCTGTCGCGGCGGCCAATTGAGCGCTACGAATGGCCGCTGGGAACAGCGCTTATCACGCTTGCCTTGTCGATCTTGATTGGTGAGCGCAAGCGTACGCGCGAAAGAGTTTTCGCTCGCGCTCCCGCAAAAATCGCAACCGCAGCAGCAGCATTATGGATCGCCCTTTGCCACTTCGGTTTCGCCACGACTCCCGGACTGGACGCATATCGCGACGGCAAATTCAGCGATGCCTATAGCCAGTTTCAGCAAACCCTAAAAATGCATCCGCAATCTCGGGCGGAGGATAAGTTACAGTTCGATTCCGGCGCGGCTGCTTACAAGTCGGAAGAATATGGAAAAGCGTTGGAATCCTTTAGTCAGGCCTTGCTCTCCTCCGACGCCGGCTTGCAAGGCAAAAGTCATTATAACCTCGGAAATACGCTCTACGAACGCGGCGAAACACAGAAGAGCGACGACAAAAAGCTGAGCGATTGGACAAATGCGCTCGAGCATTATCAGCAGACGCTCAAGCTCGAACCGCAAAATAAAGAAGCGAAGGACAACTACGATTATGTGAAGAAGAAAATCGAGGAACTAAAGAACAAGAAGCAACCGCAGCAACAGCCCTCGCCTTCGCCGTCGCCTCAGCAGAAGAACAAACAGGACAAACAGCAGAATCAGCAATCCAAGCAAGATCAGCAACAGCAACAGCAGCAACAGCAGCAACAACAACAGCAGCAGCAGCAGCAGCAGCAGAGCCAGTCCCAGCAACAACAAAAAGACGGACAGCAGGAATCAAAAAATCAACAATCACAAAACCAATCCGGTCGCGGTCAGGATCAAAAAGAGGAGGAAAAGAAGGAGCAATCCCAAGCGAAGAACGAGCCGCAACGATCGAAACAACAACAGGGCAACCAACCATCACCCTCCCCGTCTCGGGGCGAGAAAAAGCAAAACCAGGAACAGTCAGGTGAAGGCGAACAGCCTTCTCCCTCTCCCGGCGACCACGGAAACGACATGCCTTCGCCATCGCCCTCCCCTGGAAGCGGCGAAGGAGCGGAAGAAAATCCAACGCCTTCTGCTATTCCAACAGAATCGCCTCAGAAAAAATTGGCCGGTGAAGTAAAAGGAGCTGGCAAGGACGAGTCAAAAAAATCACCCGATAAGAATGCGCAGATCGCCGAGGCCGAACCGGAAAAGGAAGATCAAATGACCGAACGTCAAGCAGAGTCGCTTTTGCAGTCGATGAAGGACGAAGAAGCGCGCGTGCAACTTGATGAACGCAGGGCCGCGCGCCGTGTCTATAACGACTGGTAGGTGGGCACAGTTGATGGTTGATTGAAATGTCGATGTCCGGATCACGGTCTTGTATTGCGGTTTTTGTGGCGCTGGTCACGTTCTGTGAAACTCACAGCGCCTCCGCCGCTTCATCGGGTGTAACCGCAGTCTTGAGCAATTCCGAAGCCGCCGTCGGAGCAACGGTGCAGTTACAAATTCGAGTCACCGGCGCACGTAGTGCGGATGCGCCGGAAAACATTGCGGTGAATGGCCTCGAGATTCATCGAACAGGGACGTCGCAGCACTTCGAGATGAACAACTTTAATGTCACTTCAAGCGTGATCTACGACTATACGGTCATGCCGCTGCAGGCCGGCACCTTCATCATTCCGCCTCAGACAATTCGCGTGGGCAATAATTTGCTTCGCACACCGGAGCTGAGGCTAAACGTTGCTGATTCGCCTGGTCGCTCCGTGCGTTCTAGCCAACCTGCGCAGCCGGCAAACGCGACCAAACTTGTATTCGCCGAATTAATTGTGCCCAAGAAAACTGCCTATGTTGGCGAAATAGTGCCGGTCGAGCTCCGGCTTGGATTCGATCCACGTGCGCACCCAAAGCTGCTCGAAGGGCCGGAGATTAGCGGGCAAGGATTTACAGCGCAAAAACTGCAGCAATCTGGTGAAAATCTGGAGACAATTAACGGGCGGTCTTATGATGTAGTGACTTTTAAGACGGCGATTGCGGCCGCGCGCGCAGGAAAATTTGAAATCGGGCCCATCAAAGCGAAGGCACAAGTTTTGACAGCGCGAAGACCAAACACACCGCGCTCCCGTTCACCTTTTGATTTGTTTAATCTCGACGACCCATTCTCCGACCCGTTTTTTTCCGAACCATTCAGCCAATTCGGCGAGCGGCGCGAGGTTGAGATCAACAGTGAACCGGTGGCATTCGAGGTCAAACCGTTGCCGCAAAACGCCCCGCCGAGCTTTTCGGGTGCGATTGGGAATTTCACAATGACGACAGATGCAAAGCCAAAGAGTGTGCAAGTAGGCGATCCGATTACTGTCACATCGACAATTTCCGGACGGGGTAATTTCGATCGCGTTAATGCGCCGGCCGTGGAAGATGACCGCGGTTGGCACAAATATCCGCCATCTTCCAAGTTCAAGAATGATGACGAGGTTGGAATTAGCGGCACGAAGACTTTCGAAATGGTCCTTTCGCCGAATGAAAAGAAGCCGACCATTCCCATTCTCGCATTTTCGTATTTCGATCCAGCCAAAGAGCAATATGTAACGCTGCGCGGCGATCCGATCGCTATTAATGTTCAAGGCGGCGCGGTACCGGCTCCCGCACCGGTGGCATCGCAGCCGGCGGCGTCAACGATGCCGGCTGCAGCCTCAGCAGCGGCGGCGAAGCAGGACATTTTGTATCAACTTAATGAGCGGGGGCGAATGCAATCGTTCACGCCACTTTACGCCCGTCCAATTTTCTGGATAGCGCAGCTGATTCCGTTGCTCGCTTTACTTGGGTTCGCCGGATGGAAAATTCGACAAGCCAGGATCGACAACCGTGACGCGCGACGCATCGCGGCGTTACAGCATGAAGCTGCTGAACTGCTGCGCAAGTTGCGCCGCAATGATGTATCGCCACGGGAATATTACGCGGAGGCTTCCAGGGTCGTTCGAGTGAAAGCCGCGCTGGCACGCAATGTCGATCCAAACACGGTCGACGCTGAGACAGCGGCGAATACGTTCCGATTAAATGCGGATTCACGCGAACGATTGCGGCGATTGTTCGAACAAAGCGACGAGTTCCAATATAGCGGAGCGCACAACGGTTCGGAACGGATTTCTTCAGAGAACCGCCGTGACGTCCTGGAATTGGTGGAACATTTGCACGTATGAAGTTCAGAAAACTTCTCGTCGATCTTTGCCGCGCGGTTATTTGCACCTTTGTTGCCGCATCGGCATTCGGACAAACGGATTTTGCTAAGGCGAATCAAGAATACGCGCAGGGACATTTCAAAGAAGCGATCGCTGGGTATGAAACGCTTGTTCGCTCAGGACCATTGAGCGCAAATTTGTTTTACGACCTCGGCAATGCTTATTTTCGCACGGGCGATTTTGGCCGGGCGATCTTGAATTACAAACGTGCACTCGCGCTGGAACCGCATCATCCCGAGGCCGCCGCTAATTTGCAGATCGCGCGCGATGAAGCGCGCGCCCTGGAGATGCAGCAGAGCTGGCCGGAACGCTATCTGCAATTTGCAAGCGTCAACCAATACAGCACCGCGGCATCGGTCGCTTTTTGGGCGGGAGCTTTTTGTATTGTTGGGCTGATCTTCACACGACGACGATCAGTTCGTCTGACCGTATTGTCGATCTTATCATTGTCAGCCTTTGCCCTGGCAATTTTCGCGAGCTACGAAATTGGCCATGGCAGCAAAGGCCGCGCCCTCGCGGTTGTCATTGGTAGCGATGTGCAGGCGCGACTCGCGACGGCCGATACTGCCAACAGCGTCCTGGCATTACCCGCGGGCAGCGAGATCAAGATCCTGAATACGCGCGGTGACTGGGTTTACGCGGCGCTACCGAATAATTTACGCGGATGGATTCCGGCAAAGAGCGCGGAATTGGTGCGCTTATAGCGGGACTCTGCGATCTTCAAAACTCGAGCGATCCGGAGCGCTTTCGAAGCTGCTCCAGCATTTGCAAAGTTGAGAACACAGCAAATGCCTACATCTTGAGTTGCGTATGAACCCCGAGATGGAAATCGGCACCGACAAAAAGGCTCTCCGGATTAATCTGGAGGCAAGCAAGTACGGAACCTTTGCCGAGATCGGCGCGGGCCAAGAGGTCGCACGGCGATTTTTTCGTGTGGGCGGCGCGGCTGGCACCATCGCCAAAACGATGTCGGCCTACGACATGACATTTAGCGACGCGATTTACGGCCCGGCCGATCGGTATGTCAGTCGTGTCCGTCTTCAGACGATGCTCGACCACGAATACGCGCTTCTGGTGGAACGACTCGATCGAAAACTCGGAGGGGGAAAAACGTTTTTCGTTTTTGCGGACACCGTGGCAGCGCGCAGTTTTAAACAGCACAATGAATCTCACGGATGGCTCGGCGTGCGATTTCAGTCCGAGAAACGCGGCCCACCGAGCCAGATTATCATCCACGTGCGGCTGCTTGATGAAGCCAACGTCAAACAACAGGAAGCGCTCGGTGTCATCGGCGTGAACCTGCTCGATGGCGCTTTTTACCACCATGAACCGGAAAAGCTAATTTCATCGCTTCAGGAGAATCTCGCTCCCGGCCGCATCGAAGTAGACATGATCAAATTTTCCGGACCGGCTTTCCAAGGGGTCGATAACCGGTTGATGAGTTTGCAGTTAGTCAGTCAGGGTTTGACGAGCGCGGTGATGTTCACGGCGGACGGCGAGACGGTACAGCCCGCTGAAGTGTTTCATAAAAAAGCGATCCTGGTCGAGCGGGGTAGCTTTCGGCCCGTGACCTACGCCACGAACGACATGCTGGATGGCGCGCACCGCGCTATTCTCGCACAGTCGGCTTGCCCGGAAAAAGATCTGGTCCTGCTCATGGAGATGACTCTTGAGAATCTGCTCGCTGAAGGACAACTGAATCACGCTGATTTTCTCGCTCGAGTTGATATTCTCGGCGCGCTCGGACGGACAGTCTTAATCTCGCGATTCGGCGAATATTACCGGCTCGCCGCATATCTCTCTCGTTATACCGACAAGATGATCGGCTTGGTGATGGGCGTGCCGAGCTTGATGGAAATCTTTGACGAAAAATACTATCTGAACCTCGAAGGCGGAATTCTGGAAGCGCTCGGGCGGATGTTTAAAGGAGGACTCAAGCTTTACGTTTATCCAATGATCGACGAACCTAGCGGAAAGATTGTCAGCGCAACGCAGGTTGAAGTTGCCCCGAATCTGCGCTCGCTATTTCGTTATTTAATCGACAATCGATACATCGAAGAGATCACCGATTATCATCCAGAGTACTTGCGAATTTATCCGCCTGACGCATTGGTCAAATTGCAGTCTGGAGATGGCACCTGGGAACGGATGGTTCCGCCGGAGGTAGTGCAGATCATCAAGGAGCGCGAATTTTTCGGTTACCGCGCACCGGTCACAGCCTGATCCTTCGGCGGCGGCGGCGGCCGCCGTTCCAGATTCACATCGTGCTCTGACGAACGTAAACGACGTAGTTGCGGGTCCAAACTATCGGTCCAACCGCCGGCGAGCGGACCTGGTGATAACATCTGAGAACGTCTGAAGCTTGCTCTACGTCAATCGTTGAAGCCTCTGCTGGGCGCTAATTCTTCCAGATTGAGTTGACTCCTGTACCAAAAAAAAACAGCATCTCCGCCACTTGCCAGAAACATCGTTATGGCAAATCCAAATCGCAGCCAATTAACCAGATGAAATTATCCTCGGCGCTCTTTCTTACTTTCGCGTTTTGTTTCCCCGCTGTCACCGACGGACGCGCTGACAACTTTCGCGACGCGTTCGGTCCTCGCTTTGGTGCAGCGCAGTCCATTTACTTGAACCAGGCCCCGAAGAAGGGGCTCGACTCTGTTCACCGGTGGAATCAAATCGCGATTAACGCGACCGGCCTCGATCATACACCGGTTGCCCCTGGGGAGAATCGAGTGTTTGGCGAACAACTAGGGCCGGGACGCTCGAGCCGGGCAATGGCTGTTGTTCACATCGCGATTTTCGACGCAATGAATGCTTTGCTCGGCGGTTACCGGAGCTACACCGGTGTCTTGGCGCAAGGCCCAACCTCCATGGATGCGGCCGTCAGTCAGGCCGCGCATGACACGCTCGTCGCGCTCTTTCCATCACAGGCTGCGAGTTTCGACTCTTTATTGACGGACGATCTCGCTCAAATAAAAAACAAAAACGAACAGGCGAATGGCATTGATCTAGGGCGGCGGACGGCCGATGCCATTCTTGCCATGCGAGTCAACGACGGCTCGCAGATTCCGGAGCCTCGTGTCGGCATCGATTATTTCACAAGCAATCTCCCTGGGCATTGGCGTCAGGATCCGATTAGCTTGATCCCGCTCGCTCTCGGCGCGCACTGGGGCGAGTGCAATACATTCGTCTTGGAATCGTCGCAGCAGTTTCGCGTTCCGCCTCCGCCTGCAATGACGAGCGCGGAATACACGACCGCATACAACGAAGTGAAAGGCATCGGTGGCGACGGTGTTGTGACGCCGACACAACGGACCGCAGAACAAACTTTTGTTGGCACGTTCTGGGCTTACGATGGAACGCCCAGTCTCTGTGCGCCGCCGCGACTTTACAATCAGATCGCGGTGCGGGTCGCTGATCAAAGGAAGTTGAGCACTTTCGATCTTGCGCGTTTGTTGGCGTTGATTAATACCGCGATGGCCGACGCCGGCATATCAGTCTGGGAATCGAAATACTTTTATGATTTTTGGCGCCCTATCACCGGAATTCGTGAATCGGATCCAGGAACTGGTCCTACTCACGCAGGTGATGGTAATCCTGCAACGATAGGCGATCGAACTTTCGCCCCTTTGGGCGCGCCAGCTAGCAATCTGAACGCACCAAACTTTACCCCGCCATTTCCCGCCTATCCCTCCGGTCACGCTGGCTTCGGTGGCGCGCTCTTCCAAACCCTCCGCCGATTCTTCGGGACCGACGCCATCGCTTTCACATTCGTCTCGGATGAATTCAATGGCGTTACCAAAGACCACAATGGCAATGTCCGGCCGTACATGCCGCGTACCTTCTCGTCTCTTTCCCAAGCGGAAGAAGAAAACGGCCAGAGCCGAATCTATCTCGGCATTCACTGGTCCTTCGACAAAACTCAGGGTATCGCACAAGGCGAACGCGTCGCCGATTACGTCTTTGACCACGCGTTCAGACCGCTGCCGTAAAAAGACGCACTGCGGCGGCGCTTAATGTCCGCGACCCGGGATTTATTCGTCGGCGTTTATAGCTAACGGGGTGCATTGTTGAGATGAACCATGAACGTCGCTGCCGCTAAAATTTGATGTTCGCTTGGTAATCCCCAACGCAAATCTTCTCAATGTTCGCGACTTTTAGATGCGGTGAAATCTGTGCGAAACCAGAGTGAGGTCTTCGCACATCGTCGACTTGCATCTTTACAAATAATCCGCCCGACAGGAACGGCTAAAACTCCGCGAGTTGCGCAGCGCTGATTGGCACGAATTCGCTTTCGTGCAAAACCACCCGTCTGGTCCCGCGTAGAAGCTGCCACCACTGTCTTGCCGAGCCAAGCACGATCAGGAGCACGAGGACAAGAAAGAAAACAGCAACCAACGCATCAAATTGCCAGACACCTGCTTGCCGGGCCAAATCAGCTGCCTTAGCTGGATCGACAATTCCCGCTGCCTCATGCAAAAGTGATCGCGCGCCACTTAAAAAGCCGAGTTTTGGATCCGGCGAGAAGATCTTCAGGTACCCAGCTGAAAACGTAACCGCGCACATAAAACAAAGCGGCAAGACGGTTACAAAAAGGTATTTCCCCTTATGCATTTTGATCAGGATCGTCGTGCCGAGGCAGAGCGCGACTACTGAGAGCAATTGGTTCGCCAATCCGAACAGCGGCCAAAGAGAGTTGATCCCACCGAGAGGGTCGATGATTCCCTGGTACAAAAACCAACCCCACGCCGACACCAGCAACACACTTGAGAAGAGATTTGCGCTCCACGAGCGCGTATTGCCAAGCGGCCGCCAGATATTGCCCAGAAAATCTTGGAGCAAAAAGCGCCCCACGCGCGTCCCGGCGTCAATGGTTGTAAGAATGAACAAAGCCTCAAACATGATCGCGAAGTGGTACCAAAGCGCGAGCGCAGTTGGGCCAGCGGAGATCCGTGCAAACATGTGCGCCATACCGACGGCGAAAGTCGGCGCCCCGCCTGCGCGATTGAACATGGTGGACTCACCGAGGTCCGAAGCGAGATGGGTCATTTGCTGTTCTGTCACCGGAAAGCCGGCCGCGCTTACTCTCGCGACTACTTCAGTTGGGGTCCCCTTCGAATTAATTGCAAAGTACTCCCCTGGTTGCAGCACGCATGCCGCGATCATCGCCATCAATGCAACCATCATTTCGGTCACCATGGCGCCATAACCGATATTGCGTATTCGGCACTCGCGCCGCAGCATTT
>Ga0209057_1001095_pt1 | contig 22518 bp, 23 predicted proteins | sample GraSoiAngelo_146_FD_185903 | JGI IMG/M metagenome (GOLD analysis project Ga0209057, IMG submission 185903) | Grasslands soil microbial communities from the Angelo Coastal Reserve, California, USA - 14_1009_05_30cm (SPAdes) (version 2) | ecosystem: Environmental > Terrestrial > Soil > Grasslands ... | reverse complement strand
TAACTGTAGGTTTGGCCTATTCAATTGTCATGTCGAGCGAAGTCTCCCGCTGCTGCGGGATGATTATTTGTCCGTTAAGATTAGAGATTCCTCGACTGCGCTCGGAATGAGAGAGGCCCAGAGTTGCTGGCGCTAAATCTCGATCGTGCCTTCAAATGCAAACTCGGCCGGGCCAGTGAGCGTAACATTGCGAAACTGCTTTGCGATCCTGTCAAACCCAACGTGCAGTTCGTCTCCGCCGCGTGCAATCACGGTGATCGGACCCTTCACGTTTTCAGTAACCGCGAACACGAGTGCGCTCGCAACTACGCCGGTGCCGCACGCGAGAGTTTCGTCTTCCACACCTCGTTCGTAGGTGCGGACAGCGACCTTATCGGCTCCGCGTTTCTCAATAAAATTCACGTTTGCGCCCTTTGGCGAAAACATTTCGTGATAACGAATGGCTGAGCCTTCCCGCGACACATCGACATGGCCGACTTGCGTGACGCGAACAACCACATGAGGCACGCCACTATTAATGAAATGAACGATTCTTTTCTCCGCCCCGATGCGAAGTGGAATGCTCAGCCGCAAATCGGTGGGCTCGGTCATTTGCAGAATCACGAGGTCTCCAGCTAACTCGGCCGAAATGACGCCGGCTGGAGTTTCAAAAGAAATCTTGCCCTTGGCGCCTGCCGCCTTATTTGCAAACCGCGCAAAGCAGCGCGCGCCGTTCCCGCACATCTCCGCTTCTCCCCCATCGGCGTTAAAGTACCGCATTCGGAAATCGGCGTGGTCCGATGGATTTTCCAAAAGCAAAATTCCGTCCGCTCCGATACCGCGGTGGCGATCACAAAGGCGCGCGATTCGGGTGCGATTTAGATGGATATCGCCTGCCCTGTTATCGATCAGGATGAAATCGTTTCCTGCGCCGTTCATTTTGGTGAAACGCAGCATGTCTTTTCGTTAGCATAGCCTGCAACGAAAGCCAACGCTTCTAGAGTCATGGCTTCATTGTCATGCCGAGCGAAGTCGAGAGATCTCCAATTGTACCTAAGGACCAGAGATTCCACGACTACGCTCGGAATGACAAAGAAGGCCAGGGCCATTGCCAGATCGCGTTTTGATGATTACTTATCCCGCCGTGAAGCAACTAGCGGCTTGGGTTTTTCTAGGGATTCTTGTGTCGCGCGCGTCGTTCGCGGGCGATTGCAACAGTTTAATCCTTGAGCAGATCACGGAGATGCCGCAAGGCGGGCGCTATTCTGTTTCGCACTTTGCAAAGATCCGTCTTCAATCTTCGGCGCACTTCGAGTCCGGCAAATTTTTCATTTTGCCTTCGCAGGCCTCGCCGAGTTTTTGCTCAGGCGCAACATATCTGGTTTTTATCAGAACGATCGAGGCTTTGCGTGCGCGCGGCCAAGTGCACCTCGATTATTCCACCTTGGAGCGATTGATCATTCGAGATCAGCGCGACGGCGAAGGTGTCTGGGGCCGATGGAATGCAAACGGACCTGGCACAGCCCGTCTTTTTCACGAGCTCCAGCTTGGGCAGAACTTCGACACCCTCGATCAAGCGAAACCGGGCGATTTCATGAAGATTTTCTGGTCGCGGCAGGTGGGAAAAAATGAGCACGGACATTCCACGATTTTTCTAGGCACGGAGAGTCGCCCGGACGGCCAGTATGTCCGTTACTGGTCGAGCAATATTCCCTCTGGCTACGGTGAGAAAAGCGTTCCGCGAAGCAAGATTGCCTATGCGATTTTTTCGCGTCTTCAGAACCCGGCGAATTTGGCGCGAATTAATAACGCGCCGTTTGTTGATAGCTATTTGGCGTCGCTTCTGCGGAGCCGTTCCAGTATTGCCGAAGCCAACGCCAAGTGCGGGCTTTAATTCGATGCAACGAGTTCGACCGTACAGTGGATCAGCTTCTCCGAAGCCGATGCTGAAAAGCCGTCCTTTCTTGAGAGTATCGACGTTCTTAAATGATGCTTGCCTTCATTGGGGCCCGTCTTTAAAACGAACAGATGCTAATCGAAACCTTAAAACGTCATTGGTGGGTTCCGGTGATAAGGGGTATCGCTGCAATTGTTTTTGGAATTATCGCGTTCGTATATCCTGGTTTAACTATCGCAACTTTGGTGCTGTTTTTTGGAGCGTGGGTATTAATCGACGGGACATTTCGCATTGTCGGCGCGATTGGACATCGTGCTTCCGACCTAGACTGGGGCTGGCAGCTCGTCATCGGCATTATCGGAATCATCGTCGGACTCCTCACATTCCATGCACCTCAGATAACGGCGTTGGCGCTTATCATCTATATTGCGGCCTGGGCGCTTATGATTGGCGCGTCTGAAATTGTGCTGGCAATAAAGATGCGCCGTGAAATCAAAGGCGAATGGTTTCTAATTCTTATGGGGCTCGCATCAATTGTCTTCGCGGTGCTGCTTCTGTGGAATCCTATCGCTGGCGCCGCCGCAGTGATTTGGCTCATCGCATGGTACGCGGTCGTACTCGGCGTTCTTGGCATTTTTTTTGGCTTCCGACTGCGCAGCTTGCGAACGTTGGCTCCCTCCTAAAATTACTGTATCAAGCCAGGCGTGTGAAACTGGGTTTCCTTCGGCGCCCTTTTAGGCATTAGGCATGCAATTTTTGCGCCGCGCCCCCTTTTTTTGCGCGACAAACCAGGGCGCCTGCGGGTTTGTTAAAGAAAATACGGCTTGGTGCGATTGATGGGGCGATTAGTCTACAACGCTGAAATATGAGTCTTCTGATTTTACGCGTCGAATTCGAGACCCCGAGAATCCCCGGCCTCTTGATCTCCTATGAAGAAAACTGCCTCTGCTCCCCGCCTCCGATCAGACAATAGCTCCTCTCTCAACGGTGACCAACTCGATAGCAAGCAGCTCCTTGCAGCCTTGACCGCATTCAAGCGCGGAGATTTTTCCGCTCAACTGCCGGACGATTGGACAGGCATAGCCGGCAAAGTTGCAGATACCTTCAACGACGTGATCCGGCTCAATGAGCGCCTGACACAAGAACTGGCCCGTATCGGGCGCGTAGTTGGAAAGGAAGGCAGGATTAGACAAAGAGCCTCCCTCGGAGAGGCGTCGGGCTCATGGGCTGACGCGATGAGGTCGGTCAATAATTTGATCGGAGACTTGGTTCATCCTACGAGCGAAATGGCGCGAGTAATCGGTTGTGTCGCAAAGGGAGATTTGTCTCAAACCATAGCGACTGAAATTGAAGGCCAGGCGCTCGAAGGGGAGTTTCTGCGTACCGCAAAAATCGTAAATACAATGGTACGTCAGCTCAGTGGTTTCGCCTCTGAAGTCACGCGTGTCGCACGAGAGGTGGGCACAGAAGGCAAGCTAGGCGGCCAGGCGAATGTGAAAGGCGTTGCGGGCACGTGGAAAGATCTGACGGATAACGTCAACCTGATGGCCGGCAATCTTACCGATCAGGTCCGCAATATCGCGACCGTGACAACGGCCGTGGCGACTGGCGACTTAACAAAGAAAATCACGGTTGATGTCAAAGGAGAGTTCCTTGAGTTGAAAGACACTATTAACGTGATGGTGGATCAGCTTCGTTCGTTTGCCTCAGAGGTAACGCGCGTGGCCCGCGAAGTCGGTTCCGAAGGAATTCTCGGTGGGCAAGCTCGCGTCGAGGGCGTCTCCGGAACATGGAAGGATCTGACAGATTCCGTCAACTTCATGGCGCGCAATTTGACCGGCCAAGTGCGCAACATTGCCGCAGTCACGACGGCTGTCGCCACGGGAGACCTCTCGAAGAAGATCACCGTCGATGTGAAGGGTGAAATCCTTGAATTAAAAAACACGATCAATACGATGGTCGATCAGCTAAGCTCGTTTGCCTCGGAAGTGACGCGCGTTGCACGCGAGGTGGGCACGGAAGGAAAACTTGGCGGGCAAGCGGACGTGAGAGGTGTCGCAGGAACCTGGAAGGACTTGACCGAAAGCGTCAATTCCATGGCGGGTAACCTTACCGCACAAGTGCGTAACATTGCCGAAGTAACGACAGCAGTGGCCAACGGTGACTTGTCGAAAAAAATCACCGTGGACGTTCGGGGCGAGATTCTGGATCTCAAATACACGATTAACACGATGGTTGATCAGCTTCGATCGTTTGCATCCGAAGTGACTCGAGTGGCCCGGGAGGTTGGCAGCGAAGGGAAGCTGGGTGGGCAGGCAGACGTGCGAGGAGTTGCTGGCACCTGGCAAGATCTGACCAACAACGTGAATATGATGGCGGGAAATCTCACAGCTCAGGTTCGCAACATCGCCGAAGTCACGACGGCGGTCGCGCGCGGCGATCTGTCGAAAAAGGTCACTGTCGACGTGAAGGGCGAAATTCTTGAGCTGAAAAACACCGTGAACACGATGGTGGACCAGCTTAACTCATTCGCATCGGAGGTAACCCGCGTCGCGCGCGAGGTCGGCACGGAAGGTGAGCTTGGCGGACAAGCTATGGTTCAAGGTGTTGCCGGCACGTGGAAGGATTTGACCGACAGTGTGAATTTCATGGCGCGCAATCTAACGAATCAGGTGCGTGGTATCGCGAAAATTGTCGCCGCAGTCGCAAAGGGAGACTTGAACCAAAAGCTCCTTGTTGAAGCAAAGGGGGAAATCGGCGAGCTCGCCGACACAATCAACAACATGATCGATACCCTCGCGACATTTGCCGATCAGGTAACCACAGTCGCGCGCGAGGTCGGCGTCGAGGGGAAACTGGGCGGGCAGGCTAGTGTGCCCGGCGCGGCCGGGACATGGCGCGACCTAACCGATAATGTAAACCGGCTCGCAGCAAATCTGACGACGCAACTCAGAGCTATCGCCGACGTTGCTACCGCCGTCACTAAAGGTGATCTGACACGTTCGATTCAGGTGGAAGCGCAAGGCGAGGTTGCAGCCGTAAAGGACAACATCAACGAAATGATCGGCAATTTGAAGGACACCACGTTGCGGAATCAGGAGCAGGACTGGCTCAAAACTAATCTGACAAAGTTTACGCGCATGCTGCAAGGCCAGCGAGATTTGTTGACAGTTGGTAAGCTGATTTTGTCGGAGCTCGCCCCAGTTGTTCCGGCTCAACAAGGGGTTTTCTACATTATGGACAAGTCGGGGCGAGAACCGGAGCTAAAACTTCTGGCGAGCTATGCCTGCCGCGAAGAGAGCGGACTCAAGACTTCGCTCAAGCTGGGCGAGAGCCTGGTGGGACAAACCGCACTGGAAAAACAACGTGTTTTCTTAAGCGATGCACCCAGCGATTACGTGAAAGTAAGTTCCGCTTTGGGCGCCGCTCGCCCGATGAATATCGTGGTGTTGCCGATTTTGTTTGAAGGAGAGGTAAAGGCAGTCATGGAACTTTCATCATTAGAGCGCTTCAATTCAACGCATCAGGCATTTCTCGATCAACTGACGGAGAGTATCGGAATCGTCTTACACACAATTGAAGCAAACACGCGGACCGAAAACCTCCTGAAGCAATCGCAGTCACTCGCGTCAGAGCTTCAGAATCGTCAGGAAGAGTTGCAAAAAACTAACCTGGAATTGGCAGAAAAAGCGCGCTCCAATCTGGCGAAGGATCAATTTCTCGCGATGCTCAGCCACGAGTTGCGCACCCCTCTTACGCCGGTGCTGGCGTCCGCCCTCGCGCTTGAGAGCGAGCCAGCGTTGCCACCGGAAGTGCACGAATCGCTACATATGATCCGTCGCAACGTGGAATTGGAGGCGCGGCTGATCGATGATTTGCTCGACTTAACTCGCATCGATCGAGGGAAAGTACAGCTTAATTTTGAAGTGGTTGACGCTCATACCTTGTTGCAGAATGCGCTCGAGATTTGTCAGGCGGAAATTGATCGAAAGCATCTGAGGCGTTCCCTCAATCTCGGCGCACGGAAAGTTCATTTGCGAGCGGATCCGGCGCGCCTCCAGCAGATCTTTTGGAACCTGATCAATAACGCGGTTAAGTTCACACCCAGCGACGGGCAAATTTCCATTTCGACGGGCAACACTTCCAAGGGAGAATTGCGCGTCGAAATCGCAGACACCGGCTTGGGAATTGAGTCTCAAGAACTTCCGAAAATTTTCGATGCTTTCGAACAAGGCGGCCGGACACAACTTGGAGGACTGGGTCTTGGCCTGGCTATCAGCAAAGCACTTGTCGAGGCGCACAAAGGAACAATCACTGCGCAAAGCGCCGGTCGAAACAAAGGCTCCACGTTTACGCTGGTTTTTCCGACCAGCGAAAGAGCTGCGGTTCAAATTACGCCGGCGGTTTCGCCCAAATTGCCGGAACATCAAGCCATGCGGATTCTGCTTGTCGAAGATCATGAGGATTCGAACCGATCGCTTACGAACTTGCTTCGACGGCGCGGGTATCACGTGCAGTCAGCTCTGAATTTCCAGTCTGCGCTCGATCTCGGCACAAAGCACGAATTTGACGTACTCATCAGCGATCTGGCTTTGCCCGATGGCAATGGCACTGATCTGATGCAAACGCTGCACTCCACCCGCCCGCTTCTTGGGATTGCTCTCACGGGTTTCGGAATGGAAGATGACATCCGCAAGTGTCGGGAGGCAGGATTCCAGCACCATCTCGTCAAGCCGATTGATTTGAACAAGCTCGATTTACTTATTCAAGAAAGTGCAGCCGCGCCGGCAAGCGCATAAAACTCCATTCGCTGCTGGGTCGTATTGTAATCCGCTCTGATGCGACCCTGCCTCCGGCCAGTATAAAGACTCGTGAGAACTGCTGGGCCTATGGCGTAAACGTATAAACCACAGTGTGCACGGCTCTTCTTGTGCCCTTGACCACACTGTGGCCGACATTCTTGGCCGTGTGCACAGAACTTTTCGCGACGTTTTTCGCTGTTCTCACAGGTCCCGCCTCAATCGTGCCAATGGAAATGGCAAACGCGAGAATTATCGAAACGAACGCTTTCATAGTACTAAATAATTCGTTTCTGACGGCCTGCATGGGCCTACCCCAAGGATGCCGCGTGGGAACTGTCGCTTTTTCGCTGCGCCCCAAAGCGAATATCAAAGATGACGCCGAGCGAACTCTCGACCAGATCCGCTCTTTAAATATTTTTCGAACGTGCGCGCTTTGCTCTCGATTTGAATACAACGGCAGTTTCAATTCGCCATGGCCGGTGTTGCGAGGTGTGTGGACAATTGGCCGATTGTGTTCGAGCAGGCGTTGTTCAAGATCACGTGTAATGCCAGTGTAGTGAATCGCTTGGTTTGCGTGGCTCACCAGAATATAAACGTAAACGAAATCTTTCATTTAGCTGGCCTGCCAAGCCGTAGTCTTTGGAGCGCAGAGAAGGAAGTCAAAAGAGCCCGCCCGCCTTCACTTTGTTACGGCGTGGCAGCCTTCGCTTCCTCGCGGTACTCCAAAGCGAAGGCTGGGCCCGCCAGGATTCGAACCTGGGACCAAGGGATTATGAGTCCCCTGCTCTAACCGCTGAGCTACAGGCCCATATTGCTTTAACAGTGATATTTACACATAAAGTCTTGGCACAGCAAAAATGTGATTGACTCTATGTTGACGGTATGAGATCGTTTTTGGCATAAAAAAGCCCAAACTCGCAGTTCTTCCATATCGACATCATCCGAAGTATAAATTCGTCCTCGATCTTCGCCCGTTCGGACGCGGTCGCAAGTTCTTTAAGACGCGCGCCGAAGCCGAGGCGGAGCGCCTACGGCAAAGGACCACACTTGAGCGCCACGGACGGGAGGCGATCGGACTGCCACAGCATGAACTATCGGAGTTCATCAAAGCAAGAAAGCGCCTCACCGAGCACGGCAAGACGATCACTGATGCGACAGATTTTTTCATTCATCATCTGGAACAGATTCGGCGTTGCAACACGACGGTCGCAGAGCTTGCACATGAAGTGTTGAGGGCGAAAGAGCGCGATGGACGCGCTCCCGCGTATACTGCTGATCTACGGAAACGGCTTGCCCGATTCTGCCAAGGCTTCGGTGAGAGATTAATTGCCAGCATTACCGTTGAGGAAGTGGACAACTGGCTGCGTGATCTACCGCTTTCGCCGAAGAGTCGCGCGAACTTCCGGGCCAACGTTGGCGTGTTGTTCAGTTACGCAGCTAGCCGCCGGATGATCGACGCGAACCCTGTCTTACACACTGCCAAGCCAAAGCTGCTTGATAATCCGCCGGAGATTTTCACTGTCGATGAATTGCGCTCGCTGCTGGAGTCCGCGCAGCGCATAGCTCCTGACGTGGTTCCGATGCTTGCGATTGGCACGTTCGCGGGATTACGAGAGGCTGAAATCCAACGCTTAGATTGGAATGAGGTCGATCTTGCGCGCGGACACATCGAAGTGACAGCGGCAAAAGCCAAGAGCGCCCGGCGCCGAACCGTTCCGATACTGCCGAATCTCGCGGCATGGTTGCGGCCTTACGCCGGGATGAAGGGCCATGTGGTTCCAGTAGGCGCCCGGAGCAAGCTTGCCCGCGTGCGTGAGGCTGCGAGACTCGCGCACTGGCCACAGAACGGCTTGCGCCATTCGTTCGCATCGTATCGGTTGGCAGCAATCCACGATGCGCCCCGCGTGGCGGCAGAACTTGGGCACACCAGCCCGCAAATGCTTTACTCAACCTATCGCGAGTTAGTCTTGCCGGAAGAAGCGGAGCGATACTGGAAGATTGCGCCTCAGTCACGGCGAGCGGAAAACATCGTGGCGTTCACCGCCTCCTGAAAGCGCTATGCAGCGGTTGCCGGATGTGACAAATTTCCGAAACCAATCAAAGAGGAACGACGACCGACTTGGAGGCTGCCGAAATGGGAAAACGAACGAGCGGCAGGAAAAGGCGCGCGCGAATGAATTCGCCGCAGATGGATATGCTCCCATCAGAGAAGATTGATGCGCGGTTCGTGGATTCTTCTCCTGAAATCCAGAGCGCGATAAAGAAGTACAACGATTTCTGGGGCGCTCTGTCTGATGCTGAACGCGCAAAGCTGAAGAAGTTACACAAGATGCTAGTAAGGAACGTCAAGCGTGATAGAGCTTGGATTACCTCGGACGACCGGGCGGACTACTACATTAGAAAGACTGCGGAAGAAGTCCACGTCGATAGGGAGCTGTTCGATAGATGGTGGAGTGTCCTTGTGCCACTCATGAGTATGCGCGTGCGCTTCGAGACTTCCCGCGCTCTAACATGGGCGAAAATCGCGCCAGGAATACTACAGGGCGATTCTCTCCCGGAGGCGAAGCTCGCTGCACAAAACTTAAAAGTCGGGGCAGACCCTATTTCCATGGAGGCAAAGCGCGATAATAGACGATTCTTTATCGAGTTAGGTAAATGCTTGTCCGGTGAAATTAAGCCGGAGTTATTTGATGATATGGACTGGGATCTAGTGCGCATTCTTTGTATCAATCCATCGACCACCGCAAAGGACGCAGTGCGCAAATTGGAAAAAAAAGGCTGGCACATCACGGAAGAAGCTTTCCGAGTGCGGAAACAACGATTGAGACGCGCCATCGTCGCTGCCCGCAAAGCATACGACCAACCGAAGAAAGCATAACAAATTTCCCCCTGTCCCTGTTACGGGGATTTGCGATTAGCTCGTTATGTTGAGAGCATGGGAAATTCATATTTCCTCACAAGGGAAAAAATCGGGAGTGGGAAACAACTTGCCCCGCTCGTAACAACACAAGATGCCTGCGCGTATCTACAATGCACGCGCCGTTACCTGGAAAGAATGGTGCGTAGCGGTCGGTTACGCGCGTTAAAGCCGAGTCGCAAACTCGTTCGATTTCGGCAAGCCGATCTCGACGCCTTTCTTGAGAGTGGCGCAACAATCGGAGGTGGCCAATGAGAGCGCGAAAAAGAAAAGGCGCGCTGCTACACGCGCCAATTCACGTTAACTCTACTCTGAGTCTCGCATCACTGTCGCCGAGAGGCAAACGGTTGCCTGACAAATTCACTCGCAACCGTCACCAGAGTGACACATTTGGAAGGCCGGAACTTTGCACGTGGCGCTTTGGGCCTGGCACTTGTCGGTTTCAAACGACCCGTCCTGATTTCGCGCGCAAACTCAGCCAACGCAGCGGTGCGCGGCTTGTGGCGTACTCAGTCGGCGGCGGTTATCTGCGCGTGTTTGAGGAAACAATAGAACCGTGGCGCGCGCAGCGTCTCGTGAGGCGCTACACAACGCCGACTAATGGAGCGTTTTCATCACGCTTCGAGCCGCCAGCACGTCGGAACCCCGCCGAGAGTATCACTACAGCGGAAGATGACAAATGAGCGAAAATAACGATCTACGCGAGAAGATTGACGAGGCCAAACTCCGCCTACCGCTACCGGAGCTAATGCGTCAGCTTGGGCTTGGCGAACATGCGAAGAAAAGCGCGCATTGCCCGTTTCATAACGATCAGCGCAAATCGTTTTCAGTGTTCCAGGACTGGGACAACTCTTGGTACTGGAAGTGTCACGCCGGTTGCGGCGATGGCGATGAAATCGATTTTGTGGTGAAGTACAAGGAGATCTCAAGGCGCGAAGCAATCAGGCTTTATCTGGAAATGGCCGGTTTCCCTCCCTCACGTCCTCCTAAGTCTCATCAATATCCTAAGTCTCTTAGATCTCCTGACTCTCGTAGGTCTCCTAAGTATCATGAGTCTCTTGTGTATCCTATGTCCAACGGACAAGGGCTAAAGGAAGAGCTTAAAGGCTTGGCGGCACGCAATGCTTGTTCCGAGCGCAACACCGCTAGGAAGAAGCGTTGGCAGCTCGTGCGCGACTTGAGAGCGGTCGAGAAAGGAATTGGCCGGGAACTGCACATCGGCGAGCTCATGACAGTGTTCGACGAGTGGTATCGGCTTTCTCAGCCGTTTCTCGATCCCGCAAAGACGCGCGACGCCTACCTTGCAGCGTTTCTCGCAGAGCTTCGAAAGGTTCGGGTGCCGACTGGCGAAGGTCACACAATCAACAAGGCGCTTGAAGCCGTTTCGAAACTTTCGGTTTCTGACCTTCCGATGATACCGGAAATGCCTGACGCGCCTGAGAGTTGGCGCAGACTCGGGGCGCTGCACCGCGAACTGTCTCGCCGATCTGGAAGCAAGACCTATTTTTTGAGTTGCCGCGATGCCGCGAAAGCCTCTTTCGGCTTGAGCCATCAAACGGCGTACAACATCAATCTTGCCCTGGCACAGCTTGGCGTAATTAAGATCGTTCGCATCGGCGACGCGCGCCCAAAAGGGAAAGCCTCAAAGTTTAGCTACATCTTGTCGCAAACCGCAAATGGAGAGGCAGCGACGGATTCCATGATTTCCGCGAATCCTTACACGAAAGAACCAAAGGAGAAAAACAAATGAAGTTCACCAAAACACGAAAAAGCAACAAGGCGCGTACAAGGTTAATGCTGCAAGTTGGGGAATCGGTAGAGGCGCTGCCGCAACAGGGTCATGGCTGGCTGCGTGATCGGCTTGTGGCGAAATATCCTGCCTTTTTCGCTGAAGTAGCAGAGATGCGCCAGGCGCGCGCAGAAGCCCGCCTTAAAAGGAAGGAAAGAAGCAAGGGAAGCAGAGTTTAACAACTGACAAAGGAGAACCAAGATGAACACAGACAACACAGAACTAAGGGTAGTAGATCAACATGCGAAAGCTGGCAGGCCCACGAAGTATTCGCCGGAGACGGTACAAAAGCTTTTGGCGGGCCTTGCCAATGGCCTTCCCATTAAGTCAGCATGTATCGTCGCTGGCATTGGCGTTTCCACGCTCTCTGATTGGCGGGAGAAATACCCGGAGCTAGAGGAACGCATGGCTGAGGCGCGCGAGAAAGCGCGACTAAAAATGCTCCAGCGCATCAAACGGGCCGCTGAGGATGATTGGCGCGCCGCAGCTGAATGGCTACGGCTCACCTTTCCGGCTGACTATCGGATGGGAAGTAATACAAGCGTTGAAGTGAACACCGCAGTTCAAACGGGGGTTGTCATAACCGAAGAAAAGCGCATGGCTTTAATTGCGCAGCGGGAACGAATTCTTAAAGCGACAGCGGCGAAAGAACTGGAGCCAGCGCGTGAGTCGACCAGCGATTGAGGTGGGATTCGGCTTTGGGAGCCGGCAGACGACAGATAAAGAGAACAAGCTGAATTCCTCTGCGCCGAATGGGCGGAATAGCTCGCAACGTCGGTTCCGCTGATGCAGCTTCAGGTCAATCGCCGATTCAAGTTCGAGAAACGCTGTCGGCTTCTCGTCAGCACTGACGATGAATCTCTTTCCGTTGTGGCGGTGCACTCGAACATCGCCTTCAATTTTGTCAACTCAAGTTGGATGCTGTCTTGCACGACGGTTGAGGCGTAGGACTAAAGTCCAATATCCGGCTGTCGGGAGTGATGGTAAAATCGCCTTCGATTACGTCATCCGACGTCTCAACGCACTTTTGGCCGGTTCTGAAAAGCCGGTTGGGAGGCTTAACCTTCGCTGAGGCACCGCTTAGCGCGATCTCCAGATCCAACTGGAGCCCCGAGTCAGCCGAAGGGAGGCCGCTGTTCGAAGCGCCTCGTCAGGATGATTCTTCGTTCCGCGCGGATTTGGAGCAGTCAACCTCAAATGAAAGGGCGTTTATGAAATTCGTTAGTCTTGCTAAGCCAATAGCCGAGCCTCACCAAATCCACACCTACACCGAGCTCCAGCAACAGATTCACGACGATTTGCGGATCCAACATCCCGAATGGGTCCAGCCAAATGGCGAATCCCCCATGTGTGATTCTTACGAGACGCGTCTCATGGAACTGCTCGGCACTTGACGCGAAGGGGATCCAACGAGTCTATCGCTGCTCCTCATCGCGCGCTCGAACAGGGACTAACTTTCCTGACAAGATGCAGTGTCTTGGTTTGCGATTTGCTTCGGAAGCGCTTGACTCGATAAACACCCGCTTCCTTTATGAACAAGAAGCATACGATGAAAGCAATAACGATCCTGTGGATCGGTGCGCTGGCAGCGATCAGCGCGGGCTGTTTAAACACTGAGCACAGTGCCTCAGCCACAGGAGAGCGTTATCCGTGGAAGAAAAATATTGTGACAACTATCTTTTGGATCGGTGAGCGGCCGAGCGGAAACAATCCGGTGCCGAACCGCAGAAGCTCATGGGACAAAGATTGGAGCAGAAGTTACGGCGGATTTGACGATCCAAATCCCGCGCATCGCAGCAATTACATTCCGGTAAAGTTCACGCCTCTACAGAACCCGTTTTACTGCGCCCTCCCGTACAACGATAAGTCAGCCAATGGTCACCGGCCGGAAGCGCCCCGCGTTGTTCCGTGGTTCAAGGAAGCGTACCAAGGCCCCGGCGTTTCCACCTGCAAGGATCGATGGGTCGCGATTCGCAAAGGGACTCGAACGGTTTATGCGCAATGGGAAGACGCCGGACCTTTCCGCACCGATTATTGGCAATATGTCTTTGGCAACGAACGTCCGAAACTCAATCTGAACAAAGGCGCGGGTCTCGATGTCTCTCCCGCTGTGCGTGACTATCTCGGATTAAACGAAACAGACCTGACCGATTGGAGGTTTGTGGAGTTTAGCGAAGTACCGCGCGGGCCGTGGTCGACGCTCGGAGAAAACAACACTTTTGTGATTAGCGATCGCAAAACAGGCACGGAATTGGCCGAGGCGTCAAAGCGCGCTGAAGGCGGTGCAGTTGTGCGATAAGCTTTTTCTGTCACACGATTTTGATCGCGATATGTTCGGCATTCTCCGCTAACGCGCCTGCGATGTGAACGAACGTCCGCGTAATCGCTGATCGCCTGTAACCTTGCAGCCGGTGATTCAGTGCATTTGGGATGCGAGGCGAGGATGCAACCCCTTTACCATCAGTTCAGCAACCCGCGCAGGTTCACGGCTGCTTTCCCTCGCAAAGTTTTTGGAAAGCGGGATCGGCGCGCAATGGGTCACAGATCGCTGACCAGCTGTTACTTGTTAGGTCCGATCTGCTCCGGACCTGAGAGCAGCTGCTGGAAATCGAGACGATTACGGAGCGGATCCCAGACGGGGTCAATCTTCAAACGTGCTATGGAAACTACCTGGCCCGCCGGGATGGAAAGCAATCGTCGAAGCCCAACCTGAGGACAGAAGCCGAATCGATGTCGATAAATTGGAAGGATGCGCAGCAGAAAGCTGCGCTCCACCTCACCGCCGCACGCGCCCCGGACAGCTAGCCGTCTAGCAACTCGTCAACCTCATCTCGCTGGTAAGCCCGCCGTTGCGCCTCGCGCCAATCAGCGCGCTCGACGACGGTCGTTGGCGGCTTCTCGCGCAAGCGCTCAGGCTCAGAAACGGGCGGCGCCGGTAGCTGTAGGGCGCGCTCCGCCTCTAGCGCGACGTCTCGTGCGTCACTACTAGCTCCGCCCTTATCCGTTAGCTGTAGCGGAACAACCGGCTTATCGGCTAGCGCTCTAGCTCGCGTTTCCTCGAGCACTTTGTTACGCTTCAGAATTAAGTCTGCGCGGTCCGGGTCGTAAACCTCCATGTTCTGTTGAATGGCTACATTTACTTGCTGCGAGTTACTAAATCGGTATTCAGCGAACGCGAGGCGTAAGAACTCGACGTGCGCGCGCCAGTCTTTTGCACCGGCGGCTTTGATCTTGGCGAGCACCTTGCTGCGCATAATCTCGCGCGCTGCTTCGATCTTGTCGGCGAAGCCAGGATGAGACTTACGCCAGACTAGCAAGCTGGTTTCGCTGATCCCTGCTGCTTGGCAGGCTTGCTTGTTATTCAAGCCGCTTTCGATGTAGCGGCAGATTCTGTCTACGACTGCCTTCGAGTATTTTGTTTTCTTTCCCATTAGTTTTGTTTCCTGTAACTGGTCCATCGGAACGCTCGCGGCCAGCGCCCTTCGAGTAGCTCGCCGACAAGATCGCTGCGTAGAAAATCGAGGTCGGCGGTCGTTAGGTCGGGGTCGTCTGGAAGCAGGATGAGCCGTAATGCGGCTTCGTGCGCGTCGGCGAGGGTGTGAGGTTTGGGTTTCATAAATGTTTAGAATATCGATTCCTCGTCGTCGTCGCTTTCGAGCTTGTAACAATTAGCCTGACTCCCTTTGCCCTTACGAGCCTGCTTGATGAAAGGAATGCTGAGTAAGTCCCTAATCGTTCTGCGGGCTTCCTCCTTGGCGCAATCGAGCAGGTGCGCGACCGCGCTCATCGGCGTTGGGAGTGACTTCTTTCTGCTTCGCTTGGCCCGTAGCTCGAATAGGGCCGCAGCGCGGCGGGTATCTTCGTCGAATGCTGGCAGCGGCAGCGCTTCGAGCGGCATCTTCTTTACTTCGTCGATTATCTCGTTGAAATTCGCTGCACTGTCGCGCGCCCGGATTAGTTTTCTCATTAGGTTTTTGTCTTTCGCTACTGACTCTTCTTGTGACAGTTTGCGGAACTGTGCTTGCACCTTTGGAAGCTGTTTAATCTCGATTAGCGCTTCAGCTAACGTGTAGCCGCGAACAAAGAAGCTCTGCATCCATCTGAACTCCGACTGCTCAATATCATGCTGTCCGTCTTCGCTCTCCTCCTTAACGTTATACAGTGCTTCCGAACTCCACGGTCGCGACTCAGCACTCTTAACTCTATCACTCACCACTCTTGACTCTTCACTCTTAACGCTAACTTGTGACGGTAAGTTGTTACGCAAAGTTGTGACGCAAACTTGTGACGCAACGTGATCTTTTGTGTCAGACTTGCTGACCTTCAATAGCTTCTCGACTTGAATACATATCCCTCTCTCAAGAACACTCGCAGCCCTGAACAGGTTTACACCCTCCCCTGCCGCAACGATATTAATTGCCGACCGATAAGAGTTAACGCCTCCCAAGTCGCGGGCAACCTGCGGCGACGCTCCGCTTGCGCCTTGCGTCGGCTCCGACGCGGCGGCGTATGCGCCACTAGCGGGGATGACGCGTCCAACGAGTAATGGGTGTGTTGCTCCGGTGTTCATTTAGCGCCGCCTTTCATGTTTGTTTTTCCTCTCTGAATGGTCACAGCCGCTTCGCCTGTTCGATCGCGTGCCCCAGGTCGTGTTGCGCTCCGACAGATAACGCGGACCGTCCGAAAGCAGCCGCGCCCGGATAGACTTCGCGCTCCGGGTAATCTTTGCCGAATATGCGCCGCGCCGGTTCACGCTTAATTTTTATCGCCTCCCAGCCGATGTATTGCCCGAATGCCCCGAAATGCTTGTAAACCGCGTGGCTAGAATCTCGCCATACCTGTTCAAGTCGATGGTCGGAGTGGCCCAATGAGGCAGGAAGAGCCTTAAATCCTTTACGTATTAGCGTTTTGTGCGTTTGCGGGCCATCCTGGTGCGTGTTTTGCGGTAGCTTAGCTTTACCGAGTAGCCGTTTGCCCATTGCTGCTAACTTGGGTTGGTTTGTATTCATAATTTCTTTTTCTTTTTATCCGAAGACGTTGAAAGGTGTGTCAGGCCGAATTGGTCGAGCTGGCCCGCTAGCGCCCAGAATCGCAATCTGCCGCGCCGTAAACCAGTTCGACGCCGCTTCCCGCTCGCATCTGCGGCAAACGGACTCCGCGCCTACTGGTTCGCATTTCGTGCGTCGCGCGCAAACGCAGCAGGTAGTGATGCTTTTATCCTGGATGGGTGGTGTCAGCTCGTTAGCTGACGGATGGCTGGCTCCGTTCAAGATCGGGGAAGCACAGGCTACCATGCGTATAACGCCGCCGAAGGCACTTTTTGAGTCATTTATTTTCATGTTTTTATAACTTTTTTTCCATATCTCTGGCGTTGGTCCGTCGACCAAGCCGAACCGGCGAAACATCCGCTTTAACTCAGACGGCAAGCTATAGCCCTTGCGCCTAAGCTCCCCCGGATTAAATCGCACGCTCATGTCTACGCCCCGCGCGTGGAAGCTCACGTCGACAACTTCCCCGCTTTCGCTAGCATCGCCGTCGTCGCTAGCGCTATCGCCCGCCTTTATCGCAACTGTGCCCATGCTACCCTGCTTGCTAACGTGCCAGAGGTCGTTACGCTCCCGCTCGCGGTTATAGCGCCTTATTTCGTCGAGCAGCACGTTTTTGGCTATCGCGAATAGCCAGTTCGCGAACCGGCCCTTCGCAATATAGCTCGGTGCTTTCCTTGCGACCTTATCGAAGACCAGCCCTGCTAGGTGTTCAAAGTCTAAGGTCAGATACGTTCTATTCCTGAAGTATCCGATCACGGCTTTACGGTAGCGCGCGATCAGCTCGCCTAGCGCGGCTTTGTCGCCCATAGCGAGTCGGCCAACAAGGTAGTCGTCGTCCGATGCTTTCATTGTGCTTAACCGTCGCGTAAGAATCGTTCTAGCTCCGCAACCGGAAATAACAGATGCCGTGTTGCACGGTTCGGCTTCAAAAGCCCGCGCTTGACTAGTCGATGAACGGTTAGCAATGATAGCCCACCGAGATAGGCTGCCGCTGCCTTAGTTTTCAACGCGCCTTTTAAAGGCAAGGCGGTGCCAGATGGTTCAATTTTCATACAAAATGCTCCTAACTTTTCCTGAAGCGATGCTTAGCCCGGCATCACCTTTACTTGCCGACTACTACTCCGGCGTCGGCTATCCGTTGCCCGTTGAGTGCGGGCGCACTTAGTAATCAGCCCCGCTACGGGGAACCGTCCGGGGCTGTGCAACTACGTGCTGTTATGTTATCTCTTCCCTATACATACCACGTAATCTCAAAACGCGCTGCTGTGCGCAACTAAACGGCGCATTTACCTATGAAAAACGATGACAACTAAACGGGCGTCTTGCGTGGCCTTTTATGGAACTTGGAGGCGTGTTTGCGCGGTCTTCCTTTCGTTCATCTGTGTCTACCTAGCTAGTCGAACTAGCGGGCGCAGCTAGCGAGCTAGCCGTTGCGCTAGCTAGCGGCGCGTTGCGTGCGTGCGCGTGCGCGACGCTGCGTATGCGTGCGAGGGGAGCCTCGCCGGATGGGACCCGTCGGCGCGGGGGGTGTGCCGGGGTGTGCCGGGGGGTGCTTGGAAAAACAATTCCAAGCGCGCGCGCCGTGCGCTCAGGATGCCCGCCAGCGCGCTTCTTGCTTCGCTTCGCTCGCTCTACTCACTACTGCGCGATTGGCATCGCCATCGGAATCACGTTCCCCGGCTGCTCCGGTTGTCATCAGAGCCGCCATACGGTTCGAGTGTTCCGGCCTAACGTGCGAGTAAGTCTGCAGAATCAACCGTCCGCCGTCGCGATGGCCTTGCCATTCCGCAATCACCTTCACGTCCACGCCGCGCTCGATTGCGCGCGTAATGAACATGCGACGCAGCGCTCGGTGCGTAAAGCTCGGGAAGCCGAGACGCACGCACGCATTGCTAAGCGCCTTGCGCGCTTCGGCGATCGTAAACAAACGCGCATTGTGCGCCTTGCCCTTGCAGAGTTTCTCAATCAGTAAGCGTGCCTGCGGATAGATCGGGATAGCGAAACCTTGATCAGTTTTGTGCCTGTAAATGATGATGCGCCCGGCATCCAGATCGACATCGCTCCGTTTGATTGACGCAGCCTCAGCTTGCCCTAATCCAGCGAGACCTAGAACTCAACAAAGTTGGAGCTTTGCTCAGCGTCAGCATTGAATCGCTGACTACGAATATCGTCCACGATCTGCTCGAATTGCTCGAAGGTTGGCGTTGTCCGAATTGGCTTCTTGCGCTTGCGATACGTCAAATCGGCTGCGGGATTCTCCATGATGACGTGATCTTGGACGGCCATATCCAGCGCATCGCGAATCACGGTTAAGGCTGAGTTGTAATAGCTCGCGGATAAGTCGCCGTAGTGTTTCGCCAGCCACGCCGTAACTTGCGAGGGCTTTACCGTGCGCAATGGCAACGTGTCGATGCCGAACCACGTCGCTTTCAGCTTGTCGATAATGACGCGCTTGTCCGCTTTGGTCGTCTCAACTCCGGTGAGCGTCGCGGAATAATCGTCGAGCACCTTCTCAAAGCTCGTGTTGCCCTTAGTTGCGTCAGTGCGCTCCAAGCCATCTTTGAATGCGCGTAGCTTGCGCTTGGCCAAGTCTAGATCGGCGGTGTCGAGCTTCCGGCGATATAGCTTGCCGTGGAAACGCACTCGTGCGAAGTATTGGCCGGATGGGTTATAACGATACAGGCCATGCTCTCTTTTTATCTTTGTCCAGATGTTCTGTTTCATAGCAGAAACAGTATCGCAGTATCCTAAAGGAGTGCCAAGAACAAGATTGAGAGCGGGACAAAATAGTTTATAAATTGTTGTTACTCAATTAGTTCGGGCTGTAGCGAAGCTTGGTATCGCGCCTGGTTCGGGACCAGGAGGCCGTGGGTTCAAATCCCACCAGCCCGACGTGAATTAGCATACTCCGCTTGTGCTGCTCTCGCGTATGAGGCTCGTGCGTTGACCGAGGCAACCGAGCGCCTTTTAAGCCTGCTGGATGAGTTTAGTCTTTTGCCAGTCGAAGGTTTGATTCCGGTTTTCGCTGGAATCTCGTTTCGCGGCCTAACGAAAAGCGATTGCTTCTAAGCGTGTCTTGGAAGTGACGTTCCGAGGCTGAAAAAGCGGCCCGCCCCAGTAATCTTTACCCTCCCGGCGAATAAAAACCACGCCTGCACAGCCCTGCACACGCGCGGGGGTGTTCCGCGATGCGGCTTGAATTGCATATTCAGCGTCCTATTATCGGGCCGAAATGGAGTTCAAGGACTGGGTGACGATTGCAGCGCTATTGTGCGGGCCGGTGTTAGCGGTCCAAGCACAAAAATGGATCGAAACTGCACGAGAAAAAAGAAACCGCCGCCTAAATGTCTTTAAGAAACTGATGGCTACGCGCGGTGCGCAATTGTCTCCTGGCCACGTGGAGGCGCTGAACATGATTGATTTGGAATTTGCAGGGCGAGGAAAGAAAAATGAAGCGGTAAGGACGAGATGGAAGGAATATCTTGATCATCTCTGCAGTCTCCCTCCCGACCCAGAGCAACAGAAGCAGCTGCTGCCTACCTGGATTCAGCGCAAAGACGATCTGTTGGCTGAACTCCTTTGTGAGATGGGGTCTGCTGTAGGATACAAATTTGATAAGGTGCAGGTTCTTCGCGGGATTTATGCGCCACAAGGTCATGCTAATTGGGAATTAGAAACACAGTTGCTGCGGCGATTCTTGATTGAGCTTTTGGCTGGCCAGAGAACCTTGCCGCTGGATGTTCGTTCTTTGCCTGTGCCTCCATCAGAACAGCAGCACGAGAGAATACCCGCTTCAGAAAGCACTGGTCGCCCAATTCAGCCGCGAGATGGCGGCTAACGACAAAGGTAAAAATCGGTCACCAGCCCATTTCAGATGAACAAAGAAGAAATAATTCAACAATTGAAGCACGCGGCGCGAGCAAGGAGATCATCGACAAGATCAAAAACGCCGCCACCGAAGAAGAAGCCCGTGACCTCGCATGGAAGCAACTAGGTTGGTTTGAACGGATGTGGGGACGCGCGTTCTGGAGCATCGTGCTGTTTCTAGTTTCTTTATTTGTCGGGCTAATCTGGCTATTTGTGGGGCTAATCCGGCAAATGAGCTGGGTATGGATTATTGCTATCATTGCAGCCCTGGTCGTCGTCGTCTTGGTTTCACCAATCCTATGGAGAATGATCCTTGCCACATGGGTAGCATTAATTGCGACACACGCGCAGAAAGAAGGTGAACGCTTAAGCAACGAAATGGATCGCCTGCGTGCGCAAGGTTTCACAGGCAATGAGTTAATTGCCGAAGTGCAGAAGAAATTCCCACTTACACGTCGTCGCCCTTGGTATGTAGAACTTTACGCGCTGCTTATTGGGCGCTGAGATTTTTTCACCGGCTCCGCACAGAAAGTAAAGAAAAATGAAAACACTAATGTTTATTATTGGGATTGGAGAAACGTATGAACGTGTTCATTAGCTGGTCTGGATCGTTATCAAAAGCATTTGGTGAGCTGCTCGTTACCTGGCTTCCAGATGTAATCCAACGCGTGAAGCCGTGGCTCTCAAGCCAGAATATCGATAAAGGCTCACTATGGCCTCGCGAAATAAACGAGGCGTTAACGACTACCCTTGGCATATTGTGTGTGACTCAAGAGAACAAACATGCACCATGGCTGTGGTTTGAGGCGGGTGCCTTGCAAAAAGGACTGACCGAAGCCCGAGTCTGCCCGTTGTTGATTGATCTAGAAAAGAAAGATTTGGAACCTCCTCTTTCGCTCTTTAATCTGACGATTCTCGACGAGGAAGACATGTGGCAACTTGTGAAATCTATTGACGCGGCTGATCCCGAAAATGCGTTGCCTGAAGCCCGACTGAAAAAGGCGTTCGATCAGCGATGGTCTGATTTTGAAAACCAATCTAAGAGCATCAGCGAAAAGCATAAATCAGTCGCGAAAGCACCCGAGCGTACTGAAAAGGAAATGATTGTTGAAGTGCTTGAGATTAGCAGGGCAATACAACGAACCGTAGCGCGCGTTGAATCTAAGGAAACTATTGGGTTTTCGACCGGCCTCTCCGGCGTCACTCCGCCCCACGGCCCTCAGTCTGGCTATTCCGGCTTCTATGGGCCGGTCGGTCCTATGTCTAGCATTACTTCGGACGTCCAACTCTCTCCAGAAACATTAGAGGCGATAAGGAAGTCTCTAGAAAGAAAACAAGAGGGAGACGCTAAGTAGCGAACGTGGAACTGTTCACGGGTCTTTCTACGGGTCTGTCGCCCCGTTCTCGAACGATCTCAACCGTTCCCTACGATGGAACAACGAATCTTCGCTCTGAGTGTTCGTTCGTCCCGAACCAGGCGCTCTACCAAGCTGAGCCACAGCCCGAAATGGATTAAGCATGCCACCATGCCCAACCGACGCGCCCGTTACTTCGCGTACGTTGCGGCATATAGCAAGGAAATCGAGCCAAGTCGGTGTAAACAGGTGTAGCGGTGCTTGTATCAAGCACCGAAATCAATTAAACAGGCGTTTGCCACAAACGCCTCTACAAAATGGCCGTCCAAAATCCTTCGATGCACTTTTCTGTCGCAATTGTTGGTGCGCTGATCGGCATCGTAATTCTGTTATTCGGCCGAAAGTTGTTCTGGCTCTGCGTCGCTGCAGTCGGGTTCGCAGCGGGCGTCGAGATCGCGCCGCACCTTGTGAATGAGCCGTCGCCACTGCTAGCGCTGACCGTTGCGCTGGTTCTTGGTTTAATTGGGGCTTTGCTCGCGTTGTTCCTTCAGAAAATTGCGATTGCCGTTCTGGGTTTCCTCGCAGGCGGCAAACTTGCCGGCGCGATCGCCGCCGCGTTTTTTGTTCACTACGCGCAATACTCCACCTTCATCTTTCTGGTGGGCGGAGTTATTGGCGCAATACTGCTGCTCGTTTTATTTGATTGGGCGCTGATCGTTGTCTCCTCTCTCATCGGCGCGCACCTGATTCAAAGCGCGATCGTACTTCCGGCGTCCGGATCGACCATCGTATTCATCGCGCTTACGATCATTGGTATCGTGATTCAAGCAGCGTCCCTGCGGAGAAGCGAGGTATAGGCGCGTA
>Ga0209057_1001093_pt1 | contig 22526 bp, 23 predicted proteins | sample GraSoiAngelo_146_FD_185903 | JGI IMG/M metagenome (GOLD analysis project Ga0209057, IMG submission 185903) | Grasslands soil microbial communities from the Angelo Coastal Reserve, California, USA - 14_1009_05_30cm (SPAdes) (version 2) | ecosystem: Environmental > Terrestrial > Soil > Grasslands ... | reverse complement strand
CCGCGGCGCTCGACACCGTCTTCATGGTCGCGCCGACGACGCCGCCCGACCGGATCAGCACGATCTGCTCCCACTCGAGCGGCTTCGTGTACTGCGTGACCGTGACCGGGATCACGGGAGCGCGAAAGGAGCTGCCGGAGGGGATTCCCGCGCTGCTCAAGGAAGTCAAAAGCCGCACCTCCCTGCCGGTCGCGGCGGGCTTTGGCATCTCGCGCCAGGAGCATTTGAAGGCCCTGAAGGGAAACGCGGACGCGGCGGTGGTCGGCAGCGCCATCGTCGACGAGATCGAGCGGGGCGGCGACGGCGTGTCGCTCGTGAGGGAGCTGTTGAAGGCGTGCCGGTAAGGGGCATCCGGGGCGCGACGACGGCGACCGCGAACACGGCGGAGGCGATCACCGAAGCCACCGAGGAGCTGCTGCGGGAGCTCGTCCAGCTGAACGACCTCGACCCGGCCGAGATCGCGTTCGCCTACTTCACAACGACGCCCGACTTGAACGCGGAGTTTCCCGCGCTTGCCGCGCGACGGCTCGGCTGGCTCGAAGTCCCGCTGCTGTGCGGACATGACATGAACGTGCAGCAGCCGAACCCCCGCGGCGTGGCCATGTGCGTTCGCATCCTGCTGCTCTACAACACGCCGCGACCGCAGGCCACAATGCGTTTCGCGTACATGCGCGGCGCCGAGGCGATCAAAGCCGACCTTGACTACATGCGAGGTTCTCTCAAGCCGTGATCATCGTGATGTCGCACCAGGCGACCCCGGCCGAGATCAAGGCCGTCGTCGACCGCGTGGAGGAGATCGGTCTCAAGACCGAGCTGTCGCGCGGCGAGGAGCGGACGGTCATCGGCGTGATCGGCGGCAACGCCTATGCCTACAGAGACGCTTTCTCGCACCTCGGCGGCATCCAGGAGATAGTGCCGATCACCAAGCCGTTCAAGCTCGCCAGCCGCGAGTTCCGCCGCCAGGACACGGTGGTCGACGTCGGAGGCGTGAAGATCGGGAACCACGAGGTCGTGGTCATGGCCGGACCGTGCTCGGTCGAAGGCGAGGAGATGCTGCTCGAGACGGCGCGGCACGTCGCCAAGCAAGGCGCGCGCGTGCTCCGCGGCGGCGCGTTCAAGCCGCGCACCTCGCCCTACTCGTTCCAGGGCCTGGGCGAGTCGGCGTTGAAGATGATGGCGGAGGCACGCGACGAGACGGGGCTGAAGGTCGTGACCGAGGTCGTATCGCCCGGCGACGTCGCCCTCGTCGCGAAGTACGCCGACATCCTCCAGCTGGGGACTCGCAACATGCAGAACTACGCGCTGCTGCAGGAGGCCGGCCGCTCCGGCAAACCCGTGCTGCTCAAGCGCGGCATGTCATCCACCATCGAAGAGTGGCTGCTGGCGGCTGAGTACATCCTGTCGCAGGGCAACCGCGACGTGATCCTGTGCGAGCGCGGCATCCGGACCTTCGAGACCGCGACGCGTTTCACGCTCGACCTCAACGCCGTGCCCCTGGTGCGCGAGCTCTCGCACCTGCCGGTGATCGTCGATCCGTCGCAGGCCACCGGGCGGTGGTCGCTGGTCGGCCCCATGTCGCTCGCGGCGGTCGCCGCGGGCGCGAACGGTCTCATCATCGAGGTGCACCCGACGCCCAACCAGGCGCTGTCGGACGGTGCGCAATCGCTCGACTTCGAGGCGTTCGACCACCTGATGGCCGATGTGAGACGGCTGCTCGGCGCAATGCAAAAGCAACTCGCCTAAGTTGCCCACTGTCGCGGTGGTGGGCCTCGGCCTCATGGGATCGTCCTTCGCTCTGGCGCTGAAGAAGGCCCGGCCGGACATCGTCGTCGTGGGGAGCGACCGCAATCCCCTCGTGGTGCGCAAGGCGCTCGACCGCGACGTCGTCTCGACCGCCAACACCGACCTCAGCGTCGTCGAGATGGCGGACATGGTGGTCGTCGGCGCGCCGATCAGCGCGATGCGCGAGCTTTTCGCGAAACTCGGCGCGCTCTCCGAAGGCAAGCCGGTCACCGACATGGCGAGCACCAAGGCGGACGTGGTGGAGTGGGCCGCCGCCGAGGGCATCGACCTCGTCGGCGGCCACCCGATGTGCGGCAAAGAAACCTCGGGCATCGACGCGGCCGACCCGTCGATGTTCGAGCACGCCCCCTGGGTGCTGACCCGTGACGAGCCGCGCATCACCGAGCTGGTGGAGGCGGTCGGTGCTCACCCCATAGTGATGGACGCGGTCACCCACGACCGCCTGGTCGCGGGGGTGAGCCACGCCGCCTTTCTCCTCTCCGTCGGCTACGTGCTCGCGCTTTCGCGCCGCCAGGAATGGCCGGAGGCTTCGCGCCTGGCGGCCGGTGGCTTTCGTGACATTAGCCGGCTGGCGGCCGGCGACCCGGACCTGTACGCGGGCGTGGTCCGGACCAACCGCGAGAACCTGATCGAGATGCTGGACGCGATCGGCGTGGAGCTGGCGAGGCTCCGGCGGCATCTCGAGGCGGACGACCCCAGGCTGATCGAGCTGTTCGAGGAAGCGCGCTCGGTCCGCGAGCGATGGGCCCGAACAGGTTTTTCATTTGGCTCCCACGGCTGAACCGCCAGCCTGCAGCCCGAGTGTGAGCGAGTGCTAAAAGCAGGGCCCGAAACCCGCACGAACTGGTGTCTCGCCTACAACTTTTGAACTGACGCTCCTGATAAGGTTGCGCTAGTCATACCGTAGGTTGGGGCTTCGAAGCAGCAGGGACACAATACACGTGGCACATGAAGGCCTAGCGGGCCGGCCAGGGAAAAAACAAATGGGTATCCGAATCGTCCATCTTTCCGATCTTCACATACACCAGAACAGCGAGTTTGACCAGCGAGTTCTGATCGACGCCCTCCTCGAGGATCTCAAACAGTTCGCGGCTAAAGTGCCCATCGACCTGATCGTGTTCACGGGCGATCTGGCCTCTAGAGGGAAGGCTTCCGAATTCGAGATGGGGCGAAAGCTGCTGCTCGACCGATTAGTGGAAACCTCCGGGCTAACAACCGATCGGGTCGTGCTCGTGCCGGGGAATCACGACGTTGATTGCGACGCGATCGACCCGCTCTCTGAAGATGGGCTTCGGCTGAGGCTGATCTCGCATGACGGTCTTGCCGCCACGTTGTCAGACGAACGGCAGGCATCGGTCGCGCTGACCCGCCTCAAGGGTTGGTACGCGTTTAGCGATGGCTATTACGGCGCCTCGGACCGTCAGGCCGTGTCCCCTGGTGGTTGGACGAGAGAAATCACGATCCGCGGCATCCGGGTTGGAATCGCAGCCTTGAACTCGGCCTGGCGATCGACTGGAGCGGGCGAAGAGGAACGCGGCCGACTCGTTGTTGGCGAGATTCAAGCTCGCACTGCGCTCGATCGCCTAGCTGACTGCGACGTGCGGTTGGTTGCGGTTCACCATCCGTTGGAGTGGCTGACCACTTTCGACCGGAATGAAGTACGCGGGGTGTTTGAACGCGCTGGCGCGGTAGTCATGACCGGCCACGAGCACGAGGCGAATCCGATGCATCTTGTCAGCGGGCTGGGTGCATCGAATCTTGATCGTGCGGGGTGCCTGTACTTCGGCCTGGGATATCCGAACGCGTACAGCGTCATCGACCTGGACCTCGACAACGCCAAGACGTTCGTGAACGTCCGAACCTGGCAGCCACGTCGTCGGGCCTTTGACAGTGGTGTCGATGCGGCCGAGGGCGGCGTTGTTGAAATGCCGTTGCCGCAGAAGGCCGGCTCTATGGTGACCGTGCCGCATGGCAACATCGCGGCAGCCCTAGTCGATCTCATCAGGCGGACCAGTGTCGTCGCTGAGCATCTGCCCGACCAGCGCGCCTCATCCGTCTCTGAACTCTTGGTCGCACCACGCTTCTACTCCGCACCGTTTGCAGAACTCGCGGCCGCCACGATGCAGCGGGGGAAGTTCAATGTTGAGCAAACAGACGGACTTGCCGTGCTCGCGGAGAATCGCATCGTAGTCGTAGTCGGCGAGCCCGACGCGGGTGTTACCGCGGCGCTGGCGTGGCTCCTCGAGCACAGACATGAGGTCGATTCGTCCCGGCCGGCCATCTATATGCGGTTCGACATCCGGCAGGGTAAGCGTGTCATCGACGAGGATCTGATGATCGCGGCCACTAAGATTGGGTGGCACATCGATCGCACGCGCGAGCTGCCACCTGCACTCGTCGGGGTGGACGATGTGATTGGCGATGCCGACAAGGCGCTCGCCAGGCTCCTTCGTCACATCGCAGAGCATCCCCAGAACGTCTATTTGCTCGGTTGCCACAGCGAGGCGCGTCCCAGGATTGCGGAGGCGTTGACCGATTTGGGAATAGAGTCGAAGACACTCTTCCTTGGACCGATGAACCGTCCGTCTGAGGTACGTCAGCTCGTTCGCAAGATGCTGAGAATGCCTTCCAAGGCTGTGGCGGACAAGGTCTTGTCGGTTCTGAGCGCCGGGCGACTTCCACGGACCCCATTTCTTATGGCGGCGCTGACTGCAGTGCTGTACGCCGGCCCTGATGTTCAGGCGCTGGATCCCACGGCTGTGATCGACCGCTACATCGATCTTCTTCTCGGCCGCACGGACATTTTTTACGTGGGTCGTTTTGACTTCCGCAGACGTGAGCATGTGCTGGAATTTCTAGCTGGCCGGTTCACGACGAACGGCGCCGAGCTTGTGCTCCGGCGTGACGTCGAAGCGTGGATCGACCAGTACCTCGAGGGCGTTGGTGACCGTAAGACGTCGCCGGATCGGCTTCTCGAAGAGTTCATCGGCAGAGGTCTGTTGATGGATCTGGATGGCTATGTCGGTTTTCGACACCCCGCAATTCAGCATGTCCTGGCTGCCAAGCTGATGCGCGAGCCGGATCAAGGCTCGTACGCGCAGGCTCTAAGGGCGGATGCCATCAGGCATCGGGACGTGCTCAAGCATGCCGCCGCCCTACTCCGAAACGACAGGGACCTTTTGGTTGCGGTCGCGCGGGCAACGACAGAGGTTCTGAAGGCATGCAAAGAGCCGGGGGATGCTCGGCGCCTAGACTCGCTTGTTGACTTTGGCGAAGCGCGGTACCTCGATCCGAAGGAGCTGGCTAAGGAGCTCCGCGCCAGGGCGCCAAAGCCTGGACACGTGGTTGAAGCCGAGCTCGACGAAATTTACGAGAGGCTAGGCATGATCTCGGCTGCCGCACCTAGGGCGATCGCGGAGCCTCAAGGCGCCGCCAAAGTCCTTGCAGCCGTCGGACTCCTGTCCAGCGTGGTTGCCAGCTCGGAGCTCGTGACCGATGCTGACCTTCGAACGGAGCTGCTCAAGACTGCGATCAGCGGGTGGGGCGTCGCAGCCGTCGAGATGCTCAAGCAGGAGGAAGGCACTCATGAGCTGTTCAAGCTCTTCCGCGAGGTCTTCGCAGGGGCAAGCGAAAAAGAGACGCAGGCAGTCTTGGATAACCTCGTGCGCATATCCGTCATGATCGGGCTGCTCGTATTTGTGATGAGCTCGCTCGGGAGCCGACAGGTTGAGGCGGTACTTGCCTCTGTTTTGAGTGACGATGAGTTCATGGCGGGTGCGGTCAACGCGTTGATCGCAGTGTGGCTGGCGGCGAACCTAAGGATCAGCGGCTGGGTGAGCGAGCTGAAGAAGTTGTATCGCCACCATCACAAGCACACGTTCGTGCGAGAGGTCACCCTCAGCATTGCGTTAACCGCCTGCCAGTCGCCCTCGACCAGCGACGAGGACGCGTCGATTTTGGAGGCGTTCGTGCAGGAGATCTACGGTGAAGCGGTCAAGGGTGGTGCCCAGGCCCGCGCGGCAACGGTGAGCAAGGTGCAAGCGAGGCTAAGAAGGCAGAGAGCGCGCGCCAAACTGGCGTTTGCATCAGGAGATTTAATGTCGCTCGGCGCTCCCGATGAAGACGACACAGAAGAGTCCGCGGAGTCCGCGTAGCAAGCATCCGGCATCATTCGGAGCGTGATCGCCACCGTCCGGCCCGCGCGTAAGCTCCAAGGCGCGATCACCGTCCCGGGCGACAAGTCGATCTCCCACCGCGCCCTCATCCTGGGCGCGATCGCCTCCGGTGACAGCCACGTGCGCGGCCTCTCCCTTGGCGCGGACGTGCAGTCCACCGTACAGTGCCTGCGCGCGTTGGGCGTCGAGATCCACGATGCGACCATCGCGGGCCGGGGTATGCAGGGCCTGCGCGCGGCGGCGACGCCGCTCGACTGCGGCAACTCTGGGACGACGATGCGGCTCCTGGCGGGTCTGCTGGCGGCGCAGGAATTCGAGAGCGAGCTGACGGGCGACGAGTCTCTTTCGCGAAGGCCGATGGATCGGGTCGTGCAGCCGCTGCTTCGGATGGGCGCCCGAGCGAGCTGGCCTCCGCTGCGGGTCGGCGGGCAGCCGAAGCTCGAAGGCACGGAGTACGTGGCGCCGGTGCCGAGCGCGCAGGTGAAGTCGGCGATCCTGCTGGCCGGCCTTTACGCGGCAGGCGAGACGGCTGTCGTCGAGCCGGTCAAGACACGCGACCACACCGAGGTCATGCTCGGCGCGATGGGCGCGGAGGTGAAGGTCGACGGGCCGCGCGTGGCGGTCAGTCGCACCGAGCGCCTCGAACCGATCGACGTCGCCGTGCCCGGCGACTTCAGCTCCGCGGCTTTCTGGCTGGTGGCAGGCGGCCTGGTCGAGGCGGCGGACATCCGCCTGCTCGGGGTGGGCGTGAATCCGACGCGCACCGCGCTCGCCGACATGCTGACCTCGATCGGCTTTCGCATCGGGCGAGCCAGGCCGCGTTTCGAGGCGGGTGAGGCGGTGGCGGACCTGCACGTAACGCCCGCGGGCGAGCTGCGGCCGGTGCTTGTCGAGGGCGGCATGGCGGCGGAGATGATCGACGAGCTGCCGGTCCTCGCTGTGGCCGCCACGCAGATCGCCGGCAAGAGCGTGATCGCGGGCGCGGGAGAGCTGAGGGTCAAAGAGTCAAACCGCCTGGCGGCCATGGAGGCAGGCCTGGCTGCGATGGGGGCCGATATCGTCACCCAGGACGACGGCTGGGTCATCACCGGACCGCGCCGGCTCGAAGGGGCGAGAGTGGACTCGGCCGGCGATCACCGCATTGCGATGGCGCTTGCGGTCGCCGGCCTCATCGCGGACGGCAAGACCGAGATCGAGGGCGCGGAGTGCATCGAGATCTCTTACCCGGGTTTCTTCGACCATCTCGAATACCTGTGCTGAAAGTACGGTGCGAGATCGACGTCGACATCGTTGCTCTCGAGCTGTACGAGCTCGAGGTCACCGCGCCCCGTGAGGACTTCGAGCTCGAGGTGAAGCGGGCGATGCAGGCGGTCCGCGCGGGCACGATCGGGCCGGTGGATCGGGCGCGCGAGCTCTACCGACGTTTCGGTGTCGATCCGACCAGGATGCGTCCGTCTTCCGAGGCGCTGGCACGCCGCATGAAGAAGGGCGAGCCGCTGCCTCGCATCAACTCGCTCGTCGACGTGGCGAACGCAATGTCGGTGCAGCTGCAGGTGCCGGTCGGCCTGTACGACCTGGACAAGGTGAAAGACGATGAGCTCGTGGTGCGTCTTGGCGCCGAGGGCGAAAGCTACGAGGGGATCGGCAAGGAGAAGGTGAACGTCGCCGGGCGCATCTGCGTCGCCGACGCCGAGGGGCCGTGCGGCAACCCGAGCGCCGACTCGGCGCGCACGATGATCACCACGGCAACCGAGCGGGCGGCGTGGATCTACTTCCTGCCCGTCCGCGACGACGACGTCGACAGGACCGCGGAGCTGATCGCGGTGTTCGGCCGCGGCCTGGTGCGGATGGTCCCATGAGGGTCGCGGCGGAGCAGGTCCTGTGCGTGAAACGGGAGGACATCTTTCCCGACGGCGCCTGGCACGGATTCGTGAGCGAAAACCTGGACCGGCACCAGCAGACGATCCGAGAAAGGCACTTCTTCAAGCCGCGCGCCGAGGTCGAGAACGACCCGACCTATCAGCAGATCATCCCATACGTCGTTTTCCGCCACGACGACCGCTACTTCCTCACGCACCGCCTGCGCGCGTCGTCCGAGAAGCGCCTGCGCAAGCAGTATTCGCTGGGCGTCGGGGGCCATATCAACCCGGGCGACCTCGACGCGGGCGACCCCATCCTCGACGGCCTGAAGCGCGAGTGGCAGGAAGAGGTGGTCTATGACGGGCGGTTCGAGGCGAGGCTGCTCGGTTTCTTGAACGAGGACTCGTCGCCCGTGTCCAAGGTGCACCTGGGCGTCGTGTTCCTCGTCGACGGCGACACCCCGAACATCAGGATCCGCGAGACCGACAAGCTCGCCGGCGAGCTGCTCACGCTCGAGGAGATGCGGATGTTCTACCTCGCGATGGAGTCATGGTCGCAGATCGTCTACGACCGGCTTACGCTCAGCGCATGAAGCTCGAATCCGTCGAGCTGCGCTTGATCAAGCTGTCGCTGGTCGCGCCGTTCGAGACCTCGTTTGGAGTCCAGACGGAGCGCAACGTGCTGCTGCTCAAGGCTGTGACCGACCAGGGCGAGGGCTGGGCCGAGTGCGTCGCGGGCGATGAGCCCACGTATTCATCCGAGTACGTCGACGGCGCGCGGCGTGTCCTGGTCGACCATCTGATTCCCAGGCTGCTCAATCGCGACCTGGTGGCCGCCGATGTGGCCACCGTTCTGCATCCCGTGCATGGGCACAAGATGGCGAAAGCGGCGATCGAGATGGCCGTGCTCGACGCGGAGCTGCGCGCTCGCGGCGAGTCGTTCGCGCAATTTTTCGGCGGGGAAAGGCGCGAGGTCGACTGCGGCGTATCGGTCGGCATCCACGCGTCCATCCCCGAGCTGCTGCAGACGGTCGGTGATTACCTCGACCAGGGCTACCGCCGGATCAAGCTGAAGATCAAACCAGGGTGGGACGTCGAGCCCGTTCGCGCGGTGCGCGAGCGTTTTGGCGACGTGCCGCTGCAGGTGGACGCCAACACTGCTTACTCGCTCGCCGATGCGGCCGTTCTCGCGCAGCTCGACCCCTTCGACCTACTGCTGATCGAGCAGCCGCTGCCGGAGGACAAGGTTCTCGATCACGCCAAGCTTGCGCGGACCGTCCGCACTCCGATCTGCCTCGACGAGTCGATCGAGTCCGCGCAGAACGCGGCCGACGCGATCGAGCTCGGCGCTTGTCGGGTGATCAACATCAAGCCCGGGCGGGTCGGCGGCTACCTGGAAGCGCGCAAGATCCACGACCTCTGTGTTGCGCGAGGCATTCCAGTGTGGATGGGCGGAATGCTGGAGACCGGGATCGGCCGCGCCGGCAACGTGGCCATGGCGGCGATGCCAGGCTTCACGCTGCCCGGCGACACGTCCGCCTCCGACCGCTATTACCGCCGGGACATCACCGAGCCATTCGTCTTGAAAGACGGGCGGTTGAAGGTCCCGATGGGACCGGGGCTGGGGGTCAAGGTGGACGAGGAATTCCTGGAGTCGATCACTTACTGGACGGGCGCGCTGGGCCGCGCGGGGTCAGGCGCCGTTCCCTAGTCGGCGGGCTTGGTCGCGAGGAGGTCGGTCATCGGCTCCGCCTGCGCCGCGGCGCCGAGTCGAGCCACGCCAAGGCGATCCTCGATCGCCGCCAGCAGCGAGTAGTGGTTGTAGGCCTGGCTGCTGCTGTGGTTCAACTGATCCGGCTGGACCACGAGCGTCAGAACCGAGTTGGCGTTGTCCTCGCCCTCGTCCCACGTGATGAACAAGACGCCGTTGTCCCGCCAGGCGCTGCTGGCGAGGATCGTGGGCACAGTCTGCTCGAGCCACGAGTCCGCGGTTGCCGTCGAGCAGTCGTGCCCGTCGTGGCACATGTCCGGGGTGATCCACACGAAGCGCGGAACGCCGGCGCTCATATCGTTCGAGAACTGGCTGAAGGGCACGACCTGGGCCGGGCACGCGCTTCCGTAGTAGGCGAAAGGATTGTGCTTGAGGGCGTAGCCGTTGCCGTTGCGAAAGCAGTTGCCGCCCATGCCTTCCATGTAAGCGCGCCATTCGATGCCGGCCGCGGTCAGCTGCGCGCCGAGCCCGCCCGCGGGCAGGTTGTGGAATCCGTCGTCGGTGATGCCCCACGTGCTGCCCGAGGTCATGGCCAGGTAGTTGGGCAGGCTCGGGTGCGAAACGCCGCGGTAGTTGGTGGCGACGCCGTACTGGGCGGCGAGCTGCGACGTGTAGCGCCCGGTGATCGCCTGGCTCGCCGACCGGTTCTCCATCACGATGATGAATACGTGCGATGGGGTGGGGGTGGGTGAGGGTTCCGGGCTCGCTGCCTGGGGCGGGGTCTGGACGGCCGCGACCGGCGTCGGGCTCGGATGGACGACGTTGCCGGTGGCCGGACCGCAGGCGCCGATTGACAGGGCGGCTACGATCGCCGCGCCGATGAGATTGCGCTCGGAGCGTTGGGATCTCGAGGTGCGGCCTGAGCGAGGTGGGCGGATCACGTCCCTCCGCCTCGAGGGCGAGGAACTCCTGGACCAGGGCATCGGAGTCGACCAGCCTAGCGCGAAAGGGTTCGTCGAGGGCGGGGCGTGGGGCTGGGACGAGATGGTGCCGAACGTGAATGAGACCGAAACACTGCCCGACCACGGCGAGGCGTGGCGGCTGCATTGGGACGTGGTTCGATCCGGCGTGACGCGGTGCCGGGGGCGAATTCTGCCGTGGGAGCTGGAACGGTCGATCGACGTCGCGGAGATCGTCCGCGTCGACTACGTCTATCGGAATCTGGGGGCTGAGCCGCACCCGGCGTTCTGGTGCGCACATCCATTGTTTCGGTACGAGGCAGGCATGGAGGTCGACCTCGCCGAAGGCACCAGCACGAAGATCTTCCTGGCGAAGGGGTCGACCCGCAGCAAGGAGCTCAGATGGCCATCGGGCAAGGGCATCGAGATGCGCTGGGATCCGGGGCTGACCCCGTACGTGAGCATCTGGGCATGCAACGGCGACCTGGGCGGCTATCGCCAGATCGCGATCGAGCCTGCTTTTGGCGGGTACGAGGGTCCTGGCCCAGACACCGCGATGCTCGAAGCCGGTGCCGCGCTCGAATGGTGGCTGGAGATTCGCGCTCTCTAAACTGAGCCCCGTGCCCAAGGTCGTCGGGTTGCGCTGCCGTGAATGCGGCGCGGAGTACGAGCTCCAGGCGACGCACGTCTGCGAGATGTGTTTCGGCCCGCTCGACGCCGTGTACGACAAGGCGGTGCTGAAGAAGACCGTCAGCCGGCAGCGGATCGAGCAGGGACCGAAGTCGATGTGGCGCTATCGGGACCTGCTGCCGGTGGAAGACTCCGTCTCGGTGGTCACGCTGGGGGAGGGCTTCACGCCTCTGGTCAAAGCGGACCGGCTGGGCGCGGAGCTCGGGCTGAGCAACCTCTACCTGAAGAACGACAGCATGAACCCGACCAACTCGTTCAAGGACCGCGTGGTGTCAGTGGCGATCAGCTGGGCGCGGGCGCATGGTTTCGAGACGATCGCTTGCGCGTCGACCGGCAACCTGGCCAACGCGGTCGCCGCCTACGCGGCTCGAGCCGGGCTCGAATGCTTCGTCTTCATTCCCTACGACCTCGAGCCCGCGAAGGTCACGAGCATCAGCGTGTTCGATCCCAATCTCGTGACAGTGCGAGGCAACTACGACGACGTCAACCGGCTGTGTTCGCAGCTCATCGAGTCGACGCCCTGGGCTTTCTGCAACATCAACATCCGCCCGTTCTATGCGGAAGGCTCGAAGACGCTGACGTTCGAGACCGCCGAGCAGCTCGATTGGAAGCTGCCGGACGAGATCATCATCCCGATCGCGAGCGGCTGCCAGTTCGTGCGCCATCGCCAGGCGGCGAGTGAGCTCATCGAGTACGGGCTGGTTCGCTCTGATCGCGTACCTGCATTCACCGGTGCGCAGGCGCTGGGCTGTGCGCCGGTGTACAACGCGTTTCACTCCGACACCCCGGACCGCGTGCTGCCGGTCAAGCCGGACACCATCGCGCGGTCGATCGCGATCGGCAACCCGTCGGACGGGATCTACGTCAACCGGATCGCGCGTGAGACGGGCGGTGTGGTGGAGGCGGTGACGGAGGAGGAGATCGTCGAAGCGATGCGGTTGCTGGCGCGCACGGAGGGGATCTTCACGGAGACGGCGGGCGGCGTGACGATCGGGGTCCTCGCGAAGCTGGCGCGCGCCGGGCGGTGGAAGGGCGATGAGGTGGTGGTCGCGTACGTCACCGGACACGGCTTGAAGACCGCCGACGTGCTGGCTTCGGCGAACGGGCACTCGTCGAAGCGCGTCGAAATAGAACCGACCATGAAGTCGTTCCGGGAAAAGGTGAGCATTTAGGTCATGGCACAGTTTCGAATTCCGGGCCCGCTGCGGCGCTTGTCCGAAGGCCACGTGACGGTGGACGTCGAGGCGACGGACCTCGTGGGGGCGATCGTCGCGTTGGATGCGCAGTACCCAGGCTTCAAGGACCGGCTGCTGGACGAGAACGGCGACCTACGCCAGTTCGTGAACATCTACCTGAACGACGAGGACGTCCGCCTGGGCTCCGGGCTGGGGGCCAGGGTGGGGGAGAAGGACGAGATCTCGATCGTGCCGGCGGTCGCAGGAGGGCTACTAACCCTCTAGCTCGCGACGCATTCTGGCCAGCGCTGCTCTGGAGTCTCCGGCGCTATTCGACGAGATCGCCCTCAGCGGGTTCCACCTTGACCCCTCGAGATTCGAGGTACTCGACCCCCTTATCGAGCTCATCAGGCTCACCTGAGACTTCGAGCAGCACCCAGCCCTGGTCCCTTGTTACGTCGGCGCGGCGGATGTTGGTCACGATCTCGAACTTGCGGCCAAGCTGGTAGATGACGGGTTCCTTGACGAGAGATGCGCCAAAGATCAGCTTCAGGCGCCGGCGTGTCATCCCGCGAGTGTAGCTGCTTCGACGATGACTGTGAAGAGTGTGACGGGGGTGGCGCCTGGAGGCTGAATTGAATAATCTGGCGACTGTTAACGCTTGCTTCTCGTACTAATGTTTGATATGATTCTGGAATGTCAGACGGGCTCCAAAGCCTCGAGGATGCAGCTCGCGAGTTTCGGCGGGAAGCTGACTTTGACGTTGTCGATCCCAAGCGTCTGGCGGCGGTCATCGATGGCTTGCAAGGTGACCTCTGCCGCGTTCTCAACCGAGGCCGTGAGCGCGGCGATTACCAGCTGACGCGGCTGTCGCCCGCTTCCTGGGCGGCTCGCACCTGCGGCATGTCGCGCCACTCAGCCGCGGATCGCCTGTGCGTGGGCAAGCACCTGGACTCCCTGCCCGAGACATCGGGCGCCCTGGCCAAGGGCGAGATCGGCTACCAGGCGGCATCCGCGCTCTGTCACCTCCGCGAGCAGCTCGGCGAGAAATGGCAGCCGGACAACGAGGCGCAGATGGTCGGCTATGCCAGGCTGTTCTCGGTCGAGCACTTCCACGCTTGCTGCCGCCACGCTCGGCATGTGGCCGACCCGGATGGTTTCGACAAAGACTGCGCCGAGGACTTCGAGCGGCGCTGGCTCAAGGTCGACGCCATGCTCGACGGCATGCACTCGGTCGACGGCGTGCTCGACCCGGTCACCGGCGCTGCCTTTCGCACCGCTTTGGATTCGCTCGCGCAGTGGCGCGGTCCAGAGGACACGCGCAACCACGGGCAGCGGATGGCCGACGCCCTGGCCGAGCTGCTCGACCACTACATGAACGAAGGCCGGCTGCCGCGACGCAAGGGTGTGCGGCCCCACGTCACCCTGACGACCACATTGCAAGGTTTGAAGGACGAGCTCGGAGCCCCGGCGGCGGAGCTAGAGCTGGGGATGCAGATCTCGGGCAAGACGGTGGAGCGGTTGGCCTGCGACTGCACGATGTCGCGCGTCCTGCTCGCGGACTCGGTGGTGGTCGACGTCGGTCGGGCCACCCGCAGCGTCTCGCCGGCGACGCGGCGGGCACTCCGACATCGGGATAAGGGCTGCCGCTGGCCAGGCTGCGACCGGCCGGTGGGGTGGTCGACGCCGCACCACATCGAGTTCTGGTCGCGAGGCGGGTCGACCGACCTGGACAACCTGGTTCTGCTCTGCCACTACCACCACCGGCTGGTGCATGAACAGGAATGGCAGGTGGTCAGGGTCGGGCACGAGGTCCATGTGATCCCACCAGAGCAGCTGAGGACGATCTTTACCCGGGGACCCGACGTGCGCTGGGCGGCCTAAACGCACCCGAATACTCCTTTAACGCCTAGCCATCACCAGGCGCGCCCCAGGCAGCGGTTTGGTCGCGGGCGGCAGCGGGACGAAACCCGACGCGCCTAGCTCGAAGCACGCCTTCGCCTGGAGCGACGCGAACGTGCTCTTGCCCTTCACCGCCACGACCAGGTCTCGGTGGTCGTCGTCGGCGTCGACCTGGAATGGAACGAGCGCTCCGTCCGAGGTCAGCATCGCGTAGACCGCGAGGAGGTACTCGCCGATGCGCCCGGCCTGGACGTCGCTGATCCTCACGGCTCCGGAGCTTAGCGCCGGGCTAACATTCCGGCCGAGATGACCTCAGGGGTCGACGTCGCGATCATCGGCGCCGGCCAGGCAGGCCTGGCCACCAGCTGGTACCTCACCCAGGCCAACGTCGACCACGTCGTCCTCGATGCCGGTCGCGTCGCCGAGACATGGAGGACGCGTCGCTGGGATTCCTTCTGCCTCGTGACCCCCAACTGGAGCGTCAAGCTTCCCGGCGCCGAGTACGCCGGGCCAGAGCCGGACGGATTCATGGCGCGGGCGGAGCTCGTTGCTCACATCCAGGGCTGGGCCGACGAGTTTCATGCGCCGGTGCAGGAGAACTGTGCGGTCGCTGCGCTCGACGCGGACAGCAAGAACTTCGTGCTGACGACATCCAGCGGAAAGATTCGAGCGCGCAAGGTCGTGGTCGCATCGGGCGGATATCAGCGCGCCCATCTGCCGGCGAACGCGAACCAGATTCCCGACCCCGTGATTCAGATCCTCGCCGAGGACTACACCAACCCTGGTGGGATTCCGCCGGGCGCCGTGATCATCGTGGGCAGCGGGCAAACCGGATGCCAGCTGGCCGAGGAGCTGCACGAGTCGGGCCGCAAGGTTTTTCTTTCCTGCGGCAAGTGTCCGTGGGCTCCACGCCGCCTGGGTGGCAACGACCTGGTGTGGTGGGTCGTCGAGTCGGGGTTCTGGGACCGCACGCCAGACCAGCTTCCTTCACCGTTCGCGCGCCTAACCGGCAACCCCCAGACCACCGGTCGCGGCGGCGGCCACGACCTCAACTACCGGACGCTGCACGCGATGGGCGTGGAGCTCGTTGGCCGCTACGAAGGGGCCGGTGACGGCAAGGTCCACTTCGCCGACGACCTGACCGAAACCATCGATGCGGGGGACACCATGAGCGCCAACTTCAAGAAGTGGATCGACGCCTTGTGTGAGAGGCGTGCGCTCGATCTCCCGTGGGAGATGCCGCCGCCCATGCGCGTCGCCGCGCGAACTGAGGTGGACATCGCACAAGAAGGGATCGGCACTGTGATCTGGACCAGCGGATATCGCCCGGCCTATGGCTGGGTTCACTTCCCGGTCTTCGACGACATGGGATTTCCGATCCAGCAGGATGGCCGCAGCTCTGTGGCAGGCTTGTACTTCATGGGCGTGCACTTCCAGCGCAAGGCCAAGTCCGCCGTTCTCTACGGTGTCGGAGAGGACGCTGAGCTGGTGGCGCAACACATCGTGGAGAACAGCCGATGAGGATCGCCGTCGCGATGTCGGGCGGCGTCGACTCGTCGGTCGCCGCCGCGCTGCTGCAGGCGCAGGGCCATGACGTGGTCGGCGTGACCCTGCAGCAGTGGCCGCGCGATGACTCCGATGAGGCCGCGCGCCACGGCGGATGCTGCTCCCTCAACGCCGTAGAAGACGCGCGACGTGTGGCAACCCTGCTCGACATTCCTTATTACTGCTGGAACCTGGAGCGCGAGTTCGGGGAAAGGGTCATCGAGCCTTTCCACCGCGCCTACCTCGAGGGCCGCACCCCGAATCCCTGCATGCGATGCAATGCGTTCGTGCGCTTCGACCTCATGCTCTCGCGCGTGCTCGAGCTCGGATTCGACCGGCTGGCCACCGGCCACTACGCGCGGGTCGTGCAGGGTGCCGGCGGCCCGGAGCTCCACTCCGCCGTCGACGACGCCAAGGACCAGTCGTACATGCTCTATCACCTGGACCACGAGCGCCTGGGGCGCATCGTGTTTCCGCTCGGCGGGATGACGAAGCTGGAGGTCCGCGAGCACGCGCGCGAGTTCGGCCTGCCCGTCGCCAACAAGGCGGAGAGCCAGGAGATCTGCTTCGTGCCGCGCGGCCAGACCGCTCGCTATCTCTCGTCGCGGCTGCCGGTCAGCGCCGGCGCGGTCGTCGACACGAGCGGACGTGAGCTGGGCACGCATCGAGGCACCGCGCTCTACACAGTTGGGCAGCGCAGTGGTTTTGGCGACCTGGCTGAACCGGGACCCTGGTACGTGCTCCGCGTCGAGGCGCGCGAGAACCGCATCGTCGTCGGCCGCCGCGAGGAGCTCGGTGTGCGGGACGTCGCTCTCGAGAGCGTGACCTTCATCGACGGGTCCGCCGCGGAACCGCTCCCGTGCGAGGCGCGCCTGCGCTACCACGCGCCCGCCATCCGCGCGGTCTACGAGGGAGGACGCCTCACGCTCGAGGAACCTTTCCTGGGCGCCGCGCCCGGCCAGGCCGCGGTGCTGTACTCGGGCAGCCGGGTCCTGGGCGGGGGGATCATCGCCGCAGCCTGACCTCGTCCTGGCGGCGTTCCACTGGCTCGAGTACCTCGGGCTGCTGGGCGGAATCGGATCGTTGATCGTCAGGCGTCTCGCGCGTATGCGACCGCAGATCGCCTGGGTCAATCCGCCGATGCACATTGCGTTTGCCGCCGCGCTCGCCGGCGGGCTTGGACTCCTGGCGGCGGCGCCCGGGTGGGCGGTCGGGGTTCGGGTGGCTGCGGAGGGTGCGGCGCTCCTGTTGTGCGTACGCGGCCTGCCATTCGTCGCGCCGCCTGCCGTGTTCGCGGCGGCGGCGCTTTCGGTGACCGGTCACGCCAGCGGACCTGGCGCCATGTTCGCCGACGCGCTTCACACGCTGTCCGCGTCGATGTGGGCGGGCGGCATCCTCGCGCTCGCGAGCCTGCGGCCGCCGGACGGGTGGCGGAGCGAAGAGGCTCTCGCGCTCCTGGAGCGCTTCGGACGCGTCGCGCTCATCGCCTTCGGCATCACCGCGTTGACGGGGCTGCTGCGCGCGACCGAACAGCTTCACGACCTGAGCGACCTCTGGACCACCGCGTACGGAGTCGTGCTGTCGCTGAAAGTCGCCGGGGTCTTCGCGATGCTCAGCCTGTCCCTGGTGTGGCGGCGCGGCCGCCCGGTGGCGGGATTGGAGGGAGGCTTCGCGGTGCTCGTGGTCGGTGCGACCGCTCTCCTCGCCGCTTTTCCCCAACCGGCATAGCATTGGGATGTGGCGGCCGTGCGCGACGTGATGAAGACGTCGCTTCACAGCGTCGACCCCTCGGAGACGGTCGGTGAGGCCGTCGCCGTCATGGCCCAACACCGGATCGGCTCGGTTCTCGTGATGCAAGACGACCGGCTGCTCGGCATCTTCACGGAGCGAGACACGGTGCGGGCGCTGTCTCAAGCCCACGACGCCGCGCGCCACGAGATCGTCTCGTGGATGACGCACGACCCGAAGACGGTCGCCCCCGACATGGACACCGAAGACGCGCTGCGCACGATGCTGGACAACGGCTTCCGTCACCTGCCTGTGGTGGAGCGGGGCAAGGTCGTCGGCATGGTCTCGATGCGAGACCTCGCGGGCTAGAGCGTGCTTTCGTCCAGATAGAAGCGGCGCCAGCCAACCGTCTGGAAACCCAGCCCGGTCAGAATCGGCGCCGACATGTCCCCGCCCCAAACAGCCAGCCCGGCGACCCCGGCCTCACGCGCGATCTCCAACCGCGCTGCCAGCAGCGCGCGATAGACGCCGCGACCACGAAACTTGGGCCGCACCGCGCCGCCATTGATGATGGCCCCGAGCGGCGGGAACAGGGTCATCCCGGCGCTGCCTGCCGGTTCGCCGTCGATTGTCGCCAGGAGGACTCGACGGTCGCCCGCCGCCAACTGGTTCGCCCTGCGCTTCTCCAAGGTTTGAGGCGCGCGAGCCGGCGACTCGAACGCCTCGCTGTTGACGGCGTCGGCACTCCTGAACGCTTCGGCGTCGGCGAGCGCGTCGTGCATGCGCAACCCCTCCACATCGGGTTTGTCGATCGGGGCGTCGATCGGCAACACCATCACGGCAGCCTCCGCCTCGAGCTCGACGCCATGCCGGGCCAGGTGATCCGCGAAGTCGGCGGGCTGCGTCTCAGGGTCGAGGATCCAGTTCACGGCGAGGTGGTGCGGCGCGACGATTCCGCGTGCCTCCCGAATCATCTCGTCAGCGTCGTCGGCGGAGCATCGCACCCACGCGATGCTGTTCGGTCCGGGAATCGGAAAGTCGGGCTGCAGCGTGATGCGGTAGCGAGGCGTCTCGATGACCTCGATGCCTGGCGCCGCCGGCTGGCGGTGATGGTTGGCGAACTCGACCAGGGCCTGCGATACTCCCGGCATGTCGGTATTGTCGCGGCCGCTGCGCAGGTGGCAGCCGATGCGCGTCGCGGCGGCGGTGCTCGGGCTGGCGTGGGCGATGCTGATCGCGGCATTTGCGTATGCGGCGTCAACGGTGACGCCGGACACGAGCAGCATCGTCGCGGCGGCCGCCGCCGTGGCGATTGCCGGAGCCGGCTTTCTGTATGCTTGGCCCGATTCGGGACGTTAGCCGACCAGCCCGCGAATAGCCGCTTTTTCCATCACCACGGAGTGTCCATGGACTCCCTCCACGCGATTGGTTTCTACGTGTCCTCCGGCATTTCGCTGGCCGGCGCGCTTGGTGTCGCGCTGCTGCCGCGGCGCGATCAACGGGGCGCCGCGCTGGGGCTGGTCGGGCTTGGACTGGCGGGCCTGTACGTCTCGCTTTCGGCCGGGTTCGCCGCTCTCCTGGCGCTGCTCTGCTACCTCGGGGCCGCCTGGTTGATTGCGAGCCCGCAGTACCGATCGATCGAAGGCGTCGCCGGCGCGGCCTGGCGCCAGATGGGAGCTGTCGGCGGGGCCGGGCTGCTGGCTGTGCTGGCGTATTCGGCCTTCCGCGGCGACTTGGTGCATGCCGTCTACTACGGGGGCGAGTTCGGCGCCACGGCCCTCAGCCGGTTGATGTTCGCGCGTGATGCGATGGCGACGGAAGCGGTCGCCGCCCTGGTGCTCGTGGTCCTTGCCGGCGCGACCGCGGCGTGGCGTGTGCGAGAGCGCGGCCGGTGAGCGTCGACCTGGTCGCGGTCTTTTTCGTCGCTGCGGGGCTGGTCGCGGCGGGTGCATTCGCGGCCGCGTGGCGTAGGGACCTGACGGCCGCGCTCGCCGGGGTCCCACTGATGTTCGCCGGCGCCGGGGTGGCCATGGTCGGGATCGAGCGCTTCAGCGCCGCGGGAGGTCCGCACCTGGTAGGCCAGGAGTTCGCGGTGTTGCTGGCCATCGCCGCCGTCGCGCTCGTTGCCCTGGGTCTCGGCGTCTCGGGCCGGGAGGGCTCTCGCTGACCCTGATCGCGCGGCTGGCCGAGATTCTCGCGGCGGCGTCCGGGGCGGCATCGGGCACGAGGGCGGGCTTCACGTTCGACCCATCGACCACGCTGGCGTGGGCGGTTCCACTGCTGCTCATCGCGCCGTTCGCGTCCTTCCTGCTCGCCCTCTCGAGCATCCGGACACGCCGGTCCGCTTCCGCGATGGCGATGTTCGGCACGGTGGTCACGCTCTTGCTGACGCTCCTGGTCACGTGGGGTCTGACCAAGAGGTCGACGCCCTTCGTCGCGACCTACCAGTACTTCAACATGTCGGTCGCGTTCAGCGGACCCACCAACTTCCAGACGTTCGGCGTCGAGCTCGTGCTCCACGTCGACCACCTCACCGTGGTGGCTTTGCTCGCGATCGAGATCTGCATGATCGCCGCGATCGGCTGGCACCAGGTCATGGGTCGCACCGAGCCCGGCGCCGCGCGCTTCCACGCGGTCCTCACCGCGCTCCTCTTTGCGTTCTCCGGGATCCTCATGAGCTGGGACCTGGCGGAGCTGTTCGGGTTCTGGGCCATCGGCGGCGCGCTGACCTACCTGCTGCTCGCGCACCGCTGGGGAGTGGACGAGGCGGCCAGCCGCGCGCGTGTCGCGCTGGCCCTTCCGTTTGTGACCGACCTCTCGCTCCTCTGTGGGATTGCGTGGCTCTACGCGCGGTACGGCACGCAGAACCTCAACACGTTGCTGCCGATCCTGCACACGAATCCAGGCTGGACGGTGCGTTCGCTGGTCGTCGGTTCAGTCCTGCTCTTCATCGGCATCGCGGGACGGCTTGCTTTGTGGCCTCTCAGCTCCTGGATCACGCAGACCGCGGTGACTGCGCCGGCCGCAGCCTCGGCTCTTGCGCAGTCAGCCTGGTCAGTGGTGGCGGTCGCCGTGCTGTATCGCCTCATGCCGGTCGTGGTGGCGTCGAATCAGCAGACGATCCGCGCTTTCATCTCGTTCAGCCTCGTCGCCGCCATCGCCGGACCGCTCCTCGGGCTTCTCGGCAACGAGCCGCGCCGGGCGATCGCGCTCGTCGGTTCGGGAGCCGTGGCGGTCGCCGCCGCGGTGCTGATGAACGGATTCCAGGTCCAGTCATCGACCTTCGCGATCGCGGGAGTCGCCGCCGTGCTGGCGATTGCACCTGCACGCGCGGGCGCTTCGCTCGCGATGACGTCCATCGCCGGCGCGATGCGCACCGACGACCTGGCGGAGATGGGTGACGCGTGGCGCCGAATGCGTACGACCTCCGGTGCGTTCCTGGCATCGGTCGTCGCGATGGCGCTGGCTGTTACCGGCGCGCTCGCGTTCGGCATCCAGTCCCGCTCCTACAACGGATTCGCGCTCGGCATCGCGCTCCTGCTCATCGCGATCGGCGGGGTGCGTCTATTCCTCGGCGCCTCGTTCGGGCCGCTTCGCCGCCGGCGTGCCTTCGAGCCAGACCGTGTGCGCGAGACGCCGGGCGCACTGGGCTGGCCGTACTGGCTGGCCGTCGCGGGCGGCGCGTTCTGGGTCGCGTCGCTCGTCGCGAGCTGGCTGAACTTCCTCGACGGACAGAAGCATCAGGCTGCATCAGCAGGCGCGCTGGTGCTGTGGGTCGCGGTCGCGATCGTGGGCTTTGCCGCTTGCACGGTCACGTTCGCACTGAGCAAAGACGGAGCGCTGGATGCGTCCGCGATCGCCGGGCTATGGTTGCGGCGCGCCACGGCCGTGCTGTTCGGCGTCGTCGCGAGGTTCCTCATCGCGCCCACCACGGACATCGCGCGCCGGCTGGGGGACTGGATTCCCGAGGGCGACGGTGCACTCGGGGGTGTCGCCAACACAACCGGCCGGCTGGCGCTCGCGGCCACTCGGGCTCCCGCGCTGCCCGTGGTCATCGTGCTTGCCGTCGTGCTCGCTCTTGTTTTCGCGCTGGTCGCGCCCGGGGTTGCGCGATGACCTTGCTCACCATCGTCTTCCAGAACCCTTCGCCGTCACCCGCTGGTGCGGCAGGGGCCGGCATCTTCTCGTCGCCGATCCTGCTCAGCCTCCTGATCTGGATCCCTGTCCTCGCGGCGGCGGCGATCGCGACCATGCCCAACCCGCGCGGTCGCTACGACACGTTGATGAAGCAGATCGCTTTCTTCACGAACCTCGGCCTGGTGTTCGTCCTGTTCGTTGCCTACAACCAGTTCGAGAACTTCCTCCCGACGATGCAGTACGAGGAGAAGCTCGACTGGCTGCCGGCGATCGGCGTCAAGTACCACCTCGGCGTCGACGGCGCGGGTCTGGTGATGCTCGTGCTCTCTGGTCTCATCGGCGTCGCGTCGGTGCTCGGGTCGTTGGGTGTGCGCGAGCGCGTGCGGGCCTATTTCGTGCTCCTACTCCTCGCGCAGGCGTCGGTCAACGGCGCGATCGTCGCGCGCGACATGTTCCTGCTCGTCCTGTTCTGGGGCGCGTCGGCGATCCCGCTCACGCTGCTCGTCCTCGGATGGGGAGGACCGCGGCGCCACGCGGCGGCGTGGAGGCTGTTGGGGTACTGGGGACTCGGCACCGGCGTGCTCGCGGCCGGTGTGCTCGCGCTTTACGCCGTCACGGGGGCCCAGAGCTTCGACATGGACACGCTGCTCAAGGCCGGACTGTCGCCGCGGATCCAGATCGCGGTGAGCCTGGTGATGATCGTCGCCGCGGCCACGCGCCTGCCGCTCTTTCCGCTGCACGGCTGGATGCGCGACGTGCTGGCCGAAGCGCCGCCCGGGGTCGTCGTGGTCGTGGCGGGCGCGGCGTCGCGGCTGGGCGCGTTTCTCTTGCTGCGCACGGTG
>Ga0209057_1001086_pt1 | contig 22566 bp, 19 predicted proteins | sample GraSoiAngelo_146_FD_185903 | JGI IMG/M metagenome (GOLD analysis project Ga0209057, IMG submission 185903) | Grasslands soil microbial communities from the Angelo Coastal Reserve, California, USA - 14_1009_05_30cm (SPAdes) (version 2) | ecosystem: Environmental > Terrestrial > Soil > Grasslands ... | reverse complement strand
ACCTCGACCCCGACGGCTACACCGTCACCGTGGACGGCGGTCAGAGCCGCAGCCTCGGCGTCAACACGAGCACCACCTACAGCGGGCTCACCGCGACGAGTCATACAGTCGAGCTCACGGGCATCGCCGGCAACTGCACCGTGAGCGGCCAGAACCCCCGCACCGTGAGCGTGCCCACCAGCGGCACGACGACCACGTTCACCATCACCTGCGCGGCGATCACCGGCAGTCTGACCGTCACCACGAGTACCTCGGGTGGGACGCCCGACCCCGACGGCTACACCGTCACCGTGAGCGGAACGGGCGGGGGGAGTCAACACATCGACCCGGATGGCAGCGCGACCTTCGACGGTCTCGCGGCCGGCGGCCACACGGTGACCTTGAGCGGGCTCGCGTCCAATTGCAGCGTGAGCGGCGGGACCTCCAAGAGCGTCACGGTGCCCGAGGGCGGGTCCACATCGACCTCGTTCTCCGTGAGTTGTCCCACCCCGCCCCCGCCGACCGGCAGTCTCACCGTCACCACCAGCACCTCGGGTGGGACGCCCGACCCCGACGGCTACGCCGTCACCGTGAGCGGAACGGGCGGGGGGAGTCAACACATCGACCCGGATGGCAGCGCGACCTTCGACGGTCTCGCGGCCGGCAGCCACACGGTGACCTTGAGCGGGCTCGCCTCGAACTGCTCCGTGAGCGGCGGGCCGTCGCAGACCGTCACCGTGCCTCAAGGTGGCTCGACGTCCGCGTCGTTCTCCATCGACTGCCCGACGCCCCCGCCGCCCAACCAGCCGCCGAGCGTGACCGCCGGCGGAGAGCAGACCGTGCTGGTCGGCCTCCTTTTCAACCTTGAGGGTGCGTCCTTCAGCGACCCCGACCATGACGGCCCTTGGACTGTGACCATCAACTGGGGCGACGGCAGGTCCGACACGTTCACCGCGAGCGAAGGGTCGATCACCCGGGGGCACTCGTATCCCGTCACCCTCTTACCACACGACTACACGCTCACCATAACCGTGGTCGACTCGCATGGAGCTCGCGGCTCGGCCTCGAAGACGGTGCACGTCGTGTTGGCGTGAGGGCGCCGAGTCTCCCGCTCCGACACCGTTCGTCTGTCCGGGTGGGTTAACCCCGGGCCGACGGCCCGGGGCTCACCGCGACCAACCCCCACACCCGCCGGGCCGGGCGCAGCAGCGGCGGCGCTTCCGTTGACGCCGGGGCGGCCACCCGGTGTGCGGCCACGGACGCTCATCTTCCCAAACCCCGGGGCATGGCCCCGGGGTTGGCCTACCCAGACTGCACGCGCAGTCGACAACAGGGCAGCGGTCGAAGAGGCCATCCAAGGCCGCCCGAGAGACGCGAGCGCGCGCTGGGGCTGTGGCGACCGCGCCACGCTACCGGCCTCGCAACGCCTCCCGCCAGATTGGGGTAGTGAGTCCCTAAGGGACGTTGACTAGGTGCGACACTTGCAGCACGCGCGGCCAATGATGACGAAGACGCTCCGCGTTCTCGCGCTCGGCGCACTCGCCGTCGGTTGCCACCTCGACAAGCTGCTCGGTGGGTCCGGCGGCGGTTCGCCGCCCCCCTCCCACGGCACACCCGTCGGCCTGGCGTTCACCACCCCACCGCGGTCGGTGCAGGCGGGTCGGCCGATTGGTCCAGTGCAGGTCAGTATCGTCGATTCGGCCGGGAACCCAGTCGCAGGGGTCGATACCGTCACGGTGGTCGTGACCCTGCACGACAATCCGGGCAGCGACACCCTGAACGGCACAAAGAAGACGCACCCCGTAAACGGCGTCGCGACGTTCACGAACCTGTCGCTCGACACCCCCGGACAAGGGTACACGCTCGAGGCCAGCGCAGGCCCCCTCAACAAGTTGAGCGACCCGTTCAACATCATGGCGCCGCCGCCGACGACCGGCGCGTTGACGGTCACGACGAACACGCCCGCCAACCCACCGGCGTCTGGATACACCGTGTCCGTCAACGGCGGGGGCGGCACCTCCAAGGCGATCGCCGCCTCTGGGACGGTCACGTTCGTCGGGCTCAGCGCCGGGAACCACACGGTCACGCTCGGCGACGTCCCGACCAACTGCACCGTGACCGGCGGCAACGCGCAGACCGTCCCGATCGTCGCGGGCGATACGACGCCCGCGACGTTCACGATCGCGTGCACACCAACCACAGGGACCATCGCCGTCACGACGGTCACGAGCGGTCCGGAGCAGCCGAGCGCGTATACCGTCGCCGTGGACGCGGGCGCGGGCCAGTCGATCCCCGCGAGCGGGACCCACTCGTTCACCAACGTGAGCGCGGGAACGCACTCAGTGACGCTCGGCGGAGTTCCGTCCAACTGCACGGTCAGTGGGGGGAACACGCAGCCGGCCTCGGTCACCGCGAACCAGACGACCCCGGTGGCGTTCACGATCACCTGCGCGGCGACGACCGGCAGCATCTCGGTCACGACCACCACCGGCGGCAGCAACCTGCCGTCGGGCTACACCGTGACCGTGGACGGCCGGACTCAGTCGGTCGCGGCGAGCGGCACCGTCACGTTCGACGGCCTCAACGTCGGGAACCATTCGGTGGGGCTCAGCCCGATCCCGTCCAACTGCAGCGTGAGCGGCGCCAATCCGCAGACGGTCGCGGTCACTGCGGGCAACACGACCCCGGTGAGCTTCTCGATCTCCTGCACCGCACCGCCGCAAGACCATCCCCCGGTCGTGAACGCCGGCGGCAACCAGACGATCTTGTTCGGCTCGGTCACCGTGAACTGGTCGTTCACCGATCCCGACAACGACGCCCCATGGACCTATTCGATCGACTGGGACGACGGTTCGACTCCGCAGACCGGAACGACCTCGACGCAGGACCCGAGGAGTGCGACCCATTCATACGGGCTCAACCTGGTTGGCATTCACAACGTCCGAGTGACCGTGACCGACAATCACGGTCTCAGCGATTCCGACACAGCGGTCATCACGGTGGTAGCGTCGCTCCCCTAGCGGCCACTAGCCTCCACGCGCGTCCACCCACCTCCACAACCTCCAAAACCTCCCCAACCTCCCCAACCTCCCCCGACGGGGCGGGGGGGTCGGGCGGGGTTTGGCACCGCTCTTGCGTTATGCCCGGAGCGGGAGTCGACGTGTTCAAGACCCCGCGCCCGAGTTCGGAGGAGCAGTGGAGCAGCGTCGTGCGCTCCGCGCGCATATGGTGCGTGCCGGCCTCGTGGCGAGCGGGATCGTCGCGGTGTTGGCCATTCGGCCCCAGCTCGTACAGCCCGTCCAGCCGGGCGAGCCGGGTGCACCGCCCCGGCTGTCACCGCTGCGGGCGGGCACGGCGCGCGCGGCGGCCCCCGCGGCCCCTGCTCCCATCCCGGTGCACGCCCTCGTGTTATCCGAGCAGGCGCGCCGCTATCTCGAGCTGCAGTACCGCTCGTATCCCACGGAATTCATGGGCTGTATGATCGGCACCATCGCGCGGGGCACCGTGCTGGTCGAGCGGATCGCGCCGGCCGACGTGGAGCCTGCCCGCTCCACGCGCACGCGCGTGCTCCCGACGCAGAGCTGCGAATCGGCGGGGTGGACGGGCACGGTCGGCGTGGTGCACAGCCACCCGGACGGCCAGAACTGCTGGTATCACTTCCCGGGAACGTTCGTGGGGACCTCCGACGCCGCGTCGTTCGGCATGCAGCCCTACGCCGTGGATGCGATCATGTGCGGGGACCACCTCGTGTGGATCGGTCGCGACATGGCGGAGCAGCAACTGACTCTGCTCGATCCCCGCAGCACGGACGCCTCAGTCCCCTCGGGTCGCTGAGTGGCCGGCACCGTCGGCGTTCCGCATGGGCGACCCTCGCTGCGACTTCTACGACTGGGCTACACGCAAGAGCTGCCGCCGGCCGGCGCGCTGGGTGACGCACCAGCGGTCACAGCGCACCGACCGCCTGGAGCGCTATTATTGTGACGCGCATCGACCACCCCGCGCCCACCCGATCACCGGGCCGCCGGCCGCGCCGCCACCCGCTTCCGACCGCTGAGCCTGGAGGAGTGCTGACTACGGCCAGGAGGGCAATGTGACTCCCAGACGCTTCTGGGCCCGGCTGCGGGCCCCGTCCGACTACCCGCTGCGCCGCGGTGCCTGGTACCACGTGAAGAAGCTGGGGCCGCGCGAGGCGATCGTGGACGTGGTGGGCGAGCGAGTCGGCATCCCGCGCGCCGAGCTGGAGATCATGAGCCAGCCGCCGCGCCGCTGGTCGGTCGTGCCGCGCCCCAAGGAGTCGAACCGCTTCCCCGGCGTGGCCGAGTACGGCGTCTGCCCCAACTGCCGCGAGCGCGTCCCGCTCACCGAGCGGATGAGCGTGCTGCGCTGCACCCGCTGCAACGGCGCGTTCGACGTCGCGTGGGAAGAGCAGTACCTGATGGAGAACTAGCTCCTCCTCCCTCTGTGGCGGCGTCGCGACACGCGCCGCCATCCGCCGAGCGACACTCATCGCGACGCGTTGGATGCGCGCAGCATCGCGCCGCGTGATCTAGCTCACGACTGTCTGGCCCCCGATTTGCGAAACGCAACCAGGTGCAGAGCGACCGCGACGTGCGGGATGCGGCGTGTGGCGATGTTGCGTCAGAAAGGAGGGCCCGGCATGAGCCGCCTGCGGATCAACCCCTCGCTCCCGGTCGTGGTGCTGGGGTTCGGCTATGGCGGCCTGGGGATCGCGCGCAGTCTGGGTCGCCTGGGCGTGCGGGTGTACGCGGTGCACGGGGACCCCGCGGCCGCGGGCCTCGCGTCACGCTACCTCCGCGGTGCCCACACGTGGGACATCGCGGGCGCGAGCGTGACCGATACGCTGGGTTTCCTCGACGACCTGGGGCGCCGCCTCGGGCACGCGCTGCTGCTCCCCACCACGGACGCGACCGCCGTGCTCGTCGCCGAGCACTCGGACGAGCTCGCCCCGCGGTTCCTGTACCCGCGACCGCCGCGCGCGCTGGTGCGGCGACTCGCCGACAAGCGCGAGGTGTTCCGGCTCGCCACCCAATTCGGGGTGCCCACTCCCCTGACCGTGTTCCCCCGCTCGCGCGACGACGTCGAGCGATTCCTGGCAGAGGCCCGGTTCCCCGTGGTCGTGAGGGAGCTCCGCACCGATCGCCGGGCGATTGTGGCGAGGCCCGAGGCGCTGCTGTCCCGCTACCTCGAGTGGGAAGACCGCGCCGCGCCCAACCTGATGCTGCAGGAGCACATCCCGGGCGGCGACGACGCGGTGTGGATGTTCAACGGCGTATTCAATGAATGGTCCGAGTGCGTGGCCGCCTTCACCGGCCGCACGCTGCGCCGGCACCTGGGCGTCTGCGAGCGGAACGAGCGCGTCGAACGCCTCAGCATCGACTTCATGTGGGCCACGGGCTATCAGGGCGTGCTCGACGTCGCCTATCGCTACGACGCGCGCGACAATCTCTACAAGCTGCTGGAACCGAACCCCCGGGTGGGCGCCACCTTCCGGTTGCTCGTTGACGAGCAGGGGCTGGACGTGGTGCGCGTGCTGTACTGCGATCTCACCCGACAGCCGGTCTGGCCCGCGCGGGTGCGCGAAGGACGGAAGTGGCTGGTCGAGGATCAGGACCTGGAGTCGAGCCTGGCCCAGATGCGTGCCGGCACGCTTACGCCGGGGCGCTGGCTGGCCTCGCTCGCCGGCGTGGAAGAGGGAGCGTGGTTCGCGCGCGACGACCTGCGGCCGTTCCTGCGGGTAGCGGGCCGCCTCGTCGCGCAGGTAGCGCGCGCCGCCGGCCGGCGCGTCGCCGCGGCGCTGCGGGCCCCGTGGCCGCGAGCGCCCCAGCCCAGGGCGGCGCACTGACGCTCATGGTGCTCACGCCGTAGCGCCCTCGCGCAGCCACTTCCCCTCGGCCCGCGCCATCTCGAGCGCCCGCGCGGCGCGTCCCAGCAGCCGGCGCGGCTCGATCGCCGCCGTGCGCAGCTGGCGCAGCGCGTCGTAGCCGGCCCGCAGTCCCACCGCCACCTCTCCCGTTCCGCCGCCGTTGCCGCTCGCGTGCGCAGCGCCTTGCAGGCGCTGCGCCAGGCGGCGCGCCCCAATGCGGTTCGCCCCGGGCGCAATCACGGCGAACTCCGTGAGCCCCACCCGCCCCACCGCATCCGAGTGGCGCGCCGTCGCTCGCACCAGCCGGGCGACGTCGCGCAGCACGCCCGCCCCGGCCTCGCCCCGCACCTCGGGCGCGACGACCACGCACGCCACGGAGGTGTTGTGGTGCGCCGTCTGGAGGATCAGCTCCCAGGCGCGCCGCGCCAGCCCGCGTCGCGTGTATAGCCCTGTCAGCTCGTCCACCAGGCTGCGCTTGGGCGCCCGCTCGGCCTCGAGCCTGGCGACCAGATAGACCTCGAGCTTGGCCAGCAGCGCACCCGTGTCCACCGGCACGCGCAGCAGCTCCCACACGCCGGCGCGCAGCGCGCTGAGATGGTCCTCCCGCTTGGGACGGTCGTGCACGAGCAGCAGGATCGGCGTGCTCGCGCCGATCAGCGGATCGGCGCGCAGCAGCCGGCTCAAGTCGAGGCTCTCCGAGTCCGCGAGCTTCGCGTCCAGCAGGATCACGTCGGGACAGGCCGCGCGCGCCCGCGCGAGCACGGCAGTGCCCGCGAACACACGCAGCACCGAGTATCCCTGTCGCCCGAGCGTGCCCTCGACGTCCCAGAGGGCGTGATTCTGATCGCTGGCGATGAGGACGCGCGGCGGGCGCGTGAGGCGCGGCCGAGTGGTCATAGCGGCTTCAGAGGTCAAGACTTGCAACCTAACACGATACCCCACCGTGGCGGTACGGGTGCGCCCTCGCCACCGCGGCATGGGGCGTGCACAGGAACCAGAGTGCGCCGTCGGCGGTAGGACCGATTCAACAGGAGGTGCCTTATGGAAGCCCGCATCACAGCACAGTCGCAGTCGTTCCGCCTGCGGGAGCGACTCGAGGAAGCGAAGGTCTCGCACGGCGAGGAAGCCCGGGTGGACCTGCCGGGCGTGAGGGTCGCGGTGCTCGCCGCCACAGGCGAGGCGCAACTCATGTTCTGCAACATGGGCTCGATCCGGGTGCGCCAGCTGATGCAGCGGGGCGATGAGCGCCCACTCGCCACCGACGTCACGCTGGAGGGTCTGCAGGTCCCCGCGGTGGGGATCTACGATCTGGTGAACGCGTACCTCTCGGTGAACGGCAGCATCCACGTGCGCGTGGATGCCGAGACCGAGGTCGTGCCCGCGCGCGATCTGGTTCAGAAGGGGTAGCCGAGGTCGAGCTCGACGATCGGCGTCGAGCGGGCGGTTCCGGACACGCTCAGGCTGAAGCGGCCGGCCACCGTCCTGGCGCCCAGCTCGACGCCGACACCGTCGACCCAGCCCGCGGGCTGAAACGTCCAGCGGTCGAGCACCGTACCGGCGTTCCAGCGCACGCGGGCGAACAGGTCGGGAGCGACGGACACCTGCCACTGGGCGCCGAGCTCCGCCTTCTGGACGTGACGACCGCTCTGCTCCTGCACGTGTAGTCCCGCAAAGGCGATCGTGCGGTCGGGAAACAGGTAATAGCCGTTGGCGCCGCCCAGGAAAAAGAGGTAGTGGGGCGGCGGCGTGCCACCCGAGGCGCCGAGCGTCGCGCCCGCCCAGAGCGACACCCGGCGCCCCAGCGGCAGGTACCCCTGCACGTCGCCGACGTGATGCGAGAACGAGCCGCTCCACTCGGACACCGCCCGCAGCCCGACCCCGCTGCTCGGAAACACGCCGCTGTCGTATGTATCGAGCTCCACCACGCCCGCCGCCGTCGCGAAGGTGCGGTTGATCGCCGGCGAATCCACCGCCGCCACTGCGTCCGCCCAGCGCGCATGCTCACCCTTCAGTCGCAGGTACAGCGCCGCGGCCGTTCCCAGGCGCCGCTCGAGCGACGCCGTGACGGCCCCCAGATCGACGCGCGCCTCCGCCACGCGGCGCCCGGCGCGAAACAGATCGAACGGGCCGTGCGCATACGCGACGCGCGCGTCGAGCGCCAGGCTCTGGGCGTCGCCCAGCGCCTGCGCCACGCCGAAGCCCACGCGGATCTGCTGACCCAGGCGGGCGTCCAGGTCCACCGCGCCGTGCGCGCCGGACAGCAGCACCGACGCTTTATAGCGGCTGTCGTAGCGCAGCCCCAGCCCGAAACGACCGGCGGTGCGCTCGCTGATCAACAGCGTCAGCTCGCCCTGCTCCAGGCGATAGCGCACGTTGGCGAACAGCCCGGTGGCGTAGAGCCGCTCGATACGCGCGCCCAGATCGCGCAGCGCAATCCACGCGGGCGGCTTGAGCCCGAGCGCGCGCGTCAGAAACGCGGGCGTCACGATCGCTCCCCCGGACACAGCGAACCGCACGCTGGTCACCAGGACGGAGTCCGGCGCCGCGGGTGCCGGGGGCCGGGGCGCCACCCGGCGGCGTCCCACCTTGGCCTCGATCTCCGGAAGCGCGGCACGCGCCGCCGCCTCGCCTCGCGCCATCAGCTCGCCGGCGCGCCCGAAGCCGAAGCTCGTGAACGCGCGCACGTCCGGCACGATGAGCACGTCGCATGCGCCGCGCTCGGCGCGCTCCGAATCCCACACGCGGAACGACACCGATTGCGCCAGCACGTCCACCAGCGACACGATCGAATCACGCGGCTCGAGCGGGTCGGTCACGTCGCTGCAGATCAGCACGTCCGCGCCCAGGGCGCGCGCGTCCCGCGCCGGCAGGTTGCGCACCACGCCGCCGTCGATCAGGACGTTCGGCCCGAGCTCGACGGGAGCGAACACGCTCGGCAGCGCCATGCTGGCGCGGATCGCGTCCGGGAGAAACCCCCGGTCCAGCACCACCGCCTGGCCGGTCTCGAGGTCGGTCGCGACGGCCGCGAACGGGATGGGGAGCCGACGGAAATCGTGGATGCCGTGCGCCGACCAGGTGAGCCGGGTCAGGAGCTCCCAGATGCGCTGACCCGGCACGACGCTCTTCGGAAGCTGGATGCCGCCGCGATAGATCGGGAGGGTGAGCAGCAAGTGATCCGCGGCGGCCTTGCGATCGATCGGCAGGTCGCGCCGGTCCACGGGATCGGTGAGCAGGCGAAACCAGTTCTGGCCGCGCACGATCGTGTCGAGCTGGGCCGCACTGTAGCCGACCGCGTACAACCCGCCCACGACGCTGCCCATACTCGTTCCGGCGATCACGTCCACCGGAATGCCCGCCTGCTCCAGCACTTTCAACACGCCGATGTGCGCGAGGCCGCGCGCCGCGCCTCCACTCAGGGCAATGCCGATCTTGCGGGTTTGTGCGTACGCCGGGAGCATGGCCCCGCCCGCCAGGGTGGGGAGCATCAGTCCGAATATGAGCACGAGCCGAGATGGTCGCATGGCGCACCCAATCGTAGCAGGCGCCGACCGCCGCTGCAGTCTATTGTGGCCGAGGCGATGTGGCTGCGAGCCCAAAACTGTTGCGGGCCCGCGCCATGTTGTGAGGCCCGCCGGGTGACCATGCCGTGTGAGACGGGGAGCACACAGTTTGCAAACCGCGGGTGACGATTTCGTTACTGCGAGGAAACATCCCTGTTATGCAGCGTAGGCGTCTCGTCGACCGGCGGCAGAGTCTCGGTCGACGTATCGTGCGGGAACGTCGTCGTCGAACGGTCTCGGTAGCGGTCGATCGGCGCAGCGGTATCGACCGCCGGACGAACATGTTGCGGCGCTCCGGGGACGAGCGCCGCGGCAGCCGGGACCGGCGGCGGCGCTGACTCGACCGCTCCGCCCTCAGAGCTTCGGACTCACCGCCGGTTTTTCCCGCGACATTTCGAACGCACACCACCCGGAGTCTTCCCAGGCGACGGGGAACAAACCGTTGCAGCGCGGGCACGAGACCTTGAGCGCATGCTGGCCCAGCGACGCGCGCGCGCTGCACTGCGGGCAGACGCCGTAGCTCGGTCCCCAGGAGAGGGGCGGCTGCGGCGCGTTGGCGACGCGCGGCACGACGGACCACAGCTGGGGACGAAACGGGAGGATCTGCAGGAAGGTGCGCGGGACCGCGACGAGGCGCCGATTCACTTCGAGCACACCCTCGGCGGGCGTGGCCCGCATCACGCGATACCACGCGCCGCGTCGCAAGTCGCGGCAGGTGCGGACCCGCGTGCGGGCCCATTGTTCAGTGTGCGGCATGGTCGCCCTCCAGGGCGGATGACGAACGCGAGGCGATAAACCCTGCGGGGCGCCCGCTCAGTGTGTCGCCCGGGACGTGGTCGGGGCTGTCGGCTGGATCACAGTTTCGGGGGTCGGGCGTGCTCCGGGATCAGGACTGACCCCGGGCGCAAGCCCGGGGTCCCCGGGGCATGGCCCCGTTGGTCATTTGAGATCCACCCTCCCCAGCTTCTGCACGCCCGACAGCGCCAGCCACAGTCGCCGCCGCGTCGAGTCCACCGCCATGTTGCGCACCACCGAGCCCGGCGTAGGGATCTTCACCGACTCAGCGCGCTCGGTCGTGGGGTCGAACGCAACGAGCTCGTCCGTGCCCGACTCGTCGTACCAGATGCGCCCGTCCGTGCCGATAGCGATGCCGTAGGGCTGGCTGCCGTCGCCGCCCGGGCAGGCGAACTCGCGCACCTGCCCGGTCGCGGGATCGAGCCGACCCAAATGCCCGCGCGCGTAGTCCGAGTACCACACGATGCCCTTGGCATCGACGCTGAGGCGGCGCGGCCGGGCTCCCGATTCCGGGAGCGGAAAGATTTTGAGCGCGCCGTCCGCCGGGTCGATGCGGCCGATCTGATTGGTGCCGAACAGCGCCATCCAGATGGATCCGTCGCGCGGGCTGGCGACCAGGCCGTAGGGGTGGGCACGCGGGGTCGGCACTGGGAAGAGCTTGGCCTGTCCCGTCGCGGGGTCGAGCACGCCGTAGAGATTCGCGCCCTGGGCGGTGAACCAGATCTTGCCCGCGTGGTAGAGCGGCGTGTGCGGATCGCGCGCCTCGGCAGGCAGGGGAAATTCTTTGATGGCCCCGGTGGCGGGGTCGAGCCGACCCAGCCGGCCCACGAAGTTCGCGGTGTACCACACGCCGCCGTCCGGTGCCACGACGATGCCGTGCGGGCCCGACATCCGGGTCGGCGTGGCGTAGTCGGTCACCGTGCTCGTCGCCGGATCGAGCCGACCGATGTAGCTGTTCGCCTGGTCGGTGTACCACACGATCCCGTCCGCGCCGACGGCGGGGTCGTGCGGGAACGCTTTGGGGCGCGGCAGCGCGTACTCGACGATGTTGGGTGGGCGAACGAAGGACAGCGTCAGCACGGCACTGACGTACAACAGGGACGAGCGGGTCATAATGTGTGAAGATGATGTGGTGCAGCGAACGAGGCAACACCATGTGCCGGTCTTGACGTCATGCTAATGGATTAGCATCTTTCCCGTGCCATGCGCACCGCTCCTTCGAAGGAGTTCGGCCGCCGCGAGCGCCAGATCATGGACGTGGTGTACCGCCTGGGCCGCGCCACCGTAGGCGACGTGATGGGCCGCCTGCCCGATCCCCCCACCTACTCCGCCGTGCGGGCCATGCTGCGCTACCTCGAGCGCAAAGGGCACCTGCGCCACACGCGCGACGGCGTGCGCTACGTGTACGAGCCGACGGTACCGCACGCCGAAGCGCAGCGCAGCGCCATGCAGCATCTGCTGCGCACGTTCTTCCGCGGCTCGCGCGTCGGCGCGGTGGCCGCGCTGCTCGAGCTGCCGGGCAAGGAGCTGTCGGACGGCGATCTCGCGCGGCTGCGCGCCCTGGTGCGTCGGGCCCGGCACGAGGGACGCTGACGTGAATTGGACGCTCGACCTCGCGAAGATCGGGCTGCTGGGAGCGAGCGGCTGGCTCGTCGCGGCGCTGCTCGCGCGCGGCCCTGCCAGCGCCCGTCACGATCTCTGGCTGCTCGTGCTGCTCGGCGCGGTGCTCGTGCCGGCGGCCGAGCTGCTGCTGCCGCCGCTCTACGTCATCGTGCCCGCGACCTGGGAACCGCCCAGGCCGCCGCTCGCGCTCTGGGCGCTCGGAGCGCTGGTGTGGGCGGCGCGGCTCGTGCCGGGACTGGTGGCGCTCTCCCGCGTGGCGCGCACCGGCGAACGGTGGCACACGCCCGCGGCGCTCGCCGCCCTGAGCGAGGCCGCTCGGCTCGCGGGCGTGACGCGACCCGTGCGGCTGCTGCGCTCGAGCGCGGTCCCCGTCCCGGCGACCTGGGGCGTGCGCCGGCCGGTGATCGCGCTGCCCACAGCCGCGGCCACGTGGACGCCCGAACGGCTGCGGCTCGTGCTGGTGCACGAGCTGGTGCACGTGCGCCGCCAGGACGTGATGGTGGAGGCGCTGCTGTGGCTCGCCGGCGCGCTGTACTGGTTCCATCCCGCGGTCTGGCTCGCGACCGCACGGGTGCGGCTCGAGCGCGAGCGCGCCTGCGACGAGGCGGTGATTGCGACCGGCGCGCGCGCCTCCGACTACTGCGGCCATCTGGTCGAGATCATGCGGGCCGCGACGCGCGGGGCGCGCGGCGCCGTCATCGGCGCGACCATGGCCGCGCCCTGCACGCTCGAGCAGCGGGTGCGCGCGCTGCTCGCGAGTCCCGACCCGGCGCCGGTCCGCTCGCACAGCGGGGTGCCGCTGGTGCTGGTCGGGCTGCTCCTGATCTACGCCCTGGGCGCGGTGGCGCCGTGCGCGTCCGGGTGGTAGCCGGAAGGGAGTTTTTTGTGTGGGTAAGTGCTAATCTATTAGCATGTGCCGCGCTGGCCCAGGCGCCCGCTATCCGCCTGACGACGTTCTACGAGACGTGGCCCGGCGACAACGTCGCGCCGCCGGTGCGCACCGTGGTGGCGATCAGCTACGACGCACACGCGCTCTATGTGGGCATTTGGGCGCAGGACCCCGACCCGTCCCGGGTGCGCGCCGCCTACGCGGACCGCGACAACGTCGGCCCCGGAGACGACTACGTCGAGCTGGTGCTCGACACGCGGGGGGACGGGCGCGTGGGGACGATCTTCCGGGTCTCACCCCGCGCCGTCCAGGCGGACGGGGTGTTCAACGAGGCGCAGTTCGCGCTCGGCAGCAATCCCGACGACCTGACGCCCGATTTCGCCTGGGAGGCGCGCACCGCCATCGGCGACTCGGCCTGGACCGCCGAGCTGCGCATCCCGTTCACGTCCCTGCGCTACCCGCAGCGGGAACGGCAGACGTGGGGTGTGATCGTGCAGCGCGTGTATCCGCGCGAGCTGACTCACTCGCTCGCTTCCGTGCGCCTGCCCCGCGGCACCACGTGCTTCCTGTGCCACGCCCAGCGCGTCGAGCTCACCGGCCTGCCGACGGGCGGCGCGCTGGCCGCCGCGCCGTACGCGACTGGGGGGAAGGACCTGCGCGCCGGGGCCGATGTCAAATGGACCCCCGGGGCCGGCACCGCGCTCGACGCCACGCTCCGGCCCGACTTCTCGCAGCTCGAAGCCGACGTGCCCCAGCTGAGCGTGAACTCGCAGTTCGCGCTGTTCTATCCCGAAAAGCGGCCGTTCTTTCTCGAAGGCTCGGATCTGTTCCAGACGCCGCTCCAGGTCGTCTACACGCGCTCCATCGCCGCGCCCGAGTGGGGGGCGCGCGCCACCGGCGAAGTGGGCCGCACCGCCTACACCGTGCTCGTGACGCGCGACGGGGGCGGCGGCAGCGCCATCGTGCCGGGCCCGACGCAATCCACGCTCGTCACCCGGGACTTCGCGTCCACCGTGGGCCTGGCCCGCCTGCGCACCGCGTTTCCGCGGGGCTTCGCCGGACTGCTCGCGACCGATCGCGAAGGTGGAGGGCACAACCGGACGCTCGGCAGCGATTTCTTCTGGAGCCCCACCGGGTCCGATCAGCTCACCGGCCAGCTGGTGGCGAGCGACACCTCCGGCGCGCTGGACCTCGCGTGGCACCATCTGGAGCGGCACGCCGAGTGGTTCGCCGACTACCGCGACGTGGGCGCCGGCTTCCGGGCGGACGACGGCTTCCTGCCCCAGGTGGGCGTGCGCCGGGTGAACGCCTGGGGCGACGCGATTCTCTACCGGTCGGGGGCGATCTTCTGGGTGAGCCCCTGGGTGCAGTGGCAGCGGGTCATGGACCGGACGACGGGGGAAGTGGTGTCGGCGTACCACGCCGCCGCCATTCAGGTCTCGGGCGTGCACGATCTCTACGCCCAGCTGCGCGTCGTGGACGAGCGGCTGCGCGCCCTCGACGCGCTGCTCGCACGCCGCTACGGGTGGCTGTATCTCGAGGTGGCGCCCGGGCGGCGGCTCGCGCGCGTGCAGTTCCTGGCCCGGCTCGGGGGCGACGTGGACGTCGCGAACGCGCGCCCCGGCCGCGGCGCCGAGCTGTCGAGCACCGTGGTGCTGCATGCGAGCGACCACCTGGCGCTCGAGGGTATGTCCGACTTCGCGTGGCTCGACGTGCAGGCGGGGGGAGTCGCCCGCCGACTGTTCACGGCCGGGATCGAGCGGTTGCGCGCGACGTACAACGTGACGCCCCGCACGGCGTTCCGGCTGGTCGTGCAGAACGAGCGCACCCGGCGCGACGCGGCGCTCTACCTCGCGCCCGCGAGCGCCGTCGAGGGCGGCCTCACGCTGTCGGCCCTCCTCACCTACCGGTGGGGCTGGGCCTCGGCCCTCTACCTGGGGCTAGAGGACGATCGCCCGGGCCAACAGCAGCTGTTCTTCAAGCTTCAGGTCGCGCGGCCATAGCGGGGCCTTCGACGTCTCGATACGGAACGCCCGTCAACGGCCGCGCCGAGGTACGGCATATTAGTATCCAGGGTCATGGGGTTCCTACTGCGCAAGCTGCAGCACAAAGACGTCTGGGAGAGAATTCTGCGCGAGCGGCTCACCGAGCCGCTCCACTTGAACGGCCTGTCGCTGCTCGTCTGGGCCGTCGGCTCCTACCGCGCCAAGATCGCGTTCGATTTGGTCGTGCGACAATGGAACGCGTACGGCATCCTCAAGGCCGCCGACCAGGCCAAGGCGCTCGGCATCAGTCGGGTGTCGCTGGTCGAATTCGGGGTCGCCGCGGGCGCCGGCCTGATGAACATGGCGGAGATCGCCAGGCGCGTGACGCGCGTGACCGGCGTGCAGTTCCAGCTGTACGGCTTCGATACCGGTGCGGGGCTGCCACCGCCCACCGACTACCGGGACCATCCCGATCTGTATCAGCAGGGCGAGTGTGGAATGGATGTCGAGGCGCTCCGCAACGCGCTTCCCCCGAACGCCCAGCTCGTGCTCGGCGACCTGGCCCACACGGTCCGTCCGTTCATCGACGCGTTGTCCCCCAGGGAGCCGATCGGCTACGTGTCGGTCGACGTCGACTACTATTCCTCGACCGTGTCGGCCCTGCGCATGCTCACGGCGAGTCCCGAGAAATACCTGCCCGTCACGGTGATGTTCTTCGATGACGTCAACAACGAACGACATACCAGCGCGTGCGGCGAGCTACTCGCGATCGACGAGTTCAATCGGGCGCACCGGCTGCGCCAGATCGAGCAGCACCAGTTCCTCGAGAACTCGCGCGTGTTCCGCCGGGCCGATTGGATCAAGCACATCTACTACCTGCACGTGCTCGATCACCCGCATCGCTCGACGCGCAGCCGCGAAGCCCTCCCCAAGGTGTGGATCGAGAACCCGTACCTGAAACCACCAGCCATCCCGCCGCTCCAGGTCCCCAGAGGCCGGCCCAGCTCGCCGCCCCCTCCCCGCCCCCAGAGCTAACCTACCGTCGCCATTAGGTGTTGCAGGGACGCTACAAGATCGCCGGCCGAGCACGGGCCGGCCCGGGCTTGTGCTGCGGCCACGCCATGCGCACTCTGGTACCGGGTATGCGACGGGGACCACCATGACCACTGACGGCCCCTTTACGGGCTCGACCGCGGGGGACTCTTCCGGGGCGGGGGGAGCGCGCTTCCCCCGCCAACCCCTGCCCACCGACCAGTCCGTGCTGTGGCGACCGGCCGTGCAGGAGCTGGCCCGGCCAGACGACGACCCCAGTCTCATCTTTATCGCACAGCGCGCTCTCGCCGCGGTGGAAGACCACCTGGTCTCGGCGCCGCACGAGGCGCTGCTCGGCTTTCTGGTCGGACGGGTGTTCGAGACGCCCGAGACGGGGATGCCGTACGTGATCGTGCACGGCGCGGTGCGGGTGCCGCAGATGATCGTGGACGGCGCCAGCGAGCGGGTGGTGGCCCAGGCGCTCGCGGCGGCGCAGCGCATGCTGCCCCCCGAAGACGGCGTGGTGGTGGGCTGGTATCGGAGCGATCCGACCGGGGTGCTCAAGATCTCCCCCGACGATCACCTGGCGCACGTGCGCCATTTCCCGGGCCCGTGGCAGGTGGTGCTGCTCATGACGATCCGGGCGAGCGGTGCGCGGGGCGGTTGCTTCCGGCCGGCGAGCGAACCCGGCTCCCCCGCGCCGTACCTGCCGTTCTACGAGCTGCTCGACGCCGAGAACTTCCGCGACGGCTGGAAGCAGCCACGCGTCACGTGGAGCAACTATTGGTCGCCCGACCCGGCCGTGTGGCGCGTGCGGTCCGAGCCGGCGCGGGCGCCGCGGGTGACGCCGTCGGGGCGGCCGTCCGGCGCGAGCCGGTTCATCCCGATCGTCGAGCCCGACGACGACGACCCCGCGTGGCGTGTGCCCCGCCGGCAAGGGAGCGGCGCGTGGCGCTGGTGGCTGCTCGCATTCGCCGCCGTGACGGGCGCCGTGGCGTTGGGGGTGCGGCTGGGGCTGGCACCGTCGCAGCCGAGTGAGTCGCCGGTGCCAGCGCCGGCGGCGCGCGTGTCGCCTGAGGCGACCATCGCCGACTCCGTGCGCCAGACGATCGCCGGGTACCGCGAGCAGGCGAGCCTGTTCGCCGCCCGGCGCACGGCATGCGCCGACCTGGCGCGTGGGCTCACGGCCGTGGACGAGGCATGGCTGCGCTACACGCTCGCGGCGCCGTCGGGAGCGGCGGGAGACAGCCTGGCCGGGGACGTGGACCAGGTGGAGGCCGACTTCGAGCGCTCGGGCTGTCCGCGGCCGTGAAGCTCGTCCTGCTCGCGGCCCTGGGGTTGGTGTACCAGCAGGGCACGCAGCCGCTGCGCAAGGCGGAGCTGGTGCGGCTGCTCGCCACCAAGACGCGCTCCCGGGCCGACGTGATGGCGCTGGTGCGCCGCAACTGCGTCACGTTTCGCCCATCGGAGCGCGACCGCGCCGATCTGCGCGCCGCCGGCGCCGACGACGCGCTGCTCGCCGCGATCGATCAGTGCCTGCGCACGCGCACCGCGGCGCGTCCCAACGCCCCCCCTCCCCCTCCCGCGGCCGCCGCGCCCGCCAAGCCGGCCCAGCCCGCACCCGTGGCACGTCCGCTGGTGGCGCCATTGCGGGTGATCGTGAGCCAGCAGATCGCGGCGACTGCCGGTACGGCGGCCGACGTCGCGGTGCAGCTGTACCGCGGCACCGACCCCCAGCCCGGCGTCGAGCTGCTGCTCCGGGGCGCGAGCACCATCCCGGGCGGCGCCACGCAGGATCCCGTCGCGATCACCGACTGGCGCGGCGTCGCGACCTTCCGCGTACTCGCGGGCAATACGCCGGGGGCCTATCGGCTCACGGTGGCGATGCCGAACGGACCGCCGCTCGGGCCCACCACGCGGATCGATTTCATCACCACGGCCGTCCCCGCGCCGCCACCGCCGCCCCGCCCGGTCGTGTCGGACGGACTCACGCGGTTCACGCAAGGCGTGGACCTGCACGGCACCGCCGGCGCCGCGCTCCCGGTGCCGCTGCTGCTCGAGGTGCGCGACACCACGGGCGCGCCGTTCGTGGGCCAGCTGGTCACGGTCATCGCAGCCGGCGGCACCGTCGATCCCGCGGTGGCGACGACCGACCGCGCCGGTAAGGTGCAGGTGCACGTGACCCTGGGTGAGCGCGCCGGCCCGGTGGTCGTGACCGCCAAGGTGGGACCGCTCACACGCACGGCGACGGTGTACGCCGATCCCGGGCTGGCGCGCGACCTGGTGCTCGAGCGGGGCGGCACGCCGCTCGTGGGGCAGCTGACGCTCGCGTCGCGCGACACGGTCGTGCTGCGGGTGACGGCGCGCGACGCCCACGGCAACCGCACCACGCTGGACGACTTCGCGGCCACGGCCAGCGGTCGGGCCGTGGAGCTGCGCTCCGCCGTGATGGCCGAGTCGGCCGCGGTCGTGACGCTCGCCCCCCGTAGGAGCGGGATGGGAGAGCTCGAGCTCTCGGGCTCGGGAGTGCGGATGCGCGTGAGCGTCAACGTGGCGCTCGCGGGTGGGCCGCCGAGCATGTGGGCGATCGGCGCGCGCTCCGCCTGGCTCGGCTCGAACGATCCCTGGCTGGCGCTGCCCAACCTCACGAGCGTGTCGGGCGTGGACTGGAGCGTGTTCGGGCGGCGTACCGTGGTGGCGGGTCTCTCCCTCGCGGTCGGCGCGGCGGCGGGCTCGCTCAGCGCGGAGCGGACCACGGGGAGTGTGTCGCTGATGCTGTTCGAGGGATACGGGAGCGTCGAGCTGTCACTGATGCCGCGGGGCGCGGTGAGCCCAGTGCTGGCGCTGGGCGGCGGCGCCTATCGCCTGAAGAGCTCGGACGGTGGGCAGACGTTCTATCACACGAACGGGTTCTGGTCCGCCGGTGGCGGGGTAGACGTCGCGGTATCGCCCAGCGTGAGGCTGGAGCTGCGGCTGGAGCGGCACTGGATGCGGGACACGAATTTCGGCCACGTGGCGACGCTGTGGCCGCTCGCGGCGGGGGTGCGGGCGGGGCTTTAGGGAGGGGGGACGATCAATGACTGATCGCGAAGAACCACGCCGCGACGACCGGTCCGCGCGGGCCCCGGCTGCCGGGCGCCGGCGCCGGCGACCCAGGCGGCAGGGGACCGTACTCGGGCTGGAACAGGTACGCCACGTGCTTCACCGGGTCCACCGAGATGGTCTTGGCGCCGCGCATCGTGGGCACCGTCGCGACCACGCTGTAGCGGTCGGGCGTATCCTCGTGCGCGACCGTGACGTTGCTGTCGCGTCCCGCGGGAATGTAGATCAGGCGCTGCGCCGGGTCCCACCCCAGAGCATCGACCCCCTCGCCGTTCGCGATCGTGGCCACGATCTTGCCGGAGGCGGGATCGATCACGACGGACGTCTTGCCGCACGCGGAGAAGATGCGGTTCGCGGCGCGGTCGTACGCGATCCCGGTCGGGCCCTCGCACGGCGCGAGCGGCCACGACGCGAGCACGGCGAGCTTCCGGTCGTCGATCACCTGCATGGTGCTCTTGCCTTCGTTGTTGACGAAGATGCGGCCCTTGCCGTCGCTCGCCGCCCCTTCGGGGGCGTCGTCCTCCAGCTCGACCGTGCCCGCGATAGCACCGCTCGCGGGATCGAGCGCCACCACGGTGCCGATGGGACGACTGTGATTGGTGAGGATGATGTGGCCGGAGAAGTCGTCGTACATGATGCCGTCGAGCCCGCCCGTCGCCACGCGGATCTTCTTGATCACGGCGAGGCTCGCCAGGTCGAACATCGTGACGGTCGAGTCGCCGCCGTTGGTGATGAAGCCGTGGTGCGACCTGGGGACGAGCGCAATGCCGTGGGTGCGCGGCGTGTCGGGAATATCGCCCAACACCTTCCCGGTCGCGCCATCGACCACCATCACGTGCGTGCCCCGCGACACGAACACCCGTCCGGTGCCGGGCTCCGCCGTGAGATAGTCCGTGCCGCCGTCGCCGCCGATGTTGAAGCGGGCGACCTTGAACGTCTGAGCCGGGCCGGCTCGGGGCGCGGCCAAGATCGCAGCGAGAACGCACAGCGCATGCCGGGTCATGACTGATCCTCGGTTGAAGAGCTACAGCGACTGCAGGAACGTGATGATCGCCAGCTGCTCGCGGCGTGACAGGCGCCGGTAGCGGGCGGTCACGAGGCTCGCCTCTCCCCTGTGCCGCACGATGGCGTCCAGCAACGTGAGCGATGCCTGGTCGTGCATCAGCCGCGGGCGCAACCGCACGCCCCACAAGGGCGCGGTGCGGACCTTGTTCTGGGTGCGCGCGATGCTGTCGAGCGACAGCTCCTTCCACTTGACCTGATACACCCGCCGCCCGTAGTGCTCCGGCATCGCCATGACGATGCCGTCGCCGGTGCCGACGTTGTGCAACAGGAAGTCCCCGAACGGATGAAACGTCTTGTCGCCGAGGGCGGGCGGGATCGTGAACGTGCCGCCGTTGATCGCGCTGCCGGCGGCGGCGGTGGTCAGGGTGCGCACGTGGCAGGTGGCGCAGCCGATTCTGTCGAACAGCGCTGATCCGGCCCGGGCGGCCGCGGTCCGCGCGAGCAGCGTGTCGCGCGCGGGGGCCTTGGTGGCCCGCATGAAGCGCGCGAACCGGTCGATGTCCTCGAGCCCCGTCGAATCCGGTGTGTTGTTGGGCTCCGCGACGGTGTTGCAGAGCGCGGTCACCTCGTCGGGGAACAGTCGGCTGGTGATCCCCATCTCGTTCAGGTAGGCGTCGCCCGAGAACGACAGCAGGCTCGCCTGCTGGTCCTTCCAGCCGAACCGGCCGACGCGGGTGGTGCCCGGGGCCTCGACGATCGGCACGCGCAGCGCCTGGCCGCGGATCTTGCCGCCCGTGGCGCGGCGCTGCTCGCGTGCCAGGGCGATCAGGGTCGAGTCGGCCACGGCTTCGACCAGGCCGTCGCCCAGCAGATTGAGCGACGCGCGCGTGGTGCGGATGGTCTCGCCGTCGGGCACCCGCTCCTGGATCTCCGAATCGGGGAACGCGCCGCTGGGACAGATGGCGCGATCGTTGACCAGCGTGCGGCCGGCGATGACGACCTTGCCGCGCGAAATGGCAATGTCGGCGTTCTTGAAGCGGCCGTCCTTGCCGCGGTGACCGACGCGCAGCTCGGCGATCTGGCTCGCGCCGCCCGAGGTGGGGTTCTGGTGGCACTCGCGGCAGGACTGCGCGTTGTAGAGCGGCCCCAGCCCGTCGTCCACGGTTTCGACTTCGTCGAACGCGTCCTGATCGGCGTGATGAGTGGAATCGTCCACCACGCCGTTGCTCAGGTCGTCGAACCCGGTGGGTGCCTCGGCTTGTTGCGCGACGGCGGCGACGAGTGCCGTCAGAGCGGCGGCCGCGACCGCGGCCCGCAGGGCGTGCTTGATCATGCGCCACAATATCACGCGACGTGCCGTTCTCCACAATCTCGTGCACATCTCACCCACACGCTGCCCACACGCTGTGCAAACACGCGTGAGCCGGCGACGCGTGAGATACGGCACCACGCGGGCGCGCCGGACTCTCCATAGTAGAGACCGGCTACACCGATTGGCTCCGTGATCGAACAGCAGTGGGCTCGGGTCAAGGGCGTCGCGACCGGTGGAGGGTTGCGGCGCGGGGCGTGGTACCGGGTGGTGCAGCTCTCGTCGCGCGAGGCCGTGGTCGCCGTCGAGGCACAGCAGGTGCGGCTGCCGCGCGGCGCGCTCGAGTTCGCGTCGGTGCGACCCCACACCTGGACCCTCGTTCCCACGCCCCCCGTGGCGCGCGGCATGGCCGTGCGGGCGGGCGAACTGTACGCGGTATGCCCCGGCTGCCGCTCACGCGCGCCGCTCGCGGGCAGCCCGCAGAGCCTACGCTGCCCGCGCTGCAAGAACATCTACAAGGTCGGGTGGGAGGAGTGGTTCATCCGGGGGAAGAGGTAAACCCCGTAGGGGCGCTGCATGCTGCGCCCCTACAACGACGCCTGGCGCCCTGTGGCCCTCGCGCACCACGGAACCGACGCGCCGTCCCCCGGTAGCCCCACGTACGAGCCGCAACCTGGAGGGCAGGCATGTCGCAGAGCACTCGTTTCGACGCGGCGAGACGCGGGTCGCGTCCCGTCTTACAGTTTCTGCTGTTGATCGGATTGCTGTGCGGCGCCCGCTCGAGCGCGGCGCAAGTGGACGAGATCGTCGCGGGCGCGAGCGGGAACGTCGTGCTGCGCGGGCCGTGGGTCACGTCGCCGTGGCGCAAGCCGCTGCCCCGGCTGGCGGTGTTCGCGCTGGGGTCGTTCACCTACGAGAGGTTCGTGGATCACTCGGGCTGGAGCTGGAGCGATTTCAACCAGCGGCTCGCGAGCTATCTCGTCACGGAAGCGATGGTGGGCGGCGCGACGTGGCTGCGCGCGCGACTGGCGCGGCGCCACACGCCGCTCCCGACGCTGGCCGCCCGCCCCGGGGACCCGTGCACGGGAGACTATCTGCGCGCGCAAACACCGGCCGTGCCGGCGCTCGCCGATACGACGCGTTGGCGCTGCGAGCCGATGCGTCGAAGGTAGTCCTCACCCGACGGGTGACGACCTTTGCCGCCGCCGCTCGCGCGCGGCCCGGCGCTCGGCGCTGCTGCGCCGCAACCCCACGCCCCGCGCCACGCCACGCCGCTCGCGCCCGCTGCGGCGCTCGCGGCCCGTGCGACGCCGGCGGCCGCGGCGGTCGGCTCTGAGTTCCTCGGCGGGAGACGGCGCGCGCGTCTCGCCCCACGCGATCGCGAACGCCACGTTGCAGCGCGG
>Ga0209057_1001080_pt1 | contig 22646 bp, 23 predicted proteins | sample GraSoiAngelo_146_FD_185903 | JGI IMG/M metagenome (GOLD analysis project Ga0209057, IMG submission 185903) | Grasslands soil microbial communities from the Angelo Coastal Reserve, California, USA - 14_1009_05_30cm (SPAdes) (version 2) | ecosystem: Environmental > Terrestrial > Soil > Grasslands ... | reverse complement strand
GCGGACACCGCGCGCAGGTCGAGGCCCTCGATGATCACGATGCCGGCGGCGAGCAGCGTCTTGTGTGCGGGGTAGCCCTCTTTCTCCGGCCCCTGCGGCTCGATCGAGAGGTAGTCGATACCGATCAGCCGAATGCCGTTCTGCACGCACCAGCGCGCGCCGCTCGCGTTCACCGCGATGAAATCGCGCGTGAACTTCGCGTTCGGATCGTCCCAGATGCGGCTGTTGCGCGTCTTCACAAGCACACGCGTGCTCTTGGCGGGCACGTGCGCGCCGAGCCACTCGCCGTCGACGTGCGATGCGCCGGTGTGCTCGACGACGACGCACGGCCCGACGAGCGCGTCGAGCGGCAGCTGGTCGACCGTGGCAGCGCCGTCGATGAAGTGGATCGGCGGATCGACGTGCGTCCCGGTGTGATCGCCGAACGAGACGAGTGAGACGTTCGCGCTGTCGCCCTTCGCGATGCGACGCAGGGGCTCGATCGTCGGGCCCGGCTCGTTGCCCCACGTCGTCATCCCAGGACGTAAGGTGAGCGTCACGTCGTGGACCTTCAACGGACGCAGGATACTGTCGGTGCATGGTGACTTCGGCCGACGTCGAGCGGATCTTCCGCGACGTGGGAGCGCTGCGCGAAGGGCACTTCCTCCTCTCGTCGGGCAAGCACTCGTCGATGTACCTCGAGAAATTCTGGGTGCTCCAGTGGCCGAAGAAGACCGAGTTGCTCTGCGGTGGCATCGTCGAGCGCATCCGTGATGAGCGCATCGCGACGGTCGCAGGTCCGACGACGGGCGGGATCATCCTCGCGCACGAGGTCGCGCGACAGCTTGGTGTCCGCGCGGTCTACGCCGAGCGCGAGGAGCGCGGCAGCGCTCGCGTCTTCCGGCGCGGATTCCAGATCGCGCGCGACGAGCGCGTGCTCGTTGTCGACGACATCATGACCACGGGAGGCTCGGTGCAGGAGACGATCGACGCGGTGCGCACCTCCGGCGGTGAGGTGATCGCGGCTGCGGTCATCGTCGATCGCTCAGGCGGCGATGCCGAGATCGGCGTGCCGCTCCACGCACTCTGGTCCCTGGACATCCCGACGTACGCCGCGCAGGAGTGTCCGCTCTGCGACCGCGGCATCGCCCTCGTCAAGCCTGGCACGACCCCTGCTCCGGCGGTGGCGCGGTGAGAGACCTCATCGGCACCGCCCGCACGCTTTTCTGGGTCGCGCTGATCGCCGCGATCTACCAGGAGCTGCGCAAGCCGCCCGAGGAGCGGACCTGGCACGGCAGGGTGTTGGGCTCCATCCCATATGACTTTCGCGTGCCGACGCTCGATCGCCTTCGCGAGGCGTACTGGGATCCCGAGACCGACCGCGTGTTTTCCGAGCGTGTCTTCGGCGTCGGCTGGGCGGTGAACATCCCGGTGGCCGCGCGCAAGATCAGCGAGATCGTTTCGCACTACGCGGACGCGAGCGCGCGGCTGCGCGCCGACGCGCAATCGAAGCTGCGACGGGGAGACGACGAGCCCTGATCGCGATGTAAGCGGGCAGGTAGGTCTCGAGGTCGTCGTCCGATCCGGGCTCGCCGCCCTCATCGTTCGGCGACCACTCCCACAGTCCATCGACGACGAGTTTCGCGCGCACGCACGCGTTGACCAGATCCGAGAACCGGTGCGCGTACTCGAGCGTCGGCGCCTCGACGCGCACGTCACCGAATTCCCACGTCGCCGATTTCCTCGGCACCGGGCTGCTCTCGAAGTAGCGCTGCTTGAAGCCCCAACCGGTGCCGGTCCACGTCTCGTACATGCGCAGCGTCACCGGATGCATGGTCGAGAAGACGTACATCCCGCCGGCCGCGAGCACGCGCGCGACCTCCTTGATCACACGCGCCGCGTCGGGCACGAAGACCAGCGAGTGGTGGTGGTAGACGAGGTCGAACTCGCTCCGCTTGAACCGCGAGAGGTCGCGCATATCGCCCTGCACGACACGCAGCTTCGTGCCACGCTCCTTCGCGAGCGCGCGCACCGTCGCGAGCTGCTTCGGTGAGAGATCGAAGAGCGTTGTCTCGGCACCGAGCTCGGCGAAGAGGATCGGATCCCATCCGCCGCCGCCCGCCAGGGACAGCACGCGCATTCCTCGCAGCGCGATGTCCTTGATGCGCCCGAAGGTGAGCTCGTCGAGGAAACGCCGCTTCGCGCGTGCGTCGTTCGGAGGCGTGCCCTGCGGTCGCGTGTATGGGATGCCTGCGGCCGCCAGGCGATCCCACATGCGCTGGTTGTGCTCGGCGACGGAGTCCACGGCCACGCGCCTTCTGGACGCGCGGGGGGAGCGAGCTGCCATGGAGCGACGATAGCCGCCGCGTGCGCGCGAGCGACGTATGCTCGCCGCCTCCGTGGCTGAGAGCACGATCGCCGTCACGCGTCCGGTACCCGAGAAGGCGCTCGAGATGCTGCGGCAGCGCGCGAAGGTGATCGTCGGCCCGAACGAGCCGCCCATACCGACCGCCGCCGACGTCGTGCCCTTCGTGCGCGACGCGGACATCATCTACACGCTCCCCGCGAATCCCCTCAACGCCGACGCCATCCGCGGCGCGCGCAAGCTGCGGATGATCGCGACGATGGGCACCGGCTACGACAACATCGACATCGCCGCCGCGCGCGAGCGCAACATCCCGGTGACGTTCGCCCCGGGCATCCTCGATGAGACGACCGCCGACGGCGCGTTCGCGCTCATGCTCGCGGCGGCGCGCCGGCTCCCCGAGGCCGAGCGCTTCCTGCGCGCCGGCAAATACCACGGCTGGACGCCGTTCCTGTTCCTGGGGGTCGACGTGTACGAGGCGACGCTCGGCATCGTCGGCATGGGCCGCATCGGCAAGGCGATGGCGCGGCGCGCGATGGGTTTCCGCATGGCGATCCTCTACGCCGACGCGATGCGCAGCGAGCCGGCGGAGAAGGAGTTCGGCGCGAAGTTCGTCTCGCTCGACGAGCTGCTTGCGCGGTCGGACTTTGTGACGCTGCACGTGCCGTTGTTGCCGGAGACGCGCCACCTCATCGACGCGAAACGGCTGCGTCAGATGAAGAAAACGGCGATCCTCATCAACGCGTCGCGCGGACCCGTCGTCGACGAGCGCGCGCTCGCCGAGGCGCTGCGCGACCACGTCATCGCCGGCGCGGGCCTCGACGTCTACGAGCGCGAGCCGCAGGTCGAGCCGCTGCTGCTCGCGCAGGAGAACGTCGTGCTCCTGCCGCATATCGCATCAGCATCGGAGCGCACCCGCGTCCGCATGGCCGTCCGCGCCGCCGAGAACATCCTCGCGTTCCTCGATGGGAAGCCGCTCCTCGATCCGGTGCCGTGAGCCGCACGCTCCGCATCGAGAGCGACGCCGAGACGCTGCAGGCCGATCTCTACGGCGAGCTTCCGGCGCGGCGCGCGGTGATCCTCGTCCATGGCCAGCAGTGGGACGGCAGTGGGTGGCGCGACATCGCGCCGCGGTTCGTCGCGCGTGGCCTGGCGGCGCTCGCGATCAACCTGCGCGGGAAGGATGGCTCGAGCGGGAAGACCGACGAGTACGTCGAGGGCAAGCCCTGGTCTGCCGCGACCGATCTCCGCGCGGCGAAGCACGCGCTGCGCTCGCAGGGCGCGGCCGAGATCGCGCTCGTCGGCGCGTCGCTCGGTGGACACGCGGTCATGGCGTCGAGCTTCGACGGCGACGTCGAATGCATGGTGTCGATCTCGGCGCCGGTCGTGGCGACGCCGGACCATCTCTCGCGGCGCATCACCGGGCGCAAGCTCTTCGTGTACGCGGACAGGGACGTGGGCGATGTGATGCCGCACGTCTTGCGCACGTTCGCGGCCGCGGAGGACCCGAAGACGATGCTCGTCTTTGGCGGCAAGGAGCACTCGCGCGGCATGTTCGCGGCGCCGTATGGCGACGAGGCGATCAGCGCGATCGTCGACTTCGTGGCGAAGGGCCTGTGATGGCGAGTCGCGCGAGGTGCGACGGCTGATGCCGGCGCGCGTGCATCCCGACGTGCCCGGCGAGGCGCGCCTTGCGAAGAAGGTCGGCGCGCGGATCCGCGCGCTGCGCAAGAAGAAGAAGCTGACGATGGCCGAGCTCGGAACGGACCGTCGCGGCCAGGTCTACTTCGAGAAGCAGTACGTGTGGAAGATGGAGACCGGCCGGGTGACACCGTCGCTCGCCGCGCTCTCGCACATCGCGAAGCGCCTCGGCGTCAGGCTCGCCGCGCTCCTGCGGGATCTTTGACCGCGCCGGCCTTCGCGGCCGGCGCCGCGAGGGGCAGCGTCACGTGGAACGTGCTGCCCTCGCCGGCGCTCTCGGCCCAGAGCTTGCCGCCGTGGCGCGTCACGATCTCGCGGCTGATGTAGAGGCCGAGCCCGAGCCCGCCGACATGGCCCGCTCGCGGGTCGGGTGAGCGGTAGAACAGGTTGAAGACCTGATCGAGCTCCTCGGGTGAGATGCCGATGCCGCGGTCGGTGACGCTCACGTGCACGTCGTCGCCCTCACGCGCGACGACCACCGTCACCGTGCCACCACCGGGCGAGTACTTCACCGCGTTGTTCATCAGGTTCTCGAAGACCTGATCGATGCGGTCGCGATCCGCGAGCACCGGCGCGTTCTTCGCGTGATCGCTGAACTCGAAGGCATGCGTCGTGTTGAGCAGGCGCAAGCGCTCGACGACCTCGCGGAGCGACGTGACGAGGTCGATCTCGCTGCGCGTCATCTGCACGCGACCGAGCTGGAGGCGCGACACGTCGAGAAGCTCGTCGACGAGGCGCGCGAGGCGCCGCGACTGCCGCTGCGCGAGCTCGAGCGTCTCGGCTGCCCGCGTCGCCTCCTCCTTCCAGTCCGTCGCCCCCTGCTTATCCGACGCGCGCACCAGGCGCCGCCTCGCGACCTGAATGAAGCCCATCACCGCGGTGAGTGGCGTGCGCAGCTCGTGCGAGGCCATCGAAAGGAATTGCGTCTTGAGGCGGTCGACCTCCTCGAGCTCGACGAGACGACGGCGCAGCATGCGGCGCTCGATCGCGCGGTTCACCGTCGCGCGCAGCTCCTCGACGTCCGACGGCTTCATGAGGTAGTCGTACGCGCCCGAGCGCAGCGCGGCGATCGCCGACTCGAGCGATGCGTAGCCCGTGAGCATGATCGCCGCGGTCTCCGGCGCGGTGCGCTGCACTTCCTTCAGCACCTCGACGCCATCGACGTCGGTGAGCCGAAGGTCCGTGAGCACGACATCGAACTGGCGCTCGCCGAGGATGCGGATCGCCTCGGCGCCGGTCGTCACGGCGACGACCTCGTGGCCGTCAAGCTGGAGGATGGCTTGGATCGTCGTCGCGACGCTCTCCTCGTCGTCGACCACGAGCACGCTCGTCTCAGGCATCGTCGTCCGGCGGTCCCGCGACCGGCAGCGCGATGGTGAACGTCGTGCCCTGTCCGGGCCGGCTCTTCACCTTGATCGTCCCGCCGTGCCCTTGGACGATGCCGTGCGAGACCCATAGTCCGAGGCCTGTCCCACGCTGCGCCTTCGTCGAGAAGAACGGCTCGAAGATGCGCGCCTGCGTCTCCTCGTCGATGCCGACACCGGTGTCCTTCACCTCGATGCGGACCGCCTCGTAGGGGATGTCGCCCTCGCCCGCGCCGTAGCGCGTGGCGACGCTGAGGGTGCCACCGTCGGGCATCGCCTCGGCCGCGTTGAGGAAGAGGTTCAGGAGGACTTGCTTCAGCTGATCCGCCGAGCCGCGGATCGGTGGTAGCTCGGGGTCGAGCTCGCGCGCGACATTGACCTTCGCGGCGCGCAACTGCTTCGCGACGAGCGCTTCAGCCTCGTCGATGAGCGCGTTCACGTCCACCTGCGTGACGACCTTCGTGGGGCGGTAGAACCCGAGCATCTGGCGGAGGATGCGCGACATGCGCTGCGTCTCCCGCTGCGCGATGTCGAGAAAACGGCGCTCCTTTTTCTCGCGCGTGACCGCGCCGCTGAGCAGGTAGAGCGCGTTCTGCACCGCCTCGAGCGGGTTGTTGATCTCGTGCGCGATCGACGCGGCGAGACGGCCGGTGGCCGCGAGCTTCTCGGTCTCGAAGAGCACCTGCTCGAGCCGGCGGCGCTCGAGCTCGCGGAGCCGTCCGACCTCCTGCATCGCCGACACGATCGCGACAACAGCGCCATGCTGATCGCGCACCTCACTCGCGGTTATCTCCATCTCGAGCTTCTCCTCGCTCAGCGGATCGACGAGCGTGAGCTCGGCGCGGGTATGCGGGGCCGGCTCGAGGTGCAGCTGCGCCAGGAACGAGGTGAACTTCGCGTCGTTCGCAAGAGCGTGCTGGCGGCGTCCGGCGCGCGGCGTGAAGAGCCGCTGCGCCGCGGCGTTCAGACTGATGATCTGGTTGTCGATGCCGACGACGATGATCGGGTTCGGCACGCTGCGCAGCACGAGGTCGATCCGGTCGCGCTCAGCGCGGATCTCCTCGTCGGCGGTCTGGATGCGCTGCGCGCTGCGCGTCAGCTCGACGGTCATGTGCCGGATGTCGGTGACGTCCTTGAGCACGGAGACGGTCCCGCGGTCGCCGGTGCGATGGTTCAGCGCCGGGCGCGTGATGACCTCGAAGATGAGCTCGCTGCCGTCGATCGGATCGACGAGGGTGACCTCGCGATTCGTCGAAACGCGCATCGCGCGGTCGAGCGTCCATGTGGAGAGCGACGCGGTGAAGAGGAAGTTGTTCATCCACACCGCGCGCCGCTTGCCGGCGCTGTCTTCGTCCGATGCACGGAAGAGCACCTCGGCGCGGCGATTGAAGTGGATGATGTCGTTCTCTGCGTCCGAGACGAGTACCGGGTCGTCGACCGAGTTCAGCATCCACCAGAGCCATTCCTTCTCGATCGCGTGCGACTCGGAGGCGCGACGCAGCAGCTCGACGTCGTGCTCGCGCGTGAGCGCGGCACCGGCCTGACGCGCGAGCGGGAGAAGCCGCTCGACGTCCGCGCTGCCGATGTCGCGATCACGACCGAGCACCACGACCGCGCTGGATCGCTCGCTACCATCACTTGGGATCGAGGCCGCAACGAAGCGCAGCACGTTCATCGCGAGTAGTGCGTGACGCTCATCTTCGGTGAGCCTGTCGTCGGTCGCGACATCCGCGACGAGTTGAGGGATCCCCGAACGGAGCGCCGCGACGAGCGGGTCGTTCTGCCGCGCGAGCGGTACTGACATCGAGCGGACGATCTCGTCGCGAATATTCAGGCCGAAGAGGCCGCGAAGCGATTGGCGGTCGGCTTCAGGAGCGAGGACGAGCGCACGATCGTACCCAAGCCCTCGCGCGAGATCGTCGAGCATCGGCTCGAGCGTCTCGCGCGCGTCGGGCGCTGCCTGCTCTCGCCGTTCCATGACGTCCCGCATCGGCGGGCGCTACACGCGCTCTTGCTGTCGGCCCGATCGCCCCACCGGACCGCCCTCGCCGCCGCGACCACCCTCGCCACCGCTACCGGTGCCGAGACTGCCGCGCGTGGTCGCGGGACCGATGCCGAGCGCGTCGGCGTAGCGGAGGTACGTCTCGATCGACGCGACGACGACGCGAGCCTCGACGGTGATGAGGTCGATGCCCACGAGGGAGACCCGAACCCAGGCGTCGATGATGATGCCCTTGTCGAGCACGCGATCGAGGACATCGATGAGGCTGCTGCCACCTGGACTTCTTTCAACGACCGCCATGGCTCATCTCCCTTTTTCGCCGGAGCGCTTCAGCTGCTGTTCCAGTTCGGCGACGCGCGCACGGAGTCGCTTCAGTTCACCGTCTTCGCCGACGAGACGTTGTTCGTTCCGCCACCAGTTGAGGCCGATCTGCTCCGCCTTGTCGATGCTGCATACGAGAAGCCGGACGCGGATCGTCAGGAGCTCGACGTTCGCCAGCGAGATGCTCACGTCGCCGGCGACGACGAGGCCCTTGTCGAGGACGCGGTCGAGGAGGTCGACCAGCGTCGCGGACTGTGTCGCGCTCAAGCGACGGTGGTCGATCGTCACGACGTCGCCCCGAGCCGCAGCTTCAGATCGCTGTCCTTCAGGCCGAACTCATCGGCAAGCTCGCGGACCTTTCGCTCCAGCCGCATGAGAGCGAGGCCGACACGCTCGATCTCGTCGTCGCTCAACGTTCCACCTTCCATGCGCCGCACCGCCTGCCGCTCGAGCACCTCGCGGAGCAGCTCGACCAAGCCGAGCACCAGGCCGGCAAGGCTCCGCTCGACGTCCTCCGGGTCGATGTCGATCCGCTTCGGCAGGACCGCGGACACACGCGCGAGCTCCGCGCGCAGTTCTTCGAGCTCGAGCGCGATCTCCGATGTCATTCGACGAAGGAGAATGGCGGCAGCGGACCACCAACGTCCATCACGATCTCGGTCGAACGCTCTGCGAACGAACTGATGTGCTGTCGCATCGTCGAAACCTCGTCACGTGTGCTCAGGATCGCCACTATGGCCGCAATGCCGTCGCGAGGACAACTACGTTGCCGAGTGAACGCTCGTTCGCATGGCAGCTGCTCGACAAAGCGTGCGACGAGCTGTTCGGCTTGCTGCCGCTCGCGCTCACGCACGGCGCGCGCCGTGAGATAGGCGCGGCCCGACGCTTGATCGCTGCTTGTCGGGTGCGGTCGCGCCTGGAGCCAGCGCATCGTCACCGTCAGCTCGACGCGTTCACCGACGCGCGCGAGTTGTGCCGCGAGCGCCTCTTCGCGTTCGCGCAGCGCGGCCGCGAGCGCGCGCTCGTCGGCGAACACGTCGCCGAAACGCGAAGGGAGCGAGGGCGCCGCCTCGTGCACGGTGCGTGTGATCGCGTCGTGCTCGCGCAGCTCTTGCTCCGTGGGCCGCGGGGGCGCAGGCCGAGGCGAGGCCAGTGCCGCGACCCGCTCAGCGCGGACCGCGACGAGGTCGGCCGCGCGCACGCGGTCCGCATCGGATGCCCGCACGATCGCGCGCATCAAGAGGGTCATCGCTGGCTCCGCTGCAGCGAGCGATCGAACGCGTCGACCGCGGCAAGGACGACGTTCAGCCGCAGCTCGATGAGGTCGACGCCTGCGACGGAGATCGTCGCCCCGCCGGCGAGGACGACGCCGCGTGAGAGCAGCCGGTCCACGAGGTCGACAAGCGCGACCTCGGTGGTGGTGGTGACATCGCTCACGGCAACGATCCGAAGCGGTACGCGGGCCAGGGCCCGGATGAGTGAACGCGGTAGCCCTCATCGCCGAGCTCGGTGGTGATGCGCGCGATCGCCTGCTGGACCGATGGATCGCTCCGCGGCGCGAGGAGCGACACGCGGAGCGCGACGACGTCGGGGCCGCCTCGCGGGACCGGCTCGCGGTAGGTGCGCTCGCTCACCATGGCAAGCGCATCCAACGCGCGGCGCGCCGCGTCGTCATCCGCGCGCTCCGCGGCCGCGGTCGCGACGTTCGTGCGGCGCTTCTCGAGCAGGTACGCGCGACCTGGATCGCTCGCGGCGATCTCGCGGTCGAGAGCCACGAGGTCCGCGGTCATCAGGGGAACGTCGCCCGCGTCACGCGTGAGGGTCACGACCCACTCGGCCTTGCCGCGAAGCTCGTCGAGTTTGCGCACCTTCGCGTCGCGATCGTCGCGCAGCATCTCGCGGACGCGGTCGTCACCGCGGTACAGCGCGCCGAAGGAGAGCGGGATGAGCGCTCCGGCGAGTTCCAGCGCGCGAGCGTTCACCTCCTGGTGCGCCGCGGCGCGAGGCGTGAGCCACTCGAGGTCGCGGATGCGCTCGTTGAGCACGTCGTCGCGCCACTCGTCCTCGGGTAGATCGCTGGTCACCGCTGCGAGATCGCTCTCGGCGATCGCCCGGACGCGCGAGTCGTCGATGCCGGCGAGCGCGGCGCGGTCGATGTCCGGTGCAGAGAACGATGGCGCAATGGAGTAGACGTAGCGGAGGGTCACTCGAGCTCTTCGGGGATGTCGATGACGACGCGGCGCCGCTCGTCGACCGCGGCGCCCGCGGACTCCTGCGCCGCTCGTGTTCGCCGGCGCTCCTTGATCTCGCGCAGGCGCGCGAGGAGCTCGGCCTCGCGCTCTCGGAACTCGGTCTCGCTCAAGCGGCCCTCTTCGAACGCCTCATTCACCAGGATGAGCTGCTCGCGGACCGGCTCGTCGTCCCACATCTCGCGCTCGGCCACTTCCGCCACTTTCTCGAGGCAATAGCGGATACCGGCGATCGGCGCGCTGATGGGAAGAGTGAGCAGCTTCAGCAGCACCGCTTAGACGCCGGCGCTCCGCTCCAGCTGCAGACGGATGGTCACGAAGTTGTATGGCGGCCACGGACCGGTGTACATGAACTTCAGCTTGCCCTCGTAGCGGCGGCCGATCTCCTGCACCTTCTGATCGAATGCGTCGGCGCGCGATCGATCGACGAGGAACGCCGCGTTCATGATCATGCGGTCGCCGATGACCTTGTTCGAGCGCGACGCGATCGCCGAGTCCCGGAGCTCGTCGTAGATCTCGCGCACGAACGTCTCGGACTTCTGCGCGAGCGCCTGCTCGACGAGCCGGCCGAGCTGCATTCTCGCGAAGTATGTCGACGAGGCTTGATCGCCCTCGATCTGCGCTTTGAGGCGTCGGATCTCCTCGAACTCCTGTTCGACGTCGATGAGGACCTGATCGCGGTCCCAGTTCACCTTGAGACCGAACTCGAGTTTGTCCTTCATCTTGCGCAACACGTCGCGCAGGGCGTCGGAGGTGTCCTTGAGGAACTCGAGGATGTCGTCCTCGGTCTTGAACAGCGTCCCGAAGCTCATCGGCACCGGCGTGAAGCCGTTGTCGATCATCACCTCGTTGACGTGCTCGTGCGTGAGCGCGTTCTCGCGCGTCGGGTCGTAGACCTGGAGTGGCGTCCGGCTCACGACAGCGGCGAGTTCTTTCTGGTGGACGGTGTACACGTCGTCGCCGCGTCCACCGATGCCGATCTTTCCGAAGCCACGCGGCTCGGTGCTTTCGATGATGCAGTAGACGTAGATTCCCTCGCCGGTCGGCGCGCTCTCAGCCGGAGTCGAGCTCACCACACCAGCCTGCGACGTAGGGACATTCGCATCCAAGGGCACGAAATGTAGAGGCGCACCGCCGGGCTCGTCACGCGAAGCGCTCGTCTGCTCGTCAGGAGAGCGTGCGGGATGGCGTGAACACGGCGATCGCGCCGCGGACTTTACCTGCGCCATCGAAGAGCGGGGACGCCGAGACGCGCATGTCGAGGGTCTCGCCCGAGGCGGTGACCAGACCGCGCAGATCGCGAGGCGCGACGTGTTCGCCGCGCAACGCGCGCCGTAATGGCCGCTGGTCGTGGGGGATCGGCCTGCCGTCCTGCGTGTCGGCGAACGTCAGCGCGTCCCACGCGAGCCGTCCGAGGATCTCGTCGCCGACGCTCAGGATGCGTTTCCCCGTCTGGTTGATGCTGCTGATGACGCCGTCCGGCGTCACGGTCAGCACGCCGCTCGGCAGCTGCTCGAGGATCGCCTCGCGCTCGTCCGAGAGCTCGCGCGCCGCGTTGCGCGCAAGCACCTCCTCCGTCACGTCGAGGCCGAAGAAGACGACGCCGCCAACGGTGTCATCGGCGCGGCGCATCGGCTGCACGAGCGTCGTGAGGTAGCCAAGCGCGGGCTGGGCCGGCCTATCGCGATACAAGCGCGCCGGCACGGCGGACGCGCTCTGCGCCTCACCGGTCCGGTAGGCGTCGTCCAGGAGCCGAATGACCCCGACGTCGTCGAGGTCGGGAAACGCCTCGCGGAAGGTCCGGCCGATCAGCTCGCGCGGGCCGGCCGCATTGCGGTAGGCGTCGTTGGTCGCCACGAAGCGGTAGTCGGCTCCCTCGAGGAGCGCGATGAGCAGCGGCGCGCGTAGGAAGAGCAGATCCATCCAGTCGGCCGACACGTCCGTGCTCCCGACGACGCGGAGGCGCGCCGCGACCTCGGCAAGGGCGGCGCGATTGTTCGCCTCGAGGCGGCGCAGGAGGGCGGAAACGTGCTCCTTTATGGCCTGCTCGCTGATACCGAGCTCGTGCGCGATCTCCTTGTTGCCAAGACCGTTCGCGACGAGCTCCAGGACGGCCGTTTGCCGGTCGGTCAGCCGCCGTCCGCGGGTGCGTCGGCGTTCGGCGCCGTCCGGTAACTGGGTCATCTACGTCCGCTCAGTGGTCACTATACGGTTGTCTATCTTCATCATTTCTTACTCGACAGACACACTGCTGAAAATCGCGTCGGGTGGTGTGTGGGATAAGCGCTCTCGATCTCGTTCGGCATCTGTCGAGCGCGGCCTTCCTGTTCGTTGCCGCGTCACTCCTTGTCAGAACCGTGCGCGAGCCGCGCCGGCCGAACATCGCCGCGACCGCCTTTTTCGCGGGGCTCGCCCTCATCATCGTCCAGTCGCTGGCGACTGCGACCCTCGGCGTCGCCCTCCCCCGGGAGCTGACGGTCCTCTCCGCGATCATCTTCATCGCCCTTCCCTGGTTCGAGTTGCAGCTCGTCGCCGCCCACGCGACGGTGGACCGGCGTATCCAGGTGGCGGGGCTCGTCGGGTTCGCGGCCTCGGCGGTGGCGATCGCGCTGTTGCTGCTCGTCTCGCCGGTGCCGACGGGCGTCGGTATCGCGGCGGGCGTCCTGATCATCGGCTACTTCTTCGGCGCCGGCTCGTACTCCGCGTACGCGCTCCTGCGCGAGGCGCGCTCGCGATCGGGTCCGTCGCACCAGCGGGTGCGCGCGGGGGCGGTCGGCGCGTTCCTTCTCGGTGCAGCGCTTCTCGCTGCGTTGCTTCGGCCGATCAACGCCGATCTCGCGGACATCACCACGCGGCTGATCGCGCTCGCCTCGGCGCTCGCGTTCGTGGCCGCATTCGCGCCGCCGTCGTTGCTGCGCCGCGCGTGGAGCGAGCCGGTCACGCGATCGCTCGTCCGTCGCGGTGAGGCGATCGTGGCCGAGCGCGATCTCGCGACGATGCTGAACGAGCTCGAGGCGATGGCCGCGGACACGCTCGGCGCGACCGCGGCGAGCGTAGCGATCGTCGGCGGCGATCCGCGATGGCCCGCCGACCCGAGTCCGCTTCAGCGGGCGGCGCGCACCGCGATCACGCACGGGCCGAGCGTGTCGGCCGATGGGCGCACGTTCGCGACCGCGATCGAGATCGGTGGCGAACCGCTCGGCGCGATCGCCGTCGAGCTGGGACGCCGGCCGCTCTTCGTCGACGCGACGGTCGACGTGCTCGGCCTCGTCGCGCAGCAGTCGAGCGTCATCCTCACGGCGACGCTCGCGATCGCAGAGCTCCGGGTGCGCAATCGCGAGCTCGAGGCCGCGAGCGAGGCCGCCACGGCGGCGACGCGCGCGAAGAGCGAGTTCCTCGCCAACATGAGCCACGAGCTGCGGACGCCGCTCAACTCGATCCTCGGCTTCTCCGACCTGCTCGGCTCGCAGCTCGCGTCATCGCTGAGCGAGCGGCAGACGCACTTCCTCAAGAACATTCACGACGCGGGCGAGCATCTGCTCCGCCTCATAAACGACGTCCTCGATCTTTCGAAGGTCGAGGCACGGCGCATCGAGCTGCATCGCGAGACGATCGACGTTGACGCGCTGCTCGCGCCCGTACGTCAGACCGCCCTTGGCGAGGCGGGAAGGCGCACGCTCCACTTCGACGCGGACGTTGCCCCGGGTCTCGCGGTCAATGTCGATCCGCTGCGCATCCGCCAGATCCTCCTCAACCTGATCAGCAACGCCGCGAAATTCACGCCGTCTGGTGGCACAATCTCGCTGCGCGCCAGCGTCAAGGACGAGACGCTCGAGCTCGAGGTCGCGGACACCGGCATCGGCATTCCCGCCGACAAGGTCAGTCGAGTGTTCGGCACCTTCGAGCGGTTCCACGAGGGTCACTACGAGGCGCAGGGCACCGGATTGGGGCTGGCCCTCACGAAGCAGCTCGTTGAGCTGCATGGCGGGACGATCGACTTCGTCACCGCGGAAGGACGCGGGACGCGCTTCACGATCCACCTGCCGCAGGTCGTCGTGCCGCTCACCGACGACCGCGTCCTGATCGTGGAGGACGAGCCGCGCGACGCGCAGCTCATCGCCGCGCTCGCACGCCACCACGGTCTCGCGACTGAGGTCACCGCGACCGCCGCCAGCGCCATCGCATCGATCCGCCGGCGAGTGCCGATCGGCATCGTGCTCGACCTTCGTCTGCCCGATGCGCGCGGCGAAAGCGTGCTCGACGAGCTCCACCGCGTGTCCATGAGCGGCCCGGTCCCGACCGTCATCGTCACCGTCGAAGACGACGAGGGCGCGACGCGCCTCAACGGCGCGGACGATCACATCACCAAGCCGATCGACCACGCGCGGCTCGAGGGCTGGCTGCGTCAGGTCGCGGCGCGCAAGGCCGCATCAAGAACAGGGGCGTACACGAATGCGGTTGCTGCTCGCTGACGACAACGAGATGAACGTCGAGCTCTTCAGCGCCGCGCTGGATGGCTACGACCTGGTAATCGCGCGCGACGGTTCGCAGGCGCTCGATCGCGCGCTCGCGCAAAAGTTCGACCTCATCCTCCTCGACATCCAGATGCCCGGTCTGGATGGCTACGACGTCTGCCGCGCTTTGCGCGCGAAGGGTCTCAAGACGCCGATCCTCGCGCTCAGCGCGTCCGCGATGCCTACCGATGTCCATAAGGGTCACGCCGCTGGCTTCGATGCTTACCTGACCAAACCCATCTCACCCCACGACCTACTCAGAGCTGTCCGCTCCCACACCCGAACGGCGGCGTGACCACTCCCTCCCTCGTCGTCGCACGAAAGCCCTCGGTCCTCGTCGTCGACGATCTCGCGACGAATCGCGAGCTGCTGCTCGCGATACTTGGCGATCTCGGTTACGACGTCCGCGAGGCCAAGGACGGCGTCGAGGCTCTCGAGGCGGTCGCCGAGGTCGAGCCGGATCTCATCCTCCTCGACGTCGACATGCCGCGGCTCAACGGGATCGCCGTGTGCGAACGGCTGAAGTCGCACCCCACTCGGCGCCTCATCCCGATCGTCATCCTCACCGCGTCGAACGACAAGGAGACGCGGCTTCGCGGTATCGCGGCCGGTGCCGACGACTACCTCAGCAAGCCATTCGACTCGAACGAGCTGCTCATCCGCACGCGCGTGTTGCTACGTGAGCGCGAGCTCAACGCGCGGCTCGACGCGACGCAGAATGTCCTCTACGCCCTCGCGCGCGCCGTCGAGGCGCGCGACCGCTACACGATCCACCACGCCGAGCGTGTCGGCCGGTATGCGCAGGAGATCGGGGCCCTTCTCGGGTTCGGCGGCGATGACAGCGAGCTGCTGTACGAGGGTGGCGTGCTTCACGATCTCGGAAAGATCGCGATCCCCGATGCGATCCTGCTCAAGCCCGGGCGCCTCACCGAGGACGAGATGGCGATCATGCGCACCCACTCGGCGGCTGGCGAGCGGATCTGTCTCTCGCTGCGTAGCGTGGCGTTTTACCTGCCGATCATTCGGCATCACCACGAACGGGTCGATGGCGCTGGTTATCCCGATCATCTCCAGGGACAGGCGATCCCGATCGGGGCGCGCATCGTGGCCGTGGCCGATGCGTGGGACGCGATGATCAGCGACCGGCCATATCGCGCCGGCCTTGATCGCGAGGCCGCGCTCGCGCAGCTGTGCGCCGGCTCGGGGTCTCAGTGGGATGCGCGGGTCGTGGACGGCCTGCTCCATCTCCTGCAGCGCGGTGTCGTCGACCGGGTCGCTGGAGAGGTCCTCTCGAAGGCGGGGTGAAACGCCCGAATCGCTTGCTCGGGCGGATCGCGAGACGTGACCTCGCAAGCGGACAGGCTCGTGCGCCCGCCACCGATATCGGCTCGCCGGAGGTGCTCGCGGCCCTCGAACGCGACGAGCTGATGCTTCACTTCCAGCCCATCGTCGATCTCCGCAGCGGCGAGTGCCGCCGCGCCGAGGCCCTGGTGCGCTGGCTGCATCCGAGGGTCGGCTCGATCGGAGCCCGCTGGATCGTCGAGCTCGCGGAGCGCGAGGGCGTTCTCCCGGCGCTGATGCGCTGGGCGATCGCTCGCGCCGAGCGGCAGCGCGCGGAGTGGGCGCTCGCCGGGCTCGAGATCGCGCCCTCGATCAACCTCGCTGGCGTCGAGATCGACGACGACGCGCTGGCCATTCGCGCCGCGCTCCACGACTGTGCGGCTCGGCCGTCCGGATACACATTCGACGTTCCCGCGTCGATCCAGGCAGACCGCAACGTCGCGCTCGAGCGGCTGCGCGCGCTCGGCCGCACGGGCGCACGAGTCGCGCTCGATGGCGTCGAGGAGTCCGATCTGCCATCGCGAACGGTGGCGATGCATCTCGATGAGATCAAGATCGCGCGGTCGCTCATCCTGCGCGCCGCGTCGGATGGAATGGCAGCCACTGGCGTGCGCCGGATCATCGAGGCGGCGCGCGACCGCGGCCTCGTGACAGTCGCGATCGGGGTCGAAGATGCGGCCACCGCGCGTTTCCTGCGCGCCGCGGGGTGCGATCTGGCGCAGGGGTTCTACATGAGCCGCCCGCTCGCCAACGCGGAGGTCGCTCGATGGCACGGATGGATCGCCCGGCTCGCGCTGAGCGGCACGGCCGCGGTGTCCGGGTACCTCGGGCCGATACGTCCCGCTTCCGACGCACCGCCCGTGACGCGCGCGGCGTCGATGCCGCTCGCCGGCCCGAGCTGTTGCGTGCTACCCGCGACCGCGACGCCGCGGGATCTCGGGATCGCGCTGGTGACGTTCGACGCCGGCGGCTCCGCGGTCGTCGCCGAGGCGAGCCTCGCGAAAGCGGACGTGGCCCGCGTGACCGACGCGGTCTCGCGCGACGTCATCGCGATCCAGCGGTCTCTTGGCGTTCCTTTCTCGCATGCGCCGACGGTCTATGTGCTCGCGACGCGCGCGAGCTTCGCGTTCGCGCTCCAGCGTGGCTTCGGGCAGCCCGCGACGGGAGCCGGCGCGCTCGCGAGCTCGAACGGCGGCGTCGCCTTTCCCAGCGAGGGCGCAGTCCTGATCAATTACGAGAACGTGAAAGGCGACGCGTCGCTCGCCATCGTCCGGCACGAGCTTGCGCACCTGCTCGCGCACCAGATCGCCGGGCCGGACGCGGACCTGCCGGCATGGTTCGACGAGGGCCTCGCGACGCTCCTCGAGCGCGAAGTGTCGTCCGACGCCGTCCAGGACGAGCGTTCGCGATCCGCCACGATGACGCTGCTGCGTCGCGGTGACGCCTCACTGCAGGATCTGTCGTCGGCGCGCGACTGGACGATACGCAACGCCGCGCTCGGCGGAGGTGGCTACACGCTCGCGGCGGCCGGCGTGCAGGTGCTGCGCGAGGATCTGGGCACGACGGGCATCACGTCGCTCTTGCAGCGGACGCGGAGCGTCGGTTTCGCGCAAGCCTTCGGCGAGGCGACGGGTGGATCGGTCACGGACTTCACGAACGCATTCCCGGGGCGTTTCGCCGTGGCGCACGGCGCCCTGCAGCTCGTGCAGGTCCCGAGCGGCGATGCGGTGAAGTGGGCCGTCGCGGGTCTTGGCGCGAACGCGAAGGCGCAGGTGACGATCGACGGCCGGAGCTACCACCTCGCGTTCGAGGTCACTGCGGATCGCGACGGCATGTACTCGGCGATGTTCGGCGGCACCGCGAGCCCCGGCGCGTACACGATCACAGTGGTCGGAGCATCGGGAAGTGCGAGCACGAATGTGGTGATCGGCGGCCACTGATCCAGCGGCCTTCACTTCGCCCAGCTCTCGACGGGCCTGTGTGCTTCGCACACTAGACTTGACCTCCTAGGGCCCGTATCGCTTCGCTCACGGGCCCTTCAACAGCGCGGGCCCGTATCGCTTCGCTCACGGGCCCGTCGTCGCCACGGCGACCATGCAAGCATGGTCGGCGCGGCTCCTAGGGCCCGTAGCTCAACGGCAGAGCAGGGGACTTTTAATCCTCCGGTTCCGGGTTCGAATCCCGGCGGGCTCACGCGATGGCGGAGGCGGCCCCTCTCCAGAGCATCACGTTGATCACCGCGCCGACGAGAACAACGCCGAGCGCGGCCGCGGTCACGAGCTCGCGCTGGCCCTGGAAGCTGAACCACGGCGGCGTGAGGACCGCGATCTGGAAGGTCCAGTAGCCGAGCGCGGCGTTGTGCGCCCACAGCCACTGCGCGCGCGTGTGCCGCCGCAGGTATGGGACGAGGACCGCGAGGCCGACGACCGCCTCGACGAGATGACCGAGACCGCTCACGAACTGCACCTCGGTCTCGTACGGGATCGAGCCGTGGAAGCGGATGAGGATCTCCGTCGACAGCACGAACGAGCCGAGCCCGAAGTACGCGAGGATCAGCGCGAGCGTCGGCGCGACGCGTTGCATCACCGGCGCACGCTGCGGCAGCACGCTCACGACCGCGGCCCCGAGCACGAGCGCGCTCGTCATCCACGTCGTCGACGAGAGGAACAGGTACGGGTTGCCAAGGATGAACGCGATGAGCCCGCCGAGATCCGTGATCGTCGGGATCGCGGACGTCTGCATTTGCCGATGTAACGCGACGCGTGTGCGCGCATCGCGCGCTACTGGTTACCGCGCGGGATCGAAGAGGTCCGCATCGGGATGCGATCGTCCTAGGACGAGCGTCGCGGCGAGCTCGGCGCACGCCGGGCCGAACGCCATGCCGTGTCCGGTGAAGCCGCCGCACACGAAGACGCGGGCGTCTGTCTGCCCGACATACGGGAGCGCGTCATGCGAGAAGCCCATCGTCCCCGCCCAGCGATGTGTCACCGGTGCAGTGATGCCGTGCTCCGCGAGGAAGCGGTCGAGGTGCGACTGGATCTCCGCCGTCGGCTGTTCGGACTCGCCGACCTCGTGGTCGACGGCGGTATCGCGCCAGCCACCGACGACGACGCGACCGTCCGCCGTCTGTCGCCAGTACTGATAGCCGCGCTTCGCGTACGCGGGTCGCGCGAACACCGGCGCGGTCGGCGCGGTCGCGAGCATCTGGCCGCGCACCGGACGCACGCGCGAGGGGACCAGATGCCCGGTGTACGCGTTCGTGCAGAGCAGGATCGCGCCGGCGCGAACGGACCCTCGGGCGGTGCGCGCCTCGCCGCTCGTGACGCTCTCGACGCGCGTGTCCTCGTGGATGCGCGCGCCCGCGCTCGCGGCCGCGTGCGCGAGGCCGCGCACCCACTTCACCGGATGGAGATCGCCGTCGTCGGCGTACGTCGCCGAGCGCGTGCGCGCATCGACGCTCACCCGTGCGCCGTGCGCCGCGAGGCGGCGCGCGCTCTCGGCGATCTCGCGCCACTCCTCTTCATCGCCCGCGATCTGGTCCGAGCCGTTCCAGCGCAGCTCGCATTCGATCGAATGGCGCGCCACGAGCGAGCGCGCGAGCTCGTGTGTGCGCTTCGTGAGACGCCAGATCCGCAGCGCCTTGTCGTCGCCGTAACGGCGCGACGCGGCGACGAAGTTCTCGGCCACGCCGGCGAGGAGGAAGCCCGCGTTGCGCCCGCTCGCCGCTTCGGCGACGCCACGCGCTTCCAGCACCAGGACGCGCGCGCCGGCAGTCGCGAGGAAGTACGCGCTCGCGATCCCCGCGATGCCGCCGCCGACGATCGCGATGTCGGCGGTGACGTCGCCCTCGAGCGGCGGATAGGCGCGCTGAACGCCGTCGAGCCAGAGGCTCATCGCGCGAGTCTTTCACTCACGTGACACCCGCGTCACGCAGCCGTGGGATACGCTCAACACGCTTCCGCTCGCATCAGGGGGACGGGGATGGGTCGCCGGTTGATCACCGCGGTCGTCGCGTTCGCGATCGCTCTCATTGGCCTTCCGTTCGGCGCCGCACCGGCCGCGGCGACCTCACCGGATCTCGTTATCAGCCAGATCTACGGCGCGGGTGGCAACACGGGCGCGACGTTGCAGAACGACTACATCGAGATCTTCAATCGCGGAACGGTGCCCGTATCTCTGGGCGGACGGTCATTGCAATATGCGAGTGCGACCGGCACGGGCAATTTCGGGATCACGAACCAGCTAACGGTGCTTCCGAGCGTCACCCTGAACCCGGGCCAGTACTTTCTCGTGCAGGAAGCAGGTGGTGCCGTGGGCGCGCCGCTTCCGCCAGCGGATCTCGTCGGCAAGGTCGCGCTCGTCAATTCGACGGTCACTCTCGGATGCAACGGCGGATCAACGCTGTGCAGCCCCGCGCAGCTGGCACTCATCGTCGATCTCATCGGCTATGGCAGCGCGAACTTCTTCGAAGGGGCGGCTGCCGCGCCTGGTCTCACCGCCACGGCCGCCGCCCTCCGCGCGAATGGCGGTTGCACCGACACCGATAACAACGCGGCCGACTTCACCGCGGCTGCTCCGTCGCCTCGGAATTCAGCGGCGCCACTCAACGCGTGCCCCAGCGACACAGCACCAGCAGTCGCATCGACGAATCCTTCGAACGGCGCGAGCGGCATCTCGGTCGATGCGAACATCACGATCACCTTCACCGAGCCGGTGAACGTGAGCGGCAGCTGGTTCACGATCAGCTGCACCAGCACCGGCGGGCACACCGCGACGTTCGGCGCCGGGCCGACGACCTTCACGCTCGATCCGGCGACGGACTTCGCGAGCGCCGAGTCGTGCACGGTCACCGTCATCGCCGCGCAGGTGAGCGATCAGGACACGATCGATCCGCCGGACACGATGGCACAGAACGCGGCCTGGTCGTTCTCGACCATCTCCCCGCCGATCTTCATCCACGACGTCCAGGGCGCGGCGCACACGTCGCCGAAGGTCGGCATGTCGGTGAAGGTTTCGGGCATCGTGACCGCGAAGCGGTCCAACGGCTTCTATCTGCAAGAGCCGGACGCGGAGGCCGACGCGGACGTTGCGACGTCCGAAGGCGTCTTCGTATTCACGTTGAGCTCGCCCACATCGGTGAGCGTCGGCGACGCGGCGACCGTCACCGGCACGGTCTCCGAGTTCCGGCCGGGCGGCGCATCGACCGCGAACCTCACGACGACCGAGCTCACCGGTCCCACGATCGTCGTGCAGAGCACCGGCAATCTGCTGCCGACGCCGATGCCGATCGGCGCGGGTGGCCGCGTACCTCCGACCGAGGTCATCGAGAATGATGCGAGCGGCGGCGACGTCGAGACGAGTGGCGTCTTCGATCCTGCGCAGGACGGCATCGACTTCTGGGAGAGCCTCGAGGGCATGCGCGTCACGATCGCGAACCCGGCGATCGTCGGTCCATCGAACAGCTTCAACGAGATTTCCGTCCTCGCCGACGGCGGAGCCGGAGCGACGGGCCGCACGGCTCGCGGCGGCATCGTCATCAGCGCCTCCGACAGCAATCCCGAGAAGATCGTGCTGGACGACGAGATCCTGAAGCTCCTCGGCATGCCGTTCCCGACGCAGATCAACGTCGGCGACAGCTTCTCGGGTTCGGTCACCGGCGTCGTCGACTACAACTTCGGTCTCTTCATGGTCGAGCTCACCGCGTCGCCGACGAAGGTGTCGGCTGGCCTTGCGCGCGAGGTCGCCGGCGATCCCGGACCGCAGGAGCTCGCAATCGCCACGTTCAACGTCGAGAACCTCGATCCCAACGACGGCACCTTTGCGAAAATGGCCGACCTCATCGTGAACAACCTGCGGTCACCGGACGTGATCAGCCTCGAAGAGATCCAGGACAACAACGGCGCGACGAATGACAGCACCGTCGACGCCACGACAACGCTCGCGCTCCTGCGCGACGCGGTGATCGCGGCGAGTGGCCCGACGTACAGCTGGCGGGAGATCGATCCGGTGGACGACCAGGACGGCGGAGAGCCCGGCGGCAACATCCGCCAGGTCTTCTTCTTCCGGACCGACCGCGGCCTCACCTTTGTCGATCGCCCCGGCGCGACGTCGACGACGCCGAACGCGGTGGTGAACGCGGGCGGGCCGCAGCTGCTCTACAGCCCCGGCCGCATCGATCCAACGAACAGCGCGTTCAACTCGAGCCGCAAGCCGCTCGCGGCGGAGTTCACGTACAACGGCCACCACTTCTTCGTCGTCGCGAACCACTTCAACTCGAAGGGTGGCGACGACCCGCTGTGGGGACGCCACCAGCCGCCGCTGCTCGCGAGCGAGCTGCAGCGGCAGCAGCAAGCGAACATCGTCAAGGCGTTCGTCCAGCAGATCCTCGGGTTCGACGCGAACGCCGAGGTCGTCGTCCTCGGCGACCTCAACGACTTCGAGTGGTCGAACCCGCTCATGCCGCTGAAGTCAGCACCCGGTCCGCTCAATGACCTCATCGAGACACTGCCCGCGAACGAGCGCTACACGTACGTCTTTGAGGGCAACTCGCAGACGCTCGATCACATCCTCGTCAGCGATCGTCTTCTCGCGCTCGGCGCGCGCACCGACGTCGTGCACGTGAACGCGGAGTTCTGGGACCAGGCCAGCGACCACGATCCGCAGGTCGCGATGCTTCCACTGCGCGACACCGTGCCGCCGACGTTCACCTCGGTGCCGGCCGCCCAGACGTACTTCACCGGACCGGCGGCGACGATATGCACGGTGCTCGTGACCGACGACATGCTCGGCGTCCCGACCGCGACGGACAAC
>Ga0209057_1001078_pt1 | contig 22700 bp, 24 predicted proteins | sample GraSoiAngelo_146_FD_185903 | JGI IMG/M metagenome (GOLD analysis project Ga0209057, IMG submission 185903) | Grasslands soil microbial communities from the Angelo Coastal Reserve, California, USA - 14_1009_05_30cm (SPAdes) (version 2) | ecosystem: Environmental > Terrestrial > Soil > Grasslands ... | reverse complement strand
CGCGAAAGCGATCGGCGTGCTCGAGGACCTCGGCATCGTGCAGGAGACCACCGGCCGTCGTCGCGATCGCACGTTCAGCTACGCGGCATACCTCGAGCGGCTCCGTGCGGGAACAGAACTCCAGGACACCTAAAGGGGGAATAGGGCGAACCGGACCACCTGCCGTGCTAAATTGAAGCGCCAATGCGCCGGCCCGCCACTGGTCACGCGACAGAATGAACTTCTTCAAGAAAAAGTCCGACCGCGACGTTGTGCACGCACTCCGGCGAACCGAGCGCTTTCGACGGTTGGGGGGGCTCACCTTCATCGTCCTTGGTCTCGCCTTCGTTGGCTTCCATGTCTGGGGCGAAGCCTGGATGAAAAGCAAGGCGGTACAGATTGCGAACAGCGTCTCCGACATTCAGCGCTCGGCTCGATCCGAGACTCCTGATCAGTCGGCGCCCATCGCGTACGCCGTGGGGTTTCGTAGCGGCCTCTTGTTCTCCCAAGGCATGATCATTGCCGGACTGTTCTTTGGCTTTGGAATCCGACTCCTGTTCGCGGGCCGGAAGGACCGAATGCTGATCCACTATTTCGACCTGGCTACGAATAGCCAAGCCGCCCAGAAGACCGAAGGCTAGAGGTACGCGATAGGTCCAGCCTCTGGCTCAACTCGCCCCATGCTTAGACAAAGCGCTGCCGATTGCCCAGGCAACGAGGCAAGCGAAGATGATCGAGTACGAGAATCCGTTTGCGTACCAACTCCACTTGCGCACTCGAGGAGTCTCAAGCGGGCCCAAGCGCCGCAGGGCAACCCGATTCTCGATGAGCACGGACGCGAAGAAGAACGGGATGCATAGGTAGGCTGCCGCTGCGGGAACGATCCACGCGCTCAGCCCGTCACCAGGTCCGAGCCATGGTGCGAGGACTGTAATGGCCACTGCTCGCTGAACCGCAGAGGGAACACTGGCCTCGTCGACTTTCAGGAGGTAGACCGCGTACCCAGTTCCGAACTCCACCAGAAGAAGCACGAACCATGTCAATGGTATGCCCACCAGGGTGGAGACGAGGTTCGCTCGAAGGGACAGTCCGAGAGCACTGCGCCAGTCAAGCGAAAGAATCCGCCGCGCGAAGTACCCCTCGGCAGGGACGATGGCAAGGAGCAACAGCCATGCGGGAGGCCACATGACGGCGAGCATCGGAACGCCCACGTCGGCATGAGCGGGCAACGCGATGCCGGCTAGCATCAAGAGAAGCGATCGAGGCAACGTCCGGCGATTCACTTTCTCCTCCGCGTCGGTTTCTTCACGAGCAGCGAATGGCTTCCTAGCTTACGCTGCCGCCTTGAGGGCGTAGTGCGCGAGTTCCGATCCTGCGCGCCGGGCGTAAGCGGAAAAGATACGCAGGACGGACACAACTTCCTCAGGCAACATCGGGATCGCGTCGCGGCGGACGTGTTTTGCGAGGGCTTCTTGGGTCTGCTGAAACACGCCCAACAGATTTTCCATCTCCGCTTCTAGACGAATGAGCTGCTCGCCGCGGACGGAGACCCAGCCGCGCCGCAGTCTCTCTTCGGCCTCGCAGAGCGCGGGGCCGGTTTCGAGGCCTGGCCGCGGGGACGGAGGTGGGCGGTACGGGGCGGCTTTGACCCAGTTGGCTGGACCTGCGGGCGCTTGGGCGCGTGTCGCAGGTGCTGCAGCCGGCCGCGGTGGTAGTACACCTCTGCCGCCGCTGCAAGCGCAACGGCACGGCGCACGAGGAGAAGCACGCCGACTGCAAGCGGGTCGTCGGTGCCCGAGCTGCGGGATCCTTCTCCGGGCCAAGGCACTTCCGCGCAAGTTCCGCCTGCACGACACGCGGCACACGACCGCGACGCTGCTACTGGCGGCGGACGTCGACCTCTACGCCGTCGCGTGGATCCTCCGGCACAGCGACCCGAAGATCACCTTCGAGACCTACGCGCATCTGGTACCCGGCTACCTGCACGCGCAGATCGATCGGCTGCCGAAGCTCGAAACTTTTGCTGCATTAGTGCTGCAAGCCCCTCCCGAGCCCGTCGATCCGGCTCGGGGGCAGCTTCAAGAAGGCCCTGATTCCCGAGTAGTTCAGTTGGCGCGCCTGGCAGGAGTCGAACCTGCGGCCCGCGGCTTCGAAGGCCGCTGCTCTATCCAGCTGAGCTACAGGCGCGTGCACCTGCTTGTGCCGCCGCCGCACCGACGCGTCAAGCGCTGGCTCGACGCGGCCATCAGGGCAAACCCGCCTTGACGCCCAGCATCATGCGATCTAGAACCCTGCGCTTCCGCGGCGCGGTCGCCTCGGGGAGGCGCAGGGTTGCGAGGAGTTTCGGGAGAGGTGGCCGAGAGGCTCAAGGCGCTGGTTTGCTAAACCAGTATACGGCCCAAAGCTGTATCGAGGGTTCGAATCCCTCCCTCTCCGCCACAGCGGGCGATGGGGCCCTTAGCTCAGTTGGATAGAGCGTCGGACTACGAATCCGAAGGCCGCAGGTTCGAATCCTGCAGGGCCCGCCAACCCCGGGAACCCAGGCTGGCCCGGGAATACTGAGGAGGATCGTGTCAGTACGTACTGCAAAATTCTGCACTAGACGGCACGGAAAACGAGACGCGCGGCCGTGAACGATGTAAGGAGGGCGTCGTGACGTCGGCAACCAGAGGCGACATCCTGATCGTCGACGACGATCCCGACATCCGCGACGCGCTTGGGGAGTGTCTGCGCTATGAGGGCTACGACGTCCACTCCGCCGCGGACGGGCGCGACGCGCTCGACCGCCTCGAGTTCGGCCTGCGGCCCTCGGTGATCCTTCTCGATCTGATGATGCCCGTGCTCAACGGCTTCGACGTTCTCAACGCGCTCAGGATGCGGCCTGAGTGGAGATCCATCCCGGTCGTGGTGGTGAGCGCGAATCGCGGGTACCAGGCGGAGGACCTGGCGGGCGCCGTGGACATCCTGCGCAAGCCGGTAAACATGGACAGGCTGATCGCCGCAGTCGAGAAGGCGGCCGCCGCCTGACATTGCGGGCGTGGGGACGAAGTGCTACACCCCGCGCCCCGCTCTTTGGCAATCATGGACGAAACCTTCATGGCGGAAGCGCTCGCCGAGGCGCGGCGTGCAGCCGCGGAGGGCGAAGTGCCCATCGGCGCGGTGCTCGTGGTCGAGGGACAGATCGCGGGCCGAGGACGCAATGCGCGCGAACGCCTGCGCGACCCCACGGGGCACGCCGAGATCCTCGCCCTGCAGGAGGCCGCACGGACGCTCGGTCGCTGGCGGCTCACCGGATCGACCATGTACGCGACCCTCGAGCCGTGCCCGATGTGCGCCGGCGCCCTCGTCAACGCGCGCGTCGACCGCCTCGTTTACGGCGTCGCGGATCCCAAGGCGGGCGCGGTGGACACGCTCTTCGACATCGTTCGCGACGCGCGTCTCAACCACCGTGTCGCGGTGACTAGCGGCGTCCTCGCGGAAGAGTGCGGCGCGATGCTGCGGGAGTTCTTCCGCGAGCGGAGGAAATAGGAACGACTGGAGAGGTGGCCGAGCGGCCGAAGGCGCACGCTTGGAAAGCGTGTATACGGCAACGTATCGTGGGTTCGAATCCCACCCTCTCCGCCAACGTTGTGATGTTATGAAGCGCCTGTTCAGGAGAGCTGGCCGAGCGGCTGAAGGCACCTGATTCGAAATCAGGAGTACCCGCAAGGGTATCGGGGGTTCGAATCCCTCGCTCTCCGCCACTTCATCGCGTTGCGGGACGTCTGGCTGGCTGCTACGTTCCGCCCCTCGAATCGCCACTGATTCGTGGTAGACGGTCCAGTCCACGTCCCCTGGGCGCTGGACCGGGGATCGGGCGACGGCGGGTCGTGAACCCGCCAGGCCCGGAAGGGAGCAACGGTAGCGTCTTTAGCCGTGTGCCCGGTCTCCGGTCGAGCGCCTGGGGCACACGGAGCGCAGCCGTTCCTCGAACCCGCGGGGCCCGCCGCCGATGACCACCCCGTACCTCGTCCTTGCCCGCAAATACCGGCCGCAGCGCTTCCAGGACCTGACGGGCCAGGAGCACGTGGTCCGCACCCTGGTCAACGCGCTCAAGACCGGCCGGGTCGCGCACGCGTTCCTCTTCACCGGTCCGCGCGGATGCGGCAAGACCACGTCGGCGCGGATCCTGGCGCGAGCGCTGAACTGCGAGAAAGGACCCACTTCCGAACCGTGCGGCGTCTGCGGGCCGTGCGTCGACATCGCGGCCGGGACGGACGTCGATGTCCAGGAGATCGACGCCGCCTCGAACAACGGCGTCGACGACGTGCGGGCGCTCCGCGAGGCGGCGAAGTACGTGCCTGCGCGCGACCGCTACAAGATCTACATCGTCGACGAAGTGCACATGCTCTCGGGCGCGGCGTTCAACGCGCTGCTCAAGACGCTCGAGGAGCCGCCCGGCCACATCAAGTTCCTGCTCGCCACCACGGACCCGCAGAAGCTGCCGGCGACGATCCTCTCCCGCGTACAGCGCCACAACATCCAGCTGGTGCCGCTGGGGAAGATCGTCGCGCGCCTCCGCGAGATCGCCGAGGCGGAGAAGGTCCAGGTGTCCGACGGCGCTCTCACGCTGGTCGCGCGCCAGGCGCAGGGGTCGATGCGCGACGCCCTCTCGCTGCTCGACCAGCTCTTCTCCGCTCACGATCCCGCCGCCGGGGAGATCGGCGACGGCGAGGCCGCGGAGACGCTCGGCGCTCTCGACACGTCCGCGGTGCGCGACATCGTCAAAGGCGTGCTCGCGAGGGATGCATCGGCGGCGCTGGCCGGCGTCGCGCGCGCCTGGGAGCAGGGCGCCGACATGAAGCGCCTCGGCGAGGAGCTCGCGTCGCATGCCCGCAACCTGGTGCTCGCTTCGCTCGCGGGAGTGAAACAGGACCTTCCCGATCACGAAATCCGCGCTTTCGCGCAGCAGGCGGCGGAGCACGATCCTGCGCAGCTCGCGCGCGTCTTCGAGCTCCTGCAGCTGGCGGAAGACGAAATCGCCAAGGCGTCGAACCCGCGCCACGCGCTCGAAGTCGCGCTGCTGCGGGCCGTGCACCTCGCGCCGGCCGGATCGCTCCCGGATCTGGTTGCCAGGATCGAGGCGCTCGGAACGGACACGCCGGTGGCGAAACCCGCCGAGCCGCGGAAGGCACCGCCGGGTTGGGGCGCGAGGGTCCTCGCCCCCGATGCGGCACCGCTGCGCGCCGCCCCGACCCCGCCGCCCGCCGCCGACCCCGAACCGGAGGCGGAGCCCGCTGCGGAACGTCCGCTGGATCTCAACGCTCGCTGGCGATTGCTGCTCGACTCCGTCCGCGCCGCGCGCAAACCGGGCGCTGCCGCCGCCCTCGAGCACGCGATCCCGGTGAAGATCGATCGCTCGGCGGTGCAGGTCGCTTTCCGCAAAGGGTCGGGGCAGGCCGCCATCGTCCAGGAAGCGCGCGCGGCGGTGGAGGGTGCTTTCGAGAAGGCGCTGGGGTTCCGCGCGCCCCTTCAGATCGTCGAGCAGGATGCACCCGCGGACGATTCGGTCGCGGAGCAGAAACAGAAGCAGCGGGCAGCGGCATCCGAAGGGCGGATTGCGCTCGCCCGCGAGCACCCGGCGGTGCGCGCCGCGGTCGAGGTCCTCGGCGGCGAGATCGAAGACGTTCGCGATCTGGGAGAGGAGTAGAGACGATGGCCGGCTTCGACTTGGACGCGCTCTTCCAGCAGGCCCAGCAGCTCCAGGAACAGATGCGGGAGGCGCAGGATCGGCTGGCGCAGAAGACCGTCACCGGGACGGCGGGCGGCGGCATGGTTGTCGTCACCGCCAACGGCAAGGGCGAGATCCAGAGGGTGCAAATCGACAAGCAGGCCGTCGATCCGCGCGACGTCCCGATGCTCGAGGACCTGGTGGTCGCGGCGGTGAACTCCGCCCTCAAGGCCGCGCACGAAGCGGCCGCCGCGGAGAACCCGCTCTCGGGCATGGCCTCGGGCCTGGGCGGGATGATCCCGGGCTTTCCGAAGTGACCGATCCGATCGCGCGCCTCACCGTCCTGCTCGCGAAGCTTCCCGGCGTCGGGGAGAAGACGGCGCAGCGGCTCGCCTTTCACGTGCTGAAGAGCGCGCCCGAGTACGCGCGCGAGCTGGCGGAGGCGCTGCTGGCGCTGCGCGAGGAGGTGCGGCTCTGCTCCACCTGCTGCAATCTCACCGCGCAGGATCCCTGCGCGATCTGCCGCGACACCCAGCGCGACGGCAAGATGATCTGCGTGGTGGAGACGGTGCCCGATCTGCTCGCCGTCGAGCGGACGCGCGAGTTCCGCGGCCGATACCACGTCCTCCACGGCGCCCTTTCGCCGCTCGACGGCGTGGGACCCGACCAGCTGAAGCTCAAAGAGCTGATCGCGCGCCTCCATCACGGAGTCGAGGAAGTCATCGTCGCCACCGATCCGACCGTCGAAGGAGAGGCGACGGCGCTGTACATCACGCGGCTGATAAAGCCGCTCGGCGTGCGCGTCACGCGCATCGCCCAGGGCATTCCCATGGGCGGCGACCTCGAGTACGCCGACCAGGTGACGCTCGCCCGCGCCCTGCAGGGCAGGCGCGAAATTTGAATGCCAGCGAAATCGGGTTTTGCGCGCCAACATCGCGAAATGTAGGCGGATCCGTGCCCCGTGAGTTCCTGGACCGGACCCCAAGGCTCTGTTAGCGTCCGCGCAAGCGACTCCCAACTCAGGAAGAGGTCTCGCGAATGCAGCCGCAGATGGTGATGTACGACGAGGAGTTCCAGCAGATCAGCGCGGTCTGCGAGCGGCTGGCTCGCGAGGCCAACGCCAAGATCGTCTTTCTCGTCGACAAGAACGGCCAGCTCATCGCCTCCGTCGGAGCCACCGAGAACCTCGACACCACTTCGCTCGCCTCGCTGACGGCCGGCAACATCGCCGCGACCGGCGGCCTGGCGAAGCTGATCGGAGAGAAAGAGTTCTCGATCCTCTTTCACGAGGGTGAAAAGGACAACCTGCACATCAGCATCATCGGCGGGAGGGTCATCCTGGTGGTGATCTTCGACACCCGCTCCTCGCTCGGCCTGGTGCGCTTGCGGGTGAAGAAAGCTTCCGACGAGCTGAACAAGATTTTCGACGGATTGATGAAGAAGGTAAAGGTCCCCGGCGCGGGGTCGCCGTTCGCCGAAATCACCGACGACGACATCGACAACCTCTTCAGCGAGTAAGGGAAGGCGTCGCCGGAATGAGCTTCATCAACTACAGTTCGCGCGAGATCAACTGCAAGATCGTCTATTACGGTCCCGGCCTTTGCGGGAAGACGACGAATCTTCAGTACATCTATGCGAACACCAACCAGCAGGCGAAGGGGAAGATGATCTCCCTCGCCACCGAGACGGAGCGGACGCTGTTTTTCGACTTCCTGCCGCTTTCGCTGGGCGAGATCCGCGGGTTCAAGACCCGCTTCCATCTCTACACCGTGCCGGGCCAGGTATTCTACGACGCTTCCCGCAAGCTGATCCTCAAGGGCGTCGACGGGGTGGTGTTCGTCGCCGACTCGCAGGTCGAGCGCACCGAGGCGAACGTGGAATCGGTGGAGAACCTGCGCACCAACCTGGCGGAGCAGGGCTACGACCTCGACCGCATCCCGTACGTCGTCCAGTACAACAAGCGCGACCTGCCCAACGCCGCGCCGCTGGAAGAGCTGCAGGACCTGCTCAACCCGAAGGGTGTTCCGTCCTTCGAGGCCGTGGCTCCGAAGGGAGACGGCGTCTACGAGACGCTGAAGGCCATCGCCAAGCTGATCCTGACGGAGCTCAAGAAGGGGACGTAGCCGGCCTGGCCGGCATGCTCCTCGAGCTACGCTGTCTTCGCCTTGACCTGCTTCTCGAACGCGGCCGTGCAGGCGTCGACGATCTGCTGCAGATCGTACGGTTTGCAGAGCAGCTCGACGACGTCGGCCGGGCCGATCAGCTCTTCCAGCGCGCGCTTGTTGGTGGTGGTGACCACGAAGGCGCGACCCTGCATGACCTTGGAGTTCCGCATCAGGCGCAGGAACGTCCAGTTGGTGTCGTACGGCGGGGCGACGTCGTAGACGATCACGTCGGGCTTGTGCTCCTCGACGAACTGGATCATGTCGAGGCGGCCGCGCTTCAGGTCGTCGATGTGCGCGATGACCGCCTGGAACCCGGCCTGCTGGAGCGACTCCCGCACGAGCTCGAGTACCTCCGGATTGGTATTGAATATGGCGATGATGCGGGACTTCGCTTCCAAAGCACCTCCCTCCCGGTCCGCGTGCTGAGTTTTCAAGCTGCGCAGGGTGCAGTTGCGGGGCAAGGGGCTACCCATTGCTTCAATGTTGCTGTACCCGGGGCAACGCCAACCTGAACTCACAGGCGTTCGACCGCGAAACGCGCGTGCTGAGAAATCCCCCGTGAAGCTTCGCCACCCTGCGCGCCAGCGCCAGGATGGGCAGATCGGGGAGGCGGTTGCCCGGCAGCCTGCAGCAGCCGTCCACTGACACTGCAACGCGCGCTTTCTCGCGCGCCGCCTCGGCGCCTACGCGGATGGTGGTGCCCGTCCGGGCGACCTGGAGCGCGGCGCGCAACAGGCCGCGGACGGCGGGTCGCACGACGCGGGGATCGGCGCGGACGCTGAGGCCGCCGAGCGGCTTCACCACGATGACGTTCACCTTCTTCTCGCTGGCGCCGAGCGCGACGGCCGCGGAGCCCGCCTCCGCGAGGAGCGGCCCGAGCCGGACGTTGGCGGCGCGCAATCCGCCCGCCGAGAGCACCTCGTCGAGCAGGGTGTCCTCGATCCCGTCGCGCAATCTGGAAAGACTCCTCTCCAAAAGGCGTCCGGGCCGCGAATCCGGCACCGCGCCGCGGCGCCGCAACAGGTCGAGCGCGAGCCGGGCGGCGGTGACGGAATTGCGCAGCTCGTGAGCGAGCCGGGCGAGGCGCGCGGTGTCGCGGCGCCTGCGATCGCACTCGCGCTGGAGGGCTGCTTGCACCAGCGTTTCCACCGCGGCCTGGGCGAGGGCATCCGCGAGCAGCCGCTGCTCGGCGGCGCTCATCTCCGGGACCTTCTCGAGCGCCGCATCGAAGACGAATCCACCGACGAGACCGCACTGCAGCGCCGCGCGGCCGGCCTCGGCATCGGGCGATGGCGTACCGGGAAGGATGGGTCGGAACCGGCGCTGCAGCGTCCGGTCGGCCACCTCGAGCAGCCGCGGTAGCACTTCCGCGGTACCTGAATCGAGCGGGAATCCGGCCTCGGCGGCGGCGCGAAGCTGCCGGTTCCAGCGGTCGAGCAGTTCGCCTCGATGCCGCGCGAGGGCCTCGCGCACTCGGTCCATCCGATGCTCCCGGCCGCGGTCTTCGAACAGGAAGGTTCGAGGTAGTGACTCGTTCACCGCAAAATGAATCGGCTGCCGTCCCCGTTGGGCGGTACCGGACAGTGTACGATGGGTTCGCGCGGCCGGCGCGATGGGGTACGTTCGATTCGATGGACGAGAAGATCCGCGAGCTCTTGCAGGACGCCTTCAGCGAGGCCGCAGCCCGCGACGCCAACGTGGCCATTGCCCGCGCCCGCCGTCCCGACGGCGACGACGAAGCGTCGCCATCGCTGCGATCGTACGAGATCATCCTCTCGGGCTTCGGCGCGTTCGCGAACGACCTGCTTCCGAAGCTCGTCTACCATCTCGAATCGATCGGCGCGCACCTGCCGGAGTGCCGCGGCGTGCTGATCGCGGCGTTCGTTGGCGAGCGGCTGCATTTCTTCCACGCGAAGGCATTCGTGGCGCGCGCCTGCGCGATGCTCGGCGTCAGCGCGGACGAGCTGGTCCGCCGGCACGGGACGGGCGAGCGCCGGACGGCAGTGCGCTCCGACCCGCTGCTCTTGCCGGGGCCGAAGGGCGGCGACGCCTGATGGCCGGATGACGCAATGCGCAGAGAGGGGGAACACGAGCGCGGCGCGCAGGCCGGCCATCTCGTCGACCGGTTCAACCGGTTGAACTACATCGGTCATCTGCCTGACTCGCGACGGCTACGGAGCGTTGGTGCTCCGGAACCGGGACCGGGATTTGCGTCCCGCGGCGTGGAGGACATAGAACCAACGTCGTAGCTACGGCGGCGCGCGCGGGGAGAGCAACTTCGTGGATCGATCCTTCGCCGCCGTCGCGTTCGCCCTCTGCGCGGCGTGTGAGCTCGGGGGAGCATGGGCCGAGGAGCGCGAGATCGCTCCCGCCGTCCTTTTCGTGCGCCAGCAGGCGCAGCCGCAGCCCGCTCCGGCGGACGGATCCGAGGCGCGGCCGTTTTCCTCGCTCCAGGCGGCCCTGAACGCCGCTCCCGCCGGGGCTCTCTTGCGCATCGACGCGGGCGTCTACCGCGAGACGCTGGTGATCACGCGATCGGTGGTGCTGCTCGGGCGCGGGGCAGGGCGCACGCGCCTGGTCGCCGTGGACGCGCGGGCAACGGCTCTGGAAGGGCGTGCAGCGGACCACGTGCAGATCCACGGGCTCTCCATCGAGGGCGGGGCCACCTGCGCCGTCTTCACCGGCGGGGCCGTGAAGCTGCAGAAGGTGGAGCTGCGCGGGTGCAGCGACGCCGCGCTGGTGGGCCGCGGTGCCGAGATCGAGCTTGCGTCGAGCACGGTTTCGGACGTGAGCGGCGGTCGCGAGGGCCGCGGTATCGATCTGCAAGGAGGAAGCCTGGAGGCGCGCGGTGTCGTGTTCCACGACGCGGGGCGAAGGGCGATCCAGTTGAACGGCGCCAAGGGGCTTCTCGAGGACGTCGAGGTGCGCGGCTCGTCGCTCTCTGCGCTGCAGGCGACGGGCGGCGCCGATGCGCGCGTCGTCCGCGGAGACTACGAAGGGCGCGGGGGAGCGACGCTCTACGCAGGCGGCTCGCATCTGCGCGTGGAGAGCGCGCGCGTCCGGCGCGGCGAGTACGCCGTGCTCGGATTCCGCGGCGCCGAGCTGGCGGTGATCGGGGGTGAGCTGACCGACTACAGCGTCGCCGGCGTGGCGATGGTGAACTCGCACGGCAGCGTGGAGAACGTCACGCTCGCACGCGGCGGGACCGACGCCGCCATCTCGATCACCCGGTCCGACGGGAAGAAGCCCGTGCTGTTGGTCGACAACCGGATGTCGAATCCCGGAACCATGGGCGTCCACGTCACCGAGTCGGCGGTCACCGCGCGCGGCAACACCATCACCGGAGCGAAGCTCGATGCGGAGAAGGACTTGGGCGACGCCTTCTATGCGGTGGATTCGCGACTCGTCATCGAACAGAACGTCATGCGGGGCAACGCCGGCAGCGGGGTGACGGCCCTGCGGTCGCAGGTGCGGCTCAACGGCAACGCCTTCATCGGGAACGGCCGCTCCGGTCTGCTGCTCCTCGACGGATCGCGCGGCAGCGCCACCGGAAACACCTTCGATCGCAACCACAAGGCCGGCGTCGAGCTCGGCGAGCAGGCCCGGGCCACGCTGACGCGGAATCGCTTCGGCGGCAACCTGCGGCTCGACATCGACGCCGGATGCGGGAGCGGTCTTTCCGGCAAGGCCGAGATCGGCGAGGGGAACCGCGCCCTGGGCGGCCCGCTGCGCCAGCGCACCTGCCCGAACACGCCGTAAAGAGCCGGGATCACTTCGTAGCGACGACCCCTTTGGCGTGCTAGCGTTTCCCTCTGGATGCCGGATTCGTACCCACCGCCCGCGGAAAGGCGCCACCCGCGGCGCCCCCGCGCGAACCTCCGCAAGCTGATGTTCGTGCTGCCGAACCTGTTCACCGTCAGTAGCATCTTTTGCGGCGTCTACTCCATCACGCTCTCGGCGGGCGAACCCACCGGCGACAATTTCTATCGCGCGGCGGTAGCGATCTTCTTCGGCAGCTTTTTCGACGCATTCGACGGCCGCGTGGCGCGCCTGACGCGGACGCAGAGCGAATTCGGGGTGGAGCTGGATTCGCTCGCCGACGTCATCACCTTCGGCGTCGCCCCCGCCATCCTCGTCTACAAGTGGGCGCTGGCGGGGATGGGTACCGGCGGGATCGCCATCTGCTCCATCTACGCCGCCTGCGGGGCGATCCGGCTGGCGCGCTTCAACGTCATCGCCCATGCCGAATCGGGGACCCAGCGGTACTTCATCGGGCTTCCCATTCCGCTGGCGGCCGGCATGCTGGTTTCCCTGGTGATCGCGCTCAACAACCTGGAAGCGCCGGTCTCGGAAGCCGTGGGACTGTGGCCCATCGCCACCCTGGTGCTGGTGCTCGCGTTCCTGATGGTGTCGACCATCCGCTACCGCACGTTCAAGGAGGCGGGCCTCAATCCCCGCACCCTGCTGGTCTTCCTGCTGATCACGGTGGTGGGCGTCGCCGTCGCCATCCGCGGGCGTCCTTCCCTGGTGCTCCTCGTCTACTTCTCGATCTACATCCTGCTCGGGCTCGCGGAGGAAGCGCTGTTCGGCCGCCGCCGCCGTGCCGCTGCGCGCGCCGCGCAGGTCGCCACGCAGGTACCGGAGCCCGAAGAGCCACTGCTTCCGGCGGAAGAGGACGAGGTGCCCCTGGAAACGGCGGCGGCGACGGCCTCGGGAGGCGGGACCGACGAGGGCGAGCACGACGCGTGAGCGCCTCCCGTCCACTCGTTGACGCGCCGGCGGACCCGACGTCGGAGTCCGTCGCGACGCGCGTCGTGACCAAGCCGCGGCGGCTCCCCGGCGACCGGGGGCCTGCGCCGAAAGTGGCGCTGGTCTGGGCGACCTTCTTCGGCGCGGGGTATGCGCCGCTGGCGCCGGGCACCGCGGGGACCGCCGCCGCGATTCCGCTGTGGTGGGGGCTCTCGTACGTTCCCGGCTGGCTCTATCTCGCCGCGACCGCCGCCGTCGTGCTGACCGGGATCGCGGCGGCCGACCGGGCGGGGCGGTACTACGGGGTCCCCGATTCCGGCCACATCGTCATCGACGAGGTCGCCGGGTATCTCGTCACCATGGCGTTCCTGCCCCGCACGCTCTTTGCCGCGCTCGCGGGCTTCGTCCTCTTTCGCATCTGCGACGTGCTCAAGCCCTGGCCGGCGCGATTCTTCGACCGCGCGCCGCGCTGGAAGAACGGGGCAGGCGTGGTGCTCGACGATCTGTTCGCCGGACTCTGGGCGCTGCTCCTCACCTGGGGTGCGGTGGCGGCGAAGGGACGGCTGCTCGGACCATGAGCGCCGCGGTCGTAGAGTTCCTCGTCACGGGCGACGAGGTGATGCGCGGCTTGATCGCAGACACGAACACGCAGATCACCGCGACCAGGCTCTACCCGCTGGGGCTCGCCCTGCGCAGGACTACCGCGGCGAGGACATCCGCCGTGCCCTGCTGGAGATCAGCGTGCGGGCCGACTACTGCATCGTCAGCGGCGGTCTCGGGCCTACCGCCGACGATCTCACCGCTGCGTGCGCCGCGCAGGCTGCCGGTGTCCCGCTGCGGACATACGAGCCGTGGCTCGAGCACCTGCGACGGCGCTGGGCGAAGATTCGACCCAACGAGACGATGCCGGCGAACAATCTCCGGCAGGCGGAGGTGCCCGGCTCCGCCGAAGTGCTCGGCAACCCCGACGGCAGCGCGCCCGCCTTCGCGTTGCGCATCGACCGCTGCCAGTTCTTCTTCCTCCCCGGCGTGCCACGCGAATACCACCGCATCGTCGAAGAGATGGTGCTTCCGCGCCTCGTCGCCGCCACCGGCAACGCCATCCTCCGCTCGCGGATCCTCCACTGTTACGGAGTCACCGAGAGCAAGCTCGACGAGCTCGTCTCCGCGGTGCGCGAGGCGCATCCGGAAGTGCGCTTCGGGTTCCGCACCAAGTTCCCCGAGAACCATCTCTCGCTCTCCGCGCTGGCCGCCGACGCCGCGACGGCGGAGGCGAGCCTTTCGCGCGTCGAGCGCAAGTGCCGCGAAGCGCTCGGTCCGTTCGTCTATGGCGCGGACGGAGTGACGTTCGCGCAGGCGCTGGGCGAGGAGCTCGCGCGCCGCGGCGAGACGATCTGCTGCGCCGAGAGCTGCACCGGCGGACTCTTGACCCAGCTCTTGACCGAGGTCGGCGGAAGCTCTCGCTGGACGGCCGGGGCATTCGTCACGTACTCGAACGATCTCAAGCACAGCGCGCTGGGAGTCCCGCGCGAAATGCTCCAGCAGCACGGCGCCGTCAGCGAGGCGGTGGTGCGCGCGATGGCGGAAGGCGCCCGGGAGCGATCGGGTGCGACGTGGTCCGCGGCGATCACCGGCATTGCCGGGCCAGACGGCGGGACCGCGGACAAACCCGTCGGCACGGTGTGGCTCGGACTGTGCGGGCCGCCGGGGACGACCGCGCGACTCGCGAAGTACCGGGGCGATCGCGGCCAGGTGCGCCTGCAGGCTGCCTACGGCGCGCTCCAGCTCCTGCGCGAGGCGTTGGGTCCAACGAGGGTCCCCTGACCACCGGTTGGCGCGAAGTGGCCGCGCGCCATCGCGTCGACCTGATCCTCTTCGTCGCGTCGCTCGCAGCGTACGCGCTCTCCAGCGACGGGCTGCTCGCGCATCAGTCTTTCGCGCCGCACTTCGTCTACCAGGCGCACGCATTCCTCCATGGCCAGCTCCATCTGGCCGTGCCGCAGCCGCCGAACCTCAACGACTGGGTCCTGCAGGACGGGCGCTGGTACGTGTCCTTCCCCCCTTTCCCGGCGCTGTTGATGGTTCCCTTCGTGGCCGTCTTCGGCCTCTCGTTCAACGACGTCGCTTTCACGCTCTTCTTCGCGGCCGCGAACGTGGCGCTCCTCTATCGCCTCTTCCGCCGTTTACAGGCGGCCCGGCCGGAATGGGAGCACGTCGCCCTGGCCCTCATCTACGGATTCGGGACGCTGGCCTGGAGCTGCGGAATCCGCGGCGAGGTCTGGTTCACGGCCGAGACCATCGGCGTGACGCTGACGCTGCTCTACCTGCACGCTTCGATCGGAGCACGCCATCCGGTGCTCGCCGGCCTTGCCGTCGGGTGCGCCGCCATCACGCGGACGCCGCTGGCCTTCTCCGCGGTGTTCTTCGTCTTCGAGGCGCTGTCCCCCGACGGCCCTTTGGAATGGAGCAAGCTGCGCGATCCGGCGGGCTGGCGGGCAGCGCTGCCGCGGCTGGTGCCGTTCGCCGCCGCCATCGCCGCCATCGCCGTGCCGATGGCGTGGATGAACTACGTCCGATTCGGCAGCTTCGGAGAATTCGGCCATTCTCACCTGTACGCAAACCGGGTGAACGCCCAGGTCCTCCGCTATGGACTGTTCCACTACGCCTTCCTCGAGCGGAACCTGCACGATGCCTTCACGCGCCTGCCGGAGATCCAGTTCCACCCGCTGCGGATCGGCTTCAACGGCGAGGGCATGAGCCTGTTCGTCACCACGCCCCTCTTCCTGTACCTGCTCTGGCCGAAGGAGAAGCCGCGCCTGCACCGCGCGCTCTGGCTGACGGTCGCCGTGGTGGCCGTTCCCGGCTTTTTCTACCAGAACAGCGGCTACTACCAGTTCGGTTTCCGCTTCTCGATGGACTACACGCCATATCTGATCGTCCTGCTGGCGCTGGGCGGACGCCGGTTCACCGGCACGTTCTGGTTCCTCGCGCTCCTCGGCGTTGCCGTCAACGCCTGGGGAGCGGCCGTTTTCAACCGCCTCTATTGAAGCGGAGCAGAGGCGCCGCCGGCGCGCCCCCGCCCTACTCCCCCTTCACGCCGCGGCCGGAACCGCCGCGGCCGCCACCAGCAGCTGACCCGCCCACCGCCATGCCTCCTGCCATGTCGGCCGCTGCCCCGGCCCCACAGATGCCCAGCCGATTCGCACCTCGAGCCACGGCAGCCGCGCGGCCAGCGCTCCCCGCAGGCGGTCGACGGCAACGTGCACGTCGTCGCCCACCGTCTCGATCAGGACCACGCCTATCTCGCGGTCGCGGACGCGCAGTACCGCATCGGTGCGGCGCAGGTGGGCGCGGATGACGGCAGCCAGTTCCTCCACGTCCGAATCCAGCGCCGCCCACCCCGGCGGCGCGATGCGCAGCAGCGAAAACCAGCGTCCGCTGCGCACCGCGCGGTGGGCCTCCAGGCTCGCGATCTGCTGCAGCGTGCTCATGCCGCAGCCTCCGACTGCGTCGGGGGCGGCGCGGACTTGTCGCTGGCCCCCGCCTCGCGCAGCTTGCGCTCCAGGTCCTCGACGGCGGTGGCGTTTGCGCGCAGCGCCTCCGCCGCCTTCTCGCGCCCCGGACCGATCCGCTCGCCGGAGATCTCGAACCACGCTCCGCTCTTCTCGATGAAGCCGCGCTCCACGCCGAGATCGAGCAATTCGTGCGGCCGGGAGATCCCCACCCCGTAGAGAACGTCGAACTCCGCTTCCCGGAAGGGCGGCGCCATCTTGTTCTTCACCACTTTCACCCGCGTCCGGTTGCCGACCATCTGATCGCCGTCCTTGACGGCGCCGATCCGGCGGATGTCGAGACGAAGGCTGCAGTAGAACTTGAGCGCGTTTCCCCCGGTGGTGGTCTCCGGCGACCCGAAGACGACGCCGATCTTCATCCGGATCTGGTTGATGAAGATCACGGTAGCGCTGTTCCGGCTCACGACCGCCGTCAGCTTGCGCAGCGCCTGCGACATGAGCCTGGCCTGCAGGCCCATGTGCGAATCGCCCATCTCGCCCTCGATCTCCGCCTTGGGCACCAGGGCCGCGACGGAATCGATCACCACCAGATCGACGGCCCCGGAACGAACCAGGGTCTCGGTAATCTCCAGCGCCTGCTCGCCGGTGTCGGGCTGGGAGATGAGCAGATCCTCGACCCTGACGCCGAGTTTGCGGGCGTACGTGACGTCGAGCGCGTGCTCCGCATCGATGAACGCGGCGCACCCGCCCAGCGCCTGGACCTGTGCGATGGCATGCAGCGTCAGGGTGGTCTTGCCCGAGCTCTCGGGTCCGAAGATTTCGATCACCCGACCGCGCGGATAGCCGCCGCATCCCAGCGCCAGGTCGAGGCCCAGCGACCCACTGGGGAACGTGGCGACAGGCTGTCCGATCTCGCCCTCGCCAAGCCGCATGATCGCGCCCTTCCCGAACTGTTTCTCGATGGCGCCGATGGCAGCGAGGACCGCCCTGCCTTTCTCGGCGGCCATCTTCAGCTTCTCCGACACCTTGCTCATGTTCCCTCCCTGGGAATCGCGCCGGGCGACGTGCCCGGAGGTGGTTGCAGCGCTGCCCTGCGCGCGAGTTGGAGGGGCGCCATACGGATCCGGTCCGGCCTGCCGGTGGTGGGGCTGTCGAGACAGCGCAGCTGTACCGCCCCCTGCACGTGCTGCTCGCCGACGTGTTCGTGGCCGTGCAGATCGGCGATGGTGCGCGCGAGCTTGAGCATGCGATCGTGCGCGCGGGCCGAGAGGCCTTTCTCGTCGATGAAGCGCGCCAGCAGCGACCGTGCCGCGTCGCTCGCCCCGACGAGCTTCCGCAGCGCGGGACCGCTGAGCTGCGCGTTGCAATGGAGATCCGGGAACTGCGCGAACCGGCGCCGCTGCAGCGCGCGGCAGGCTTCGACGCGCTCGCGAACGGCGGCCGACGCTTCGCCCTGCGGCAGCGCGAGAAAGTCTTTCGTGCGCAATGCTCCGACCTCGATGTGAAGGTCGAACCGGTCCAGGATGGGCCCCGAGATGCGCCGCATGTAGTTCTCCTTGGCGGGCAGCGTGCACGTGCAGCGGTCGGGGTCCGCATCGGAGGCGTGTCCGCAAGGACACGGATTCATCGCGCCGAGGAGCATGAAGCGGGCGGGCATGGTGGCGCGATCCTTCGCGCGCACCAGAGACACCTTGCCGTCCTCCAGCGGCTGTCGCAGCGCCTCCAGCGCCGCGTGCCCGAACTCCGGCAGCTCGTCGAGAAAGAGCACTCCTCGATGCGCCAGAGAGATCTCGCCCGGCCGCAGCGGCGATCCCCCGCCGATCAGCCCGGCCACCGAGATGGTGTGATGGGGGGCGCGAAAAGGGCGCGCGGGCATAAGGCCTTGCCCGGGCGTGAGCCGGCCGGCCACCGACCAGATGGATGTCGCCTCCACGGCTTCCTCGAACGAGAGCGCCGGAAGCAACCCGGAAAAGCGGCGGGCCAGCATGGTCTTTCCGGCCCCCGGCGGTCCGATGAAGAGAGCGTTGTGGCCGCCCGCGGCGGCCACCTCGAGCGCCCACTTCGCGGTCTGCTGCCCGCGCACGTCGGCCAGATCGAGCGCCGTCGCGGGCGCCGTCTCCTGCGGCGCGGTTGCGGGAGGGCGACCTCCCGTCCCGCAGAACGTCTCCGCTGCCTCGGCCAGCGTGCGGGCGCCGTACACGCGGATCCCTTGCACCAGCGCACCCTCCGGAGCGTTCTGCTCGGGCACGATCAGGCCCTCGAACCCGCGCTTGCGCGCCTCCAGCGCGACGGGCAGTACGCCGCGCACCGCCAACACCTCGCCGGAGAGCGCGAGCTCGCCGACCACCAGCGGCGTGCGCTCCGGCAACGGAGTCAGCCCCGCGGCAGCGAGGATCCCGAGCGCGATGGCGAGGTCGAAGCCGACCCCCTCCTTGCGCAGGTCTCCTGGAGCGAGATTGACCGTGATCTTCTTCTGCGGCAGCTGGTACCCGGTATTGCGCAGCGCGGTGAGGACGCGCGTGCGCGCGTCGTTGCACGCGTGGTCGGGCAAGCCGACCAGATGGAAACCGGGGAGTCCCAGCGCCAGGTCCACCTGCACCTCGACGAGGCGCGCGCCGGCGCCGGCGATGGCCGCGCAGTAGAGCGACGAATGCACGGAGCGCGCTTCTGCGAACGGCGTGCCGTGCGCGCGCCAAAGGACGCCTCAGCAGGCGCGCTCGAAATGGGACTCCTGTTTCGAGCTGCTGGGCTCGAAACGAGACAGCCTCACCACCACCAGCGGCGATATCGCGGCACGTTGGGCGTGAACAGCAACAGCAGGAGGAAGCCGATCACGAACCCAGCACCTTGCAGCATCGGATGCCGCCGTGCCCCGAACGCCAGCAGCGCCGCCCCGACGAATGCCCCGGCCGCGACGGCCCCGGCGACGATTCTCGCGCGCGTCGTCGGCAGCATCGACAAGAGCCGGAAGCCGATCGGCGTCGCATCCGGCAACCCGCCGTTCGACCACCACCAGGAGAGGCGCGCTCGCTCGCGCTCGCCGACCTCCCGCGCCAGCGCCGCGCCCAGCAGACGGTTCTGCTGGAGAAGCTCCCGCTGCGTCTGCTCCCGGGCAGTGTGCTCGCCAGCGAGCTGCGCCTGCCGGTCCGCCCACAGCTTCTCGTTCCAGGCTCGGACGTCGTCTCCGGTGAGCGGACCCTGACAGTTCGTGCAGAGCTGCGCGTAGCGCGAGTTGTCCGCCTCGCACCGCGGGCAGCGCACGAAGGGCTGCTCCCCGAAGTCCCGCTGCAGGCCGAGAGTGGAGGGTTCGCCGGTGAAACGACCCGTCGTCGCCACTTCGTGGTGCGGCGCTTCCCCGGGCCGGCGTGGGCGCTCCAGGTTCAGAAAGCGCGTCAGCCGTCCAGCCATCAGCGCACGACCGCCAGGCGTTGGGCCGTGGAGGCCGGGCGCGTCCGGTTCTTCGACCACTCGCGCAGGCGGGAGATCTCCTCGCCCATGGTCGACGAGAGCGGAAACGCCTCCTGGACGGCCCGCATCACGTGCGCCTGGCGGAGCTCGGTGGACTCGTCGAACGCATAGTAGAGCCCGGCGATCACCGCCTGCTCGATCTCGGACCCGGAGAAGCCCTCGGCCGCCGTGGAGAGCGCGTCGAGGTCGAACGCCGCCGGGTCTCGCTGCCGGCGCGCGATGTGGATGCGGAAGATGTCCCGCCGCTCCGCCGCGCTGGGCAGGTCGATGAAGAAGATCTCGTCGAACCGCCCCTTGCGCAGCAGCTCGGGCGGCAGCGCATCGATGCGATTCGCCGTCGCGACCACGAAGACCGGAGCGGTCTTTTCCTGCAGCCAGGTGAGCAGCGATCCGAAGACGCGCGCGGAGACGCCGGAGTCGGTCACCGCGGCGCCGGCGTTTCCCGCGAGGCCTTTCTCGATCTCGTCGATCCAGAGCACCGTCGGCGCGACGCTCTCGGCGACGCGGATGGCGCGGCGCAGGTTCTCCTCGGAGGATCCGATGAGGGAGGAGAAGATCCGGCCCAGGTCCAGGCGCAAGAGCGGCAGCGACCAGACGGATGCGATGGCCTTCGCCGTCAGGCTCTTGCCGCATCCCTGCACGCCCAGCAGCAGAAGGCCTTTCGGCGCGGGCAGGCCGAACTTGCGCGCCGGCTCGCTGAAGGCGCCCATCCTGCCGTTCAGCCATCCCTTCAGCTCGTCGAGGCCGCCGACGTGCGCCAGCTCCTGCTCGACGTTGACGAACTCCAACAAGCCACTCTTGCGGATCACCTGCCGCTTCTCGTCGAGCACCAGGCGGATGTCGTCCCTGTCGAGCACGCCGTCGTTGGCGATGGCCTTGGCAAAGGCGTTTTCCGCCTCGCTCAGCGTCAGACCCTGCGCCGCCTTGATGATCTGCTCGGCCTGCTCCCGGGTCAGCTCCACGCGCGCCTTGTTCCCGCGGCGGACGACCGTGACGATCTCCTTCAGGAGCTGGTACAGGTCGCGGAACGAGGGAAGGGGAACGTCGAGAACCGAGACTTCCTTCTCCAGCTCCACGGGGATGGTGAGCACCGGAGCGAGCAGGATCACCGTCGTGAAGGTAGACTTGAGGTCCTGCGCCAGCTCGCGCATTCCCCGCACGACGGCGGCGCTGTCGAGAAAAGGGTGGAAGTCCTTCAGCACGACCAGCGACGGCTCGGTCAGCTTGCCGATGGCCGCGAGCGCCTCCACCGGATCGCGCGACTGCTCGCTGACGGCGACCGTGCGGCCTGCGGAGACGCGGCGCATCCCGCGCGTCACCGACCACTGCAACAGAGCCTTTCCGTGGGTCTGCGCGACGTCCTGCAGGATGGCGTCGAGGCGCTGCTCTTCCCAACTCACCAGGTAGATGAGCGGGTAGCGGGCGCGGATCAGCGTGTCCAGATCGGAGACGAACTTCGGCGTCCCGACGGGCGCGGATTCGAACGTCTCCACGGCCCGCGATTCTACCAGAAGATCAGAGTCTGTCCGCGGCGCGGCGCAGGCGTGCGGCGGCTTCCGGAACCTGGGCAAGCGGGAAGTCGAGATGCGTCACGGCGCGGATGCGGGTACCGCTGACGGCGTTGATCAGCACCCCTTCCTTTTTCGCCGCGTCGACCAGCGCCGGCGCGTTGGCGACGTCGGCGAGCAGGATGTTCGTCTCCGGGGCATGCCAGGAAAACGGAACGCTCTCCGCGAGCTTTCGGGCGCTCTCATGGTCCTCGGCAAGCCGCTGCAGATGATGGTCGAGGGCGTACATGCCCGCAGCGGCGAGCACCCCTGCCTGCCTCAACCCACCTCCGACGCGCTTGCGCAGGCGCCGCACCGCTTTCATCCGCTCGCGCGTGGTCGCCACCAGCGACCCCGCCGGCGCCCCCAGACCCTTGCTCAGGCAGACGGAGACCGTGTCCGCCTTCGCGCACCACTGCTGCAGCGGGATCCCGGTCGCCACGTGCGCGTTCCAGATCCGCGCTCCGTCGAGATGAACGGCGAGGCCGGCGGCACGCGCGACGCCGGCGACCGCCTCGAGCTGCGCGAGCGGCCAGATGCTTCCGCCGCCGCGGTTGTGCGTGTTCTCGATGGCGACCGCCTTCTGGCGGGGATCGTGGTCGCCCTGGCTCGCGCGGATGACCGCCTTCACAGCCTCGGCGGTGAAGATCCCGCGAGGTCCGTCGACGACCAGGCTCTGCACTCCCCACAAGGCGGAGATGGCTCCGCCCTCGTAGTTCACGACATGGCAGTGCCGGTCGCAGATGATCTCGTCGCCCATCCCCGCGAGCGACCCCAGCGCGATCTGGTTCGCCATGGTGCCGGTGGGCACCCAGACAGCCGCTTCCTTGCCCAGCATGGCGGCGACGCGGTCCTGAAGCGCGTTGATGGTCGGGTCTTCGCCATAGACGTCGTCGCCGACTTCCGCCGCCGCGATTGCTTTTCGCATGCCGGGTGTAGGGCGGGTCACGGTGTCGCTGCGCAGGTCGATGAAGTCCATTGGATGCTCCGCGCCGAGGCGCTCCGCCCGTCGCGGGCGGAGCCCGCTCCTCCGGGATGGGGCATGATAAACGCGGCTGCGGTGGCCCGCGAATCGAAAGCAGAGCGCGCGCGCAGGTTCGCACGGATCGTCCGCCGGCTGGAGAAGGAGATGCCGGAGGCGAAGATCGCCCTGGAGTACCAGGACGAGCTGCAGCTGCTCGTCTCGGTGATGCTTTCGGCGCAGTGCACCGACGCCGTCGTGAACCAGGTGACGCCGGCGCTGTTCGACCGCTACCCGACCGCTGCGCATTACGCGCGGAGCACGCCGGAGGTCATCGGCGAACAGATCAAGCGCGTCGGCCTCTGGCGGGGCAAGGCGAAGAACCTGCACGAAACGATGACCCGGATCGCCCGCGACCATGGCGGGCACATTCCCCGCAAGCGCGAGGAGCTGTGCGAGCTGCCGGGCGTCGGCTGGAAGACGGCGGGCGTGGTGGTAAACCACGCGTTCGGCACGCCGGCGCTGCCGGTCGATACGCACGTAGGCCGCGTCGCGCGACGGCTGGGCCTCACCCGCCAGGAGGATCCGCGCAAGGTGGAGCACGAGCTC
>Ga0209057_1001073_pt1 | contig 22767 bp, 17 predicted proteins | sample GraSoiAngelo_146_FD_185903 | JGI IMG/M metagenome (GOLD analysis project Ga0209057, IMG submission 185903) | Grasslands soil microbial communities from the Angelo Coastal Reserve, California, USA - 14_1009_05_30cm (SPAdes) (version 2) | ecosystem: Environmental > Terrestrial > Soil > Grasslands ... | reverse complement strand
AGATAAGGGATGCCCCAGATCACGCACATGGCGGCAAACAGCAAAAGACCGCGGCGCGTCATGACCGTCTAAACCTACCTGCTCGGCCAAGGCTTCCGTATTCGCTTTGTCGGTCGGGTCAGCCTCTAGAAACGCGAGAGGGGCGCGCCCTCCCCTTCGAAATTGGCTCGGAGATAAGACCTGGCCGATCGCGCGTCAAGTAGCGCCCAATAGAAGCCCGTTCTTTAGGTGATGTTCATGCGATTCAGGCTGACCCGCCTGATGATGTGGATGGGCCTTGCCGCCGCGGCGACCTACTTCTTCGATCCCGACCGGGGCGAACAGCGCCGCAAGGACCTTCGAAAGCGGGTCGACAAGATGCGCAAGGTGGGCGAGAAGGCCAAGATCCAGGCCGGCCTCTAGGCCCCTCGCCCCTTCAGGGGAGAGGGCAGGGTGAGGGGCATGGGCGGAGAATTTCCCCGTGCCGCCCCAGGTTCTCGACCGGCGCGCGCTGAACCGCGCGCTGCTCGCGCGCCAGCTCCTGCTCGAACGCCGCCGCCGGTCTGCTGCGGCGACCATCGAGCACCTCGTAGGCATGCAGGCGCAGGCACCTAACCTGCCTTACGTCGGCCTGTGGTCGCGGCTGCAGGGATTTCACCACCAGGAGCTGTCGCGCCTGATCGAAACCCGCGCCGCGGTGCGCATGTCGCTGATGCGCAACACCATCCACCTCGTCACAGCCCGCGACGCGCTGGGCATGAAACCGCTCTTCATGCCCCTCGGGGAGCGCGGTTACATGCGAGGCAGCCCGTGGGGTCGGGACATGCGCGACGCGGACATGGCGGCGATCCGCCGCGCGGGAAGCGAGATCCTGGGCGAGAAGCCGCGCACGATCGCGCAGCTCGCAAAGCTCCTCGCGCAGCGATTTCCACAACACGACGGGCCCGCGATGGCCTACGGCGTGCGCTACATGGAACCCCTGGTCTTCACGCCGCCGCGCGGCCTGTGGGGCGGAAGAGGGCTTGTCACGCTGACCACGTTCGAGAAGTGGCTCGGCCGCCCGCCCGGCCCGGCGTTTCACGTCGACGACCTCGCGCGCCGTTATCTCGCCGCGTTCGGGCCCGCGTCAGCTGCCGACATGCGCCTGTGGTCCGGCCTCGCGATGCGCGAGACCTTCGAGAGGCTTCGTCCTCGCCTCAAGGTCTTCCGCAACGAGCAGGGGGTCGAGCTCTTCGACCTGCCTCGTGCACCGCGACCAGACCCGTCGATTCCAGTGCCGGTGAGATTGCTCCCCGACTTCGACAACATCTTGCTCGCGCACGCGGACCGAACACGGATCCTGCCCCCCGGTAAGCATCTCGGGATGTTCAGCAGCAACGGTGTGATGCAGGGATCGGTCCTGCTCGACGGCTTTGTCCGGGCAATGTGGGTGCCGGCCAGAGGCGGTCTGGTGATCACTCCATTCGACCAGCCCATCCCGAAAAGCGAGCGGCATGAGGTCATCGATGAGGCGTCGCGATTGCTGGATTTCCTGACGCCGGGCGAGAAGCATGACGTCCGCTTCGGGCCGGTGAAGTCTTAGGCGATCGCGGCCGTGGGGCTCGGGCGCCTCGCGACCCCGCGGTCCTCCTGCGCAAGGACGGCCACCGCCGCCTCGACCACCTGCGGATTCCACTGCGTGCCGGCGCCACGCCGAAGCTCCTCCATGGCGGACTCCCAGGAGCGCGCGCCGCGATAGGCTCGGGCGGACGTCATCGCGTCGAGCGAGTCGGCCACGGGGATGACCTGCGCGATCAACAGCAGGCGCCGGCCCACGGTTCCGTTCGGATAGCCGAGGCCGTCAAACCGCTCGTGGTGCGTGAGCACGAGATCGAGCACCTTCCCGTACTCGCTGAACGGCCGCAGGATGTCGAATCCCAGGCGTGGATGCGTCTCCATGACCCGCCGCTCGGCCGGCGTCAGCTTGTCCGGCTTCAGGAGAATCGAATCCGGGACACGGATCTTGCCGATATCGTGGACCTTCGCCGCGAGCTCGACCATCTCGACCTCCGGGCCGCTGAAAGAGAGCTTGCGCGCGATGGCGTGAGCGTAGATCGCGACGCGCTGCGAGTGCTGGTACGTGTACGGATCGCGCCGGTCGACCTCGTCGGCCATGCGCTCCATCGCGCGCATCGCGTCGCGGCGGATCTCGATGCGCTGTCGCAAAGAGTGATAGGCCAGGACCGCGGGCAGGACGGCGAGCACAGGCAGCCAGGGCCACCGCGCAGCGGCGTACGCAGCGATGGCGCCGATGACATAGAGGATCGCGAACTGGGCGAGCACGATCTTCTGCGCCGTGCGCAGGATCGCGAGCGGATGTCGCGAGGTGGCCAGACCGACCGCGGTCGCGACGAGGAGGTGGTTGGTTACATAGAACGCGGCCGCCGCAGCGATCACGGCCACGGCGTCCTGCCCGCTATCAATCCCCCCGCGGGCCGTAACACCGGCGGCCAGGAGGACAAAGCCGGCTGCCCAGGCGGAGAGGTAGAGCTGCGCGGCGTTGAAGAAGATCGAAAGTGAGACGGGGCCTAGAGGCGGTTTTTCGCGCTTCGCGAGCAGCCGTCGCATCGCCGCGATCGCGATGTCGATCCCCGAGATCGCGCCCACCAGCGCCGCCGCCTGCGCGACGGGCAGCAGCAGCACGGCGGCGAAAAACACCGCGGTCGCCACGCTGACCTTCTCCGTCAGGCTGACGTGAAGAGGGAACTGCAGCGCCAGCAGGCCGCCCAAAGCCAGCGACGCGACGATCCAACCGTCGGGAGCCGACGCGGCCAGTCTCGAGAACGTCGCGGCGAAGATCGCCGCGGCGCTCAGGCCGACGGCCAGACGGTAGATCTCAGATCGCCTGCGAGGCGCCAAGGTCTACGCCTGGGACAGGACGAACTTCAGATGTGTCGGTGCACCACTGGTGCCGTAGCTGTAGGCGAGCACCGTGCCCGATCCGAGCAAGCCGGTCGTCACCTGGGCCAGGTAGGAGTACCTGAACAGCAAACCCGTCGGCGTCGTGATCGTCATGTCGACCGCCGTCGCGGGGCGTCCGCTCGAGTCGTAGACACGCTTGGCTGTGTAGCTCTCGAGAGGCACTCCCAGGTTCAGGAGGCTGGACGTCCAGACGCTGTCGTAAACCGGCACGATGTGCCCGCTCGGGGTGACCACGAGGACGAGCGGGTCCCAGTCGCAATACGTGAAACACGCCTCCGCGGCACCGGGCGACGCAAGCAGGAGACCAACCGCCATGGTGGCGGCAACCAATGCCTTCTTCACAATCTTCCCTCCACGAACTGAACCCCAGTCGGCAAAAGAACGCTAGTCCGGCCCAGGACGGTCCCCTGTAAAAAAGGTGTAAGTCTGTCGCTCGGAGCGTCAGGCCGCCCGGCGCACATCAGGGCCGCGGGTGAAGATCGTCCTCAGCTGCTCGGGTGGGATGAACCAGCACAATCTTCGGATGCCGCCGCCCGCCGCCCTCTCCCCCCTCACCCAACCCAACTTCCGCCTCCTGTGGATCGGCCAGGGCGTCTCCGCCCTGGGCGACGCCCTCGTCCCCGTCGCCCTCGCCTTTGCCACCCTCTCCATCGCCCGTTCCGCCAGCGCCCTCGGCCTGGTCCTGGCGACCTCAACCCTGGCCCGTGTCATCTCCCTCCCGATCGGCGGCGTGTGGGCCGACCGCCTGCCCCGACAAAGAGTGATGCTCGCCTCCGACGTCATCCGCGGCCTCGTCCAGGCCGCGATCGCCGCCCTGCTGATGACACACACCGCGCACCTCTGGCACCTCGTCCTGGGGGGAGTCGTCTTCAACTTCGCCGGCGGCTTCTTCCAACCCGCCTCGACCGCGCTGACGCCTCAGACCGTCGATGCTCAAAAACTTCAGCAGGCGAACGCGCTGATGGGACTGACGAGAAGCACCGTGTGGCTCGTCGGACCCGCCGTTTCGGGAGTGCTCGTCGCGACCGTCGGACCGGCTGTCTCTTTCGCCATCGACGCAGCCACCTTTGCCGCAAGCGCAACATCGCTCGCGTTTCTGAACACCCAACCGATCACAGGCATAGGAAGGAAGAACTTCTGGCGCGAGCTAGGGGACGGCATACGCGCCGTGGCCGGCCGCCGCTGGTACCTCCTCAACCTCGGCGCGCACGCGGTCTGGAACTTCGCCTTCGCCGCATTCTTGGTCGCAGGGCCTATCGTCGCGCGCGACCAGCTCGGCGGGGCGTCCGCCTGGGGCTTCATCGGCACCTCGATGGCCGCAGGCTCCATGCTCGGCGGCCTGATCGCCCTACGCGTCACCCCGCGAAGGCCCCTGATCGTCGCCAACCTCGTGCTCGCGCTCTCGTCCCTGCAGCTGCTCGCAATCGCCGTGCCCGCGCCGATCGTCGTGATCATGGCCGCCTGCGTCGTCGGCGAGGCGGCTCTGATCTTTCTGAACGAGGTCTGGTTCGCCACGATCCCGCAGCTCCTACCAGCAGACCTCCTGGCCAGAGCCACGTCCTTCGACTGGCTGCTCTCGATCATCGCCATGCCGCTTGGATTTGCGGTGACGGGACCGGTGGCCGATCACGTCGGACTTCGCGCGACGCTAATAGCGGCAGCCATCCTCATGGCCGTGCCGTGTGTGCTGATCGTCTTTGTGCCCGGTGTGCGGCGGGTCAAGCGGACGGCAGAAGGACAAGTGATCCTCGAGGGCGCGGTCTAAGCCAGGGAGACGTACCCCTCGTGCCACAGCTGGAAAGCGAAAAGCGTCCAAAGCTGCTTCCGGTTGTCGCGGCGCCCGGCGAGGTGATCGTCGATGAGCTCCCTGACGACGCGTGGCTCGAAGAATCCCTCTCTCGAAAGGCGGTCGGGTGCGAGCACCGACAGCATCTGCTCTTTCAGCGGCCCGCGGAACCATGCCGCGACCGGGATGCCAAAGCCTTTCTTCGGACGGTTGAGGATGCGGTCCGGCAGGACGCCGCGGAGCGCCCGCTTCAACAGGAACTTCGACCGCATCCCCCGCAGCTTCATGTGCAGAGGCAGGCTTGTCGCGTAGGCGACGAAGTCGTTGTTCAAGAGCGGCACGCGACCCTCCAGCGAAGCCATCATCGACGCACGGTCGAGCTTGACCAGGATGTCGTTCTCCAGGTAGAGCCGCATGTCCATCATCAGCACCTGGTTCAGCGGATCGTATGAACCGAATTCGTCGCCACCGTTGGCATCAGCGAGCGAAGCACGTACCTCTCGCGACAGAAGCGCCGTCCGCTCCTCGGACGCGAAGGAACCCATCCAGCGCCGATGACGCTCCGCCACCGGATGTGCCGCCCCGCTGACGAAGCGCTTGGCCCGAAAGTCGAAGCTCAAGTTGCCTCGCGAGACGGGCAGACGCTGTACCAGCGGCTCGACGATGGCCCGTCGGAGAAGCGCAGGCGCGCGCAGGTAGTAGCCCGCGAGGCGATGCGCCTGCAAGGTTGGGTATCCCGCGAAGAGCTCGTCGCCGCCGTCGCCCCCAAGCGCGACCTTGACGTGCCGCCGTGTGAATTCGGACAGGAGGTACGTCGGGATGATCGACGCATCCCCGAGCGGCTCATCGAGCAGCGAAGGCAGCTTCGGAATGAGGCCGAGCAGCATGCCCGGCTCGAGCGTGAGCTCGTGGTGATCGGTGCCGAGGTGCGCCGCCACCTCGCGCGCATGAGCCGACTCGTCGAACGAGCGCTCGGCGAAACCGACCGAGAAGGACTTCACCTCGCCGCCGAGCTCGGTCATCATCGCCGCGACTGCGCTCGAGTCGATGCCGCCCGAGAGGAACACGCCCAGCGGCACGTCGCTGACGAGCTCCTTGCGCACGGATTCCCGAAGCACCGCGCGCAGCGCCGCGCACTCGTCGTCCAGGTCGCGCTCGCGCTCGCCGTTGGTGGCGTCGACGTTCAGCTTAGGCGCCCAGTAGCGCCGAACGACCGCCGTCCGCGCGTCGAGCGACCACGTCAGCGTATGGCCCGGGCGCAGCTTGCTGATACCGCGGATGATGCTGCGCGGCGACGGCACGAACTCGTAGGTCAGGTATTCGTCGAGGGCAACCGGGTCGACGCCCTTGCGCAGCGCCCCGTCCCGCAGCAGCGCTTTCAGTTCGGACGCGAAGACCAGGCGCTCCCCGTCGATCGCGTAATGGAGCGGCTTGATGCCGACCCGGTCCCGCGCGAGGAGCAGAACGGAACGCCTGCGGTCCAGCACGGCAAAGGCGAACATGCCGTTGAGGCGATCGACCACGTCCTCGCCCCACTGCTCGTAGCCGTGGACGAGCACCTCGGTATCGGATTGCGTGACGAACGTGTGTCCCGCCGCGATCAGCTGCTCGCGCAGCTCGCGATGGTTATAGACCTCCCCGTTCTCGACGACCCAGACCGTCGAGTCTTCGTTGTGCATCGGCTGATGACCGCCGGCGAGGTCGATGATCGAAAGCCGGCGCATGCCGAGGGTGACGCCGTCGAGCTGCTCGATACCCGCATCGTCAGGCCCTCGATGGACCATCGAGTCGCACATTCGCGCCACGAGGTCGAGCCCGGCGGCCGGTTCGCCACCAGCCACTCCACAGATCCCACACATTAGCGGTGGCTCGCGACGGCCGCACGGGTCGCAGGTCGGGGCAGGCGACCGTCAGGTCGCCGGTCCGGGCGCCGAGACGAAGGAAGGGGTGGCCCTAGGAGGAGCGCAGCTAAAGCTGCGTGACGACGACGGGCCGGGCCCCCTGACGCACGTATCGGCGTCCGGAGCCCCGAGATGCGGCCTGGGTGGTCGGCGTGAGTCACCTATGTCGGAGGGCGGCCTGCCTCCCGTTCGTCGCCGGCTGCTTGTGTGGGGTCTTCTCGATGATCTCGCGCACGACGTAGGTCGGTTTCGACTGCGACTCGTGGTACGTCCGGACGGACAGCTCCGCGAGAAGGCCCATCAGGATGAACTGCACACCGACGATGACCAGCACCACCGACAGAAGCAGGAGCGGGTTGTTGTGCGCGTACACGTATGGCGGTAGCACCTTCTGAAGGATCACGATCGCGGCCAGGACGAAGGCGACCGCCCACAGCACGAAGGCAGCAAAACCGAAGAAGTACATGGGCTTGGTCGAGTAGCTGCCCAGCAGCTTGACCGTGATCAGGTCGAGCATGACCCGCGACGTACGGGCCAACGAGTACTTCGATTTGCCGTACGTGCGGGGGCGGTGATTGACCGGAAGCTCCGTGATCCGTGCGCCGACCATCGCCGCGAACACCGGGATGAAGCGATGCATCTCGCCGTACAGCTTCACGTCGTGGACCACCTCGCGGCGGTATGCCTTCAGCGTGCAACCGAAGTCGCTGAGCGGGACGCCGGTCACGCGGGCGATGATCCAGTTGGCGATCCTGGAAGGCACGACTCGCCTCGCGTCGTCGCGCCTGTCGCGTCGCCAGCCGCTCACAACGTCGTAGCCCTCGTCGATCTTCTGCAGCAGGTGAGGTATGTCGTGCGGGTCGTTCTGCATGTCGCCGTCCAGAAAGACGAGCACCGCGCCGCGGCTGTGGTCGATCCCCGCCTGGACCGCCGCCGTCTGGCCGAAGTTGCGGCGGAAGCTCACGACGCGGACGCGTGAGTCGCGGGAGGCGATCTGGCCCAACTTCTCCGTGCTCCCGTCACGACTTCCGTCGTCGACGTAAAGCACCTCGAACGATGTGCCGAGCGCCTCCAGCACGCCGACGAGCTCCCGGTGGAGCGGCTCGACGCTGTCGAGCTCGTTGTAGACGAGGACGATCACCGAGACGTGCGGAGCATCCGTGGCGACCTGGCGGGCCATCAGGCGGATTATGCCTTGATAAGCTCCCAACCCGATGACCGTGGAAGCCGCACAGATTGGCGCCGTCGCACGCGGCGGCACCCGCGCCGAGGCGTGGTGGGCGTTTCCCGCCGTGCCGCTGCTGGCGGCCGCGATCGGCTTTACGTGGATGCTCCACGGGATGCTGCAGCGGGCTTACGGCATGACCGGCGAGGCATGGGATCTGGCCTACGACCAGCAGGTGATCTGGAACGTCTCCCAGGGCCATGGCTTCTACTCGAGCTTCGCGCGAACCGACTTTCTCGGCATCCACCTCGAGCTCATCTTCGGGGCACTTGCCGCGGTCGAAAAGCTTTGGCCGAGCCCGATCGTGCTGCTCATCTTCTCGTCGGCGGGCCTGGCCGCCGCGGCGCCGGGCGCTTACCTATTTTTCCGCGCCGTGCTCCCGGCCGATCGCGCGGAATCGCCCTGGCTTGCGGTCGCGCTGTCGGCACCAATCCCGTTCTGGGCTGCCATCCAGGAGGCGGCGCGCGATTTCTTCCACCCCGAGAACATGGCACTCGCATTCGCCCTGCTCGCGGCATGGGCGGGGATTCGGGGCCACCAGGTCGCGATGTGGGTCCTGTGCGTCCTCACCCTGATGTGCAAAGAGGACCAGGTATACACCGTAGGTGTCATCGCGATCGTGATGTCGGCCTACGGCGCGCCAGACGTCAAGAAGCACTGGCGATTCATCCTCTACCTGGCGGGCGCGTGGTTCCTCATCGGGACCGGGATCGTGCAGCAGCACTTTCGCAACGGCGGCTACACAGACTTTGTCTATTACCGGTGGCTCTTCGGCCTTGACCCCAGCCATCCGGTCTCACCGCTGGCTGTGGCGCAAGCGCTCGTCCGACCCGAGGCGCTGGCAATCCTGGCCGCGATCATCGCGTCGATGTTCGCCCTGCCGCTGCTGGCGCCGCGTTGGTTGCTCCTGGTCATCCCGCCGTATCTCGCCAACGTGCTCAGCGGGCACATACCGCAAAACGACCTCCACCATCACTACGTCCTTCTTCTCATGTTTCCGCTCATGGTGGCGGGCGGCCTCGGCGCCAGGAAGCTCCTGGAGATGCGTTCCTTCAAGCCCGCATTGGCGCTCGTCGTCATCTTGCCGGCGCTGATCCTGGGCTGGGGAACCGGGCGCTTTCCACCGGCTCTGGACGCCAATGCAAGCCTCTACTCGAGACCCAACTCCGTCTCGCAACTCCAGGTGGCGACATCGGTGATCCCCCCGGACGCGCCCGTGAACGCCGACGCCGGCCTGACTGTCTGGCTCGCCAACCGGCACACGATCAACGACTTCCCAGACATGCTGGACGGAACGAGCTACGTCGTGATCGATCACTTCACGTTCCTGGGCTACAACACCAATGCGGCCAAACGGCAGCAGGCGCTCGACGCGCTTGCCACGAGCGGCAGGCGGGTGCTGTATGACGACGGCCGCTTCCAGATCTGGAGCCCAGTTGGAGATTAGCCCGTAGTCTTATTGGTCACCATGGCCGTGGCAACATCCGTTCGGCAGCGCCTCGATGAGCTCTTTCAGCAGCGGATCGTGATCTTCGACGGGTCGATGGGCGTGATGCTGCAGCACAAAGGCCTCAGCGATGAGGAGTTCCGAGGCCAACGGTTCCGCAACCACCCCAAACCGCTGCGCAACAACAGCGACGTCCTGTGCCTGACCCAGCCCGACCTCGTGACGCAGGTGCATCGCGACTACCTCGAGGCCGGTGCGGACATCGTCACCACCAACACCTTCACCGCGACCCGCGTCTCGCAGGCCGACTACGACCTCGAGGAATTCGTCTACGAGATGAACCTCGCCGGCGCGCGCCTCGCGCGCAAGGCCGCCGACGCATACGAGAACCGCTTCGTCGCCGGCTCCCTGGGCCCGACCAACGTGACGCTCTCCCTGTCGCCGAAGGTCGAGGACCCGTCGTATCGCGAGGTCACGTTCGACCAGCTCCGGGATGGTTACGCCGAGGCGGCAAGCGCGCTGAAGGAAGGCGGCGTCGACATCCTGCTCATCGAGACGGTCTTCGACACGCTCAATGCCAAAGCCGCAATCGCCGCGGTGAGAGAGGTCGCGCCCGAGATCCCGCTCTTCGTCTCCGTCACCATCGTCGACCGCAGCGGCCGTAACCTCTCGGGCCAGACGGTCGAAGCATTCTGGACGTCAGTCGAGCACTCTGAGCCTTTCGCCGCCGGCGTCAACTGCTCCCTCGGCGCCACCGAGATGCGGCCGTACGTCGAAGCGATGTCGCGAGTCGCGCCGGTCTACGTGATCTGCTACCCGAACGCCGGCCTGCCCAACAGCTTCGGCGGTTACGACGAGCAGCCGCCCACCACGAGCTCGCTGCTAAAGGAGTTCGCCAAGGCCGGTTTCCTCAACGCCGCGGGCGGATGCTGCGGCACGGGCCCCGAGCACATCCGCCAGATCCGGGAGGCGATGGCCGCTATCCCGGCGCGTCAGGTACCCAAGCTCGAGCCCAGGCCTCGATTCAGCGGCCTGGAGCCGTTCGAGATCAGCCCGGACTCGGGCTTCGTCGTGATCGGCGAGAGGACCAACGTCACCGGGTCGATCCGGTTCCGCCGCCTGATCGAGTCGGGCGACTTCGCGGGCGCGGTCCAGGTCGCGCTCGAACAGGTGCGAGGCGGGGCAAACCTGCTCGACGTGAACATGGACGCCGACCTCCTCGACTCCGAGGCCGCGATGGTGCGGTTCCTCAACCTCATCGCGACGGAGCCCGAGATCGCCCGGATCCCGGTGATGGTCGACAGCTCGAAAATCAGCGTCCTCGAGGCGGGCCTCAAATGCCTCCAGGGCAAGGGCGTGGCCAACTCGATCAGCCTCAAGGGCGGCGAGGAGTCGTTCCTCGAGCAGGCGCGGCTGGTGCGCATGCACGGGGCGGCCGCTGTCGTGATGGCGTTCGATGAGGTTGGCCAGGCCGACACCGTGGAGCGCAAGGTCGCGATCTGCTCGCGCGCGTACGACCTGCTGGTCGACAAGGCGGGCTTCCCGCCGGAGGACATCATCTTCGACCCCAACGTCCTGCCCATCGCGACCGGGATCGAGGAGCATGCCGGCTACGCGAAGGCTTTCATCGAGGCGACCCGGCAGATCAAGCGGCGGTGCCCGGGGGTGCACATCTCGGGCGGCATCTCCAACCTCTCGTTCTCGTTCCGCGGCAACGACCGCGTGCGGGAGGCCATCCACTCCGCTTTTCTATTCCACGCGATTCGCGCCGGCCTCGACATGGGCATCGTCAACGCAGGCCAGCTCGTCGTTTACGAGGACATCCCGAAAGACCTGCTCGAGATGGTCGAGGACATCATCTTCGACCGCCGCCCCGACGCGACCGAGCGGCTGGTCGAGTTTGCGAAGTCGATCTCCGGCGGCGGCACCAAGCGCGAGGTCGATCTCACCTGGCGAGAAGGTCCAGTCGAAGAGCGCCTCAAGTACGCGGTCCTGCACGGCGAGGTCGCCTACATAGAAGAGGACGCGGAGGAGGCGCGGGTCAAATACGGCAAGCCTCTGCTCGTGATCGAGGGCCCAATGATGGACGGCATGAAGGTTGTCGGCGACCTGTTCGGCGCCGGCAAGATGTTCCTGCCGCAGGTGGTGAAGAGCGCGCGCGCGATGAAGCGCGCGGTCGCTTACCTCGAGCCGTTCATGCAGGCCGAGAAGGAGGCCAGCGGCAGCCAGCGCATGCGCGGCAAGCTCGTGCTCGCCACGGTCAAGGGCGACGTGCATGACATCGGCAAGAACATCGTCGGCGTCGTCCTCGCCTGCAACAACTACGAGGTCCACGACCTCGGTGTCATGGTGCCGGCGGACAAGATCCTGGACACCGCCATTGAGCTGGGCGCCGACGTCGTCGGCCTATCCGGGCTCATCACGCCCTCGCTGGACGAGATGGTGGGGGTCGCGAAAGAGATGACGCGGCGCGATTTCAGAATCCCGCTGCTGATCGGCGGCGCGACGACCTCCAAGCAGCACACCGCGGTTCGGATCGCGCCCGCGTACGACGGCACGACCGTGCACGTCCTGGACGCATCTCGCGTCATCGGTGTCGTTTCAGACCTGCTCGACGACGGCCGCCGCGGGAAGTTCGAGAGCGAAAACGCCGCCCTGCAGGAGAAGCTGCGTGCGCAGCACACGTCCTCGCGTCGCCCACTTCTGACCCTGACCGAGTCGCGGGCCAGGCGGCTGCTGCTCCCGTTCGGCGAGCTGCCCCAACCTCCCTTCGTGGGCAGGAAGGTGATCGAGCCGGAGCTCGCCCAGCTGCGCGGGTACGTCGACTGGACGTTCTTCTTCCACGCCTGGGAGCTCAAGGGCAAATACCCTGCGATCCTGGACAGCCCGTCGCAAGGCGCGGCCGCGCGCGAGCTCTTCGGCCACGCGCAGGAGCTGCTCGACGAGATCCAGGCCAACCGTTGGCTCCAGGCACGCGGCGTTTACGGTTTCTGGCCCGCGCGCGCCGACGGCGACGACATCGCGCTCGACAACGGGGTGCGCTTCCCGATGCTGCGGCAGCAGGTCGACCACGGCGACGACAAGCCTTACTTGTCGCTGGCGGACTTCGTCGCGCCTGACGCGGACCACATCGGCGCCTTCGCCGTCACCGCGGGGCTCGGCGTGGACGAGCTGTCCGGGCGGTTCGTCGCCGAGCACGACGACTACCGGGCGATCATGGTCAAGGCGCTGGCCGACCGCCTGGCCGAGGCCTTCGCCGAATACCTGCACGAGCTGGTGCGGCGATCGTGGTACGAGAAGGGGCCGAAGCAGCCCAACGACGAGCTCATCTCCGAGAAGTACCGCGGCATCCGGCCCGCGTTCGGATACCCGGCGTGCCCGGACCACTCCGAGAAGCAGACATTGTTCGACCTGCTGGATGCACGGTCGATCGGCATGAATCTCACCGAGTCAGGAGCCATGACACCGACCGCCGCGGTGTCCGGGTTGTACTTCGCTCACCCGCAGTCGCGCTATTTCATGGTCGGCAAGGTCGGCCGCGACCAGATCGAGGACTACGCCCGCCGCAAGGGCATGACCGCAGCCGAAGCGGAGCGCTGGCTGCGCCCGAACCTGGCCTACGACGAATAGATTCGGATGCCGCGCGCCAATGGCGCCAGGGGCACAAGCGCATGGGACTGGATGAACGCGGTGGGGTCGACGAACCGATAGGGAAACACCGGATAGCCTGAGCACGCTGTCGGCGGAAGGGCGCCGTTCCACGCGTGCGGCTCGAATTCCCCGTTGAAGACGGCGAAGTGCAGGTGCGTGAGGGAGCCCATGTCCGCCACGTCGGCGAACACCTCGCCTCGCTTCACCGGAGTGCCAACCGAGTAGCCCGCCCGCAGCCACACGTGCCAGTACTGAGTGATGACGACCCCGGTGGTGGTCGGATGGCGGATCAGCACGCCTCCGCGGAACTGCGGGTCAGTGAGGTACCCCACGATCACGCCATCACCCGCGGCACTCACAGGCTGGATGCCGGTCTGCAGGTCCGCTCCCGTGTGCCGCCAGACCGCGCCGGACGGGCATGCGCGCAAGGCTGTGCCGTTGCAGTAGGTCCACGGGCTGCCGAACCCGAGGCAATGAGGCGTCCACGTGGGCAGCGGGGACTGAAAGATGTCGGCCTCGAACTGGACGGCCACGGGCACGGGCGGCGCCTCAGGCGTCGCCGGCGGAGTGCTGCCGGGCGGCTCGACCAAGACCGACAACATGCTCAAAAGACATAGGACCCCCGAGCGCAAACCAGGGTCAGGGTACAGCCCGGGTAGGGTTGAAGTGTGATCAGCCGATTGTGGCTGGGAGCCCGGCTGTGGGTGCCGATCTTCGCCGTCGCAGCCGTCCTGCTGACCCCGCCCGGCGCGACGCTGAATTCGACGTACACGGCGCAATGGGTCGCCGCCGGACTGGTGCTCATCGCCGCGATCGGCCGCACTCGGCGCTGGGCAGCCGTCACCGCATGGGCGGAGGCGCGCCGGCACGCTGGCTCCTCGTCGCCGGCGCGCTGGTGGTGATCGCGCTCAGCCTCTGGCGCGCGTTCATCTCAACCCGGACCGATCCGCTGCTGCTCGTCGCGGTCCAGCTGGCTGTCGGCGTGGCGACCCACTGGGTCTACTACCAGGTCAGCGGCCTCGCGCTCGACCCCCGTTCGTACGGTAAGGAATCGCTGCAGGCGCTTGCGGGAACAGAGCTGTCGCTTGTCGCCCTGGCGTTGGCCGGCGTCGGCCTCGGCGTGTGGCGGACGTGGCGACCGGCGATCGAAAGGCTGGGATGGGCGTCGCCGAGCTGGTGGCAGGTGGCGCTGGCGCTGCTGCTCGCGCAGGTGTTCTCGCTGTCCAACATCCCGGTGAACCTGCTGACCTTCTTCCTGACTCCGCAGGCGCTCTATGCGATCTCGGCCAACTCGCAGCACATCTTCGGCGACCTGCCGTGGTGGACCCTTCCCATCTTCGCGGTCCTCGCGGGGGTCGGCGAGGAGACGCTGTTCCGTGGAGCGCTCCAGCCGAGGTTTGGCATCGTGGTGACGGCGGCGCTATTCGCGATGGTCCACGTCCAGTACGGGTTCACGCCGATTCTGGGCATGGTTTTCGTCCATGGCCTGGGGTACGGCCTCATCAGGCGGCACCTCAACACGACCACCGCCGCGCTCGCCCACGCGACGTACGACTTCGGCGCCTATATCCGCATGAGTTACCCGTCGCACTTCGTCCTCGCGGTGATCCTGGCCCTGCTCCTCGCGGAGCCCACCTGGCGCCACCGCAGCCTCATCTGGCGGGCGCTCAGTCAGGGCTTCATCGCCGACTGGAGGGGTATCGCCGCGCTGCGCGCGTGACCGTCAGCTGATGTCGACGATGACGTTCTTGGTCTCCGTGTAGAGGTCCAGCGCGTACGGGCCGAGCTCCCGCCCCCATCCGCTCTGCTTGTACCCGCCCCAGGGTGTGACAGGGTCGACGATGTGATAGCAGTTGACGTAAACCGTGCCCGCCTTCAGCGCGTGCGCCACGCGGTGAGCGCGGCTCACGTTGCCGGTCCACACACCGGCGACCAGGCCGTAGATCGTGCTGTTCGCCTTCGCAACCAGGTCGTCTTCGTCAGAGAACGGGATGGCGGCGACGACCGGCCCGAAGATCTCTTCGCGCGCGATCCGCATCTTGCCGTCGACGTCCGCGAACACGGTCGGCTCCACGAAATAACCGGAATCGAGACCGCCCGCGCGGTGGCCGCCCGCCAATAGACGCGCGCCTTCCTGGTTGCCGGTGTTGATGTAGCCCAGCACGCGCTCCATCTGAGTCTTCGACACCAACGGTCCCATCTGCGTCACCGGATCGATGCCGGGACCGATGCGCGTGTCCTTCAGCGTCTTCAGCAGCTCGTCGAGCGTCTGGTCGTACACCTTTTCCTGGACGAACAGGCGCGAACCCGCCGAGCACACCTGGCCCTGGTTGAAGAAGATGCCGAAGAACGCTCCGGACACCGCCCTGGTCAGGTCCGCATCGGCGAAGACGATGTTGGGCGACTTGCCGCCGAGCTCGAGGCTGACGCGCTTCAGGTTGCTCTCGGCTGACGCTTTGGTGATGAGCTTGCCCACCTCGGTCGAGCCGGTGAAGGCGATCTTGTCGACGTCCGGATGCGAGGCCAGCCGCGCGCCCGCCGTCTCGCCGCGGCCCGGCACGACGTTGAGGACCCCGGCGGGCAGGTCCGCCTCCTGCAAAAGCTCGGCCAGCAGAAGCGCGCTCAGCGGCGTCTCTTCCGAAGGCTTGAGCACGACGCTGTTGCCGCACGCGAGCGCCGGCGCGATCTTCCACGCGGCCATCAACAGTGGGAAGTTCCACGGGATGATCTGTCCGACGACGCCGATGGGTTCGCGAAGCGTGTAGCTGAGGTACTTGCCCGGCAGCGAGATCTGCTGCGTCGCGCCGTCCAGCTTGGTCACCCATCCCGCGTAGTAGCGAAACGTCGCCGCGGCCAGCGGAGCGTGGAAGAGCAGCGCGTCGTTGATGGGCATTCCGTTGTCGAGGGTTTCGAGCTGCGCGAACTCGGTGGCCCGCTCCTCGATCATGTCGCCGACCTGCCACAGCAGCTTGGCCCGCTCCGCCGGCGGCAGGTCGCGCCACGTGCCCCGGTCGAAGGAGCTGCGCGCCGCCGCGACGGCGCGGTCGATGTCCTCCGCGCCTCCCTCCGCCACACGCGCCAGGACCTCGCCGGTCGCGGGGTTGATGGTCTCGAAGGTCTTGCCGCTTGCGGCCTCGACCCAGCGGCCCCCGATGAAGAGCTTCTTCGGCTGGCCCTTCAGGAATGCGGCGATTTCCAGGTCTTCGGCGATCGCCATGGCAGCATCGTACGCGGCCCATCCCCGCGTTAGGCTTTTGGCGTGTTGATGGAAGTCACCTGCAGGTGCGGGTGGACGACCCGAGGCTCGAAATCGGAGGTCATCGCCAGCATCCAGGCGCACGGACGCTCCGAGCACCAGCAGCAGATCACCCCGGCCCAGGTCCGGGCGATCTGGAGGACTGTCGCGAACGGGACCAAGGCCGGTCACCGGAATGGCGGGTAAAACCGGACCGAGCCGGCGCACCGCGAGAGGCAGGATGGCCGAGCTCGTGGAGACGATTGGGCCGCCGATCTCCTCGGTCCCGTGGTCGCCTGACTTCGTCGCCCAGACCCTCGAGGTCCTGCCGGTCGGCGTGCGCGATGGCGCGCTGTTCTGGATGAAGCCGATGCACGCGGACTCGCTGCGCGTGGGCCTGCCCACCTCGGCGAAACCTGCCGAGGTGGTGCTCGACGTACTGAAGTCTTATCCGCTCGGGCCGATCGTCGTCCACTCGACGTCGTGGCGGCACGAGGATGGCCGGATCGTCCTGACCTATGTCGCGGTGGTGGAAGCGCCGTCGCGCCTCCCGCCCGATTCGCTGCTCTCGCTCCCCGTAGGGCGAGCCAAGCTGGCCCGTGGCGAGGCGATGTCGGCGCCACGCTCGATCGGCGTCGACGCGGTGCTCGAACATGCGCTGCGTCATCTGTCGTGGCTCGTGCGGGACGACCCCGCGGTGATGAAGGCTCTGGCCGGATGGCAGGAAGTCCTGGCCGGGTTTGAGCCAGAACCGTTTCGCGCGCTGGCCTGAGCAACATTTCCGAGCAGGCGCGCCGGTGGGGAATCCTGCCCGCCTATCACGGGTGGCAGGGCGACCTTGTCGAGACGACTCCGGAGGTCGAGCAGGCGATCCTCACCGCAATGGGCGCAGCCGCCGAGCGCCCTCCGCGTCGCAGGCGACCGAAACTTCCGGACGATCCGTGCTGGCCCGCGCCGAGGCGGGCATGGGGCTGGGCGATCCAGCTGTACGCGCTTCGTTCGCAAGACAGCTGGGGCATCGGCGACCTCGCCGACCTTTGCAGGTTCGCGCGGTGGTCGCGCAAGGCCGGTGCGTCCTGCATCCTGCTCAACCCACTGGGCGCGCAAACCCCGACCCTGCCGTACCAGGCGTCGCCGTACTACGCATCGACGCGCCGATTTCGCAACGTGATCTACCTGCGGCCAGAGGAGATCGAGGGCGCAGAACGGGTCGACCTTTCGGCTGAGCGCGACGCGGCGCGCGGTCTGAACCAACAGCGGCTGATCGGTTACGACGAGGTCTTCAAGCTCAAGTCCGAAGCGCTGGAAAAGATCTTTCGCATCGCCCCCCAACCCAAAGGCCTGTCCGCATTTGTGGCGCGGCAGGGAACGGCGCTCCGCGACTTCGCGACGTTCAACGCGGTCTGCGAGGTCCACGGCCCGGCGTGGAGGGGTTGGCCGGAAGACGTCGGCCATCTGAGCCCCGAGCGCATCGCATTCCACCAATGGCTGCAGTTCCACGTCGACCAGCAGCTCGCGCGAGCGTCACGCGAGATCGGACTGATCACCGACGTGCCCGTCGGTTTCGCGTCCGACGGTTTCGACGCATGGCGCTGGCGAGACTACCTCGCCCCCGGAATGCGGGTCGGCGCGCCGCCGGATGAGTTCTTCCGCGATGGCCAGGACTGGGGCATCCCCGCCTTCAATCCGTGGAAGCTCGGCCAAGCCCATTGGGCGCCTTTCATCGACGCCATCCGGAGCGCATCGGGTCACGCCGTCGGGGTGCGGCTCGACCACGTGATGGGCCTGTTCCGGCTGTTCTGGATCCCGGACGGCAAGACCGCGGCCCAGGGCGCATACGTGAAATACCCGGCCCAGGTTCTCCTATCGCTACTCGCCGGCGAGAGCAGACGCGCGCACGCTTTCATCATCGGCGAGGACCTCGGCCTGGTCGAGCCGGCCGTGCGCAAGAACCTGCGCAAGAGAGGATCGCTGTCGTACCGACTGGTCTGGTTCGAAGGCTCGGACCCTGACCAATGGCCGCGAGACGCGGTGGCCGCGGTCGGTACGCATGACCTGCCGACGGTGGCGGGCATCTGGACGCGAAGCGAGCCGGAGCACCGGCTCCATCACCTCCGCGAAAAGCTCGTGAGCATGACTCAAATGCCCGACGAGACCCCACCCATCGACGTGGCCGTCGCCGTCTATGAGCGGCTGGCGCGTGGACGACCACGGGTGGTGCTGGTTTCGATGGAGGACGCACTCGGGGTCCACGAGAGACCGAACGTGCCGGGCACCACAAGCGAGATGCCCAACTGGCGACTGGCATTGCCGATCCCGATCGAGGAGATCGAGAAAATCGAGGGACCGCAACGCATGGCTGAAGCCATGCGCACAGCGGGGCGCGCCGGGCGCGCGCAGGGCGCATAAATCGACTAGTAGGATCTGATCATGATTCAACGAGCGCGACTCGGCGGAACAGACCTCGAGTTCTATCCGCTCCGCGACCTGGCGCGAGCCGGGATCGAAGATCCGAGCGGGCTGCCGATGACGGTCAAGGTCCTGCTCGAAGGCCTGGTCCGCCTGGTCGAGGCTGGGGTCACCGAAGAGTCGAACGTCGGCGTGCTCGCCCACTGGCCGGCGGTTGCGCCGGCCACCGCGGAGCTTCCATTCCTCCCCGCACGAGTCCTCATGCAAGACTTCACGGGGGTCCCCGCGGTGGTCGACCTGGCGGCGATGCGCTCGGCGATGCAGCGGGCCGGCAAAGACGCAGGAAGGGTCGATCCGCTGGTCCCCGTGGACCTCATCATCGACCACTCGGTCCAGGTCGACTCCTTCGGATTCCGCGACTCCTACACGCGCAACATCCAGAAGGAGATCGAGCGCAACCGCGAGCGTTATTCGCTACTGCGTTGGGCGCAGCAGGCGTTCCACAACTTCTCGCTCGTGCCGCCCGGCATGGGGATCTGCCACCAGGTCAACCTCGAGTACATCGCCAAGGTCGTCCAGGTGCGGGACATCGGAGGCAAGAGGGTCGCCATCCCCGACACGCTGATGGGCACCGACTCCCACACGACGATGGTCAATGGCCTCGGGGTGCTGGGGTGGGGCACCGGCGGGATCGAGGCCGAGGCCGCGATCCTCGGCCAGCCCGCGTACCTCGCGCCGCCGATTGTCGTCGGCGTCCGCTTCACCGGCGCGCTGCCCGCTGGCGCGACGGCCACCGACCTGGTGCTGACTTTGACCGAGATGCTGCGCAAGCACGGTGTCGTGGACAAGTTCGTCGAGTTCTGTGGCGACGGCCTGTCCAGCCTGTCGGTTCCTGACCGCGCGACGCTCAGCAACATGTGCCCCGAGTACGGCGCGACGTCGGCGCTGTTTCCGGTCGACCATCAGACCCTGCGCTACCTGGAAGTCACGGGCCGCGACCGCGAGCAGATTGACCTCGTCGAGCGCTACACGAAAGAGCAGGGGCTGTTCAGGGTCGACGGTGCGCCGACGCCGAAGTTCACCGAGCTGCTCGAGCTCGACCTCAGCAAGGTGGAGTCGAGCGTGGCCGGACCGAAGCGACCGCAGGATCGCGTCGCGCTGCCGGACGTGTGGAAGAGCTTCACGACCGTGTTCACCAAGGGACCCAAACCGGAGCCGGAGGCGATCTCGCGTTTGACAGAGGAAGGCGGCCCCATCAACGGCCGGGCGACGGTCGCGGTGGCGGCCAAGCCCGAGGCGACGGTCGAGAACGGGTCGGTGGTGATCGCGGCCATCACCAGCTGCACCAACACGTCGAACCCGTCGGTCATGGTCGCGGCGGGATTGCTGGCGAAAAAGGCGGTCGAGCTGGGCCTCACGGTGAGCCCCTACGTCAAGACCAGCCTCGCGCCCGGCTCACGCGTGGTCACCGACTACTTGCAGACGGCCGATCTGCTGGAACCGCTCGAGAAGCTCGGATTCTTCCTCGTCGGCTACGGATGCACGACGTGCATCGGCAACTCGGGTCCGCTCGCGAGCCCCGAGATCGAGGCCGCGGTCACCAAAGAAGACCTGAGCGTGGTGGCGGTGCTGTCCGGCAACCGCAACTTCGAGGCGCGCATCCACCCGCTGGTCAAGGCGAGCTACCTCGCGTCGCCGCCGCTGGTCGTCGCGTTTGCATTGGCCGGAACGGTGCAGAAGAACCTGGCGACCGACCCGGTCGCGCACACACGAGACGGCAAGCCGGTGATGCTTTCCGAGCTGTGGCCGTCGCAGGACGAGGTGAACGACGTCGTCCAGCGGTGCGTCAAGCAGGAGATGTTCAAGCGCGAGTATTCGCGCATCTTCGAAGGCGACGAGCACTGGAAGTCGATGGATGCGCCCACGGGGCCGATCTTCGCGTGGGATCCGGTCTCGACCTATGTCAAAGAGCCACCGTACTTCGAGGGCTTCTCGCCGGCACCGAAGGCGCTGACCGACATCGACGGCGCGCGGGTGCTCGCGGTGGTCGGCGATTCCGTCACCACCGACCACATCTCACCCGCGGGCGCGATCCCGGTCGACGGCCCCGCCGGTCGCTATTTGATCGAGAAGGGAGTCGACCGCTTCGACTTCAACAGCTTCGGCGCGCGGCGCGGCAACCACGAGGTCATGGAGCGCGGCACGTTCGGCAACATCCGGTTGCGCAATGCGCTGGCCTCACGCGAGGGCTACTGGACCCGCCACTTCCCGGACGGTGACGAGGTCACGATCTTCGAGGCCGCGCAGCGATATAAGGCGGAGAACGTGCCGCTCATCGTCCTCGCGGGCAAGGAATACGGGACCGGCTCGTCGCGCGACTGGGCGGCCAAAGGTCCGCTGCTGCTGGGCGTGCGCGCGGTGATCGCCGAAAGCTTCGAGCGCATCCACCGCTCCAACCTCATCGGCATGGGCATCCTGCCGCTGCAGTACGTGCCGGGTGAGCGCGCGCACCTGTTAGGTCTCACCGGCACGGAGCGCTTTACGATCCACGGCCTGGAAACAATCAAGCCTGGTCAGCAGGTCGAAGTCGAGGCCATCGCCGACGACGGGAAGGTGACGCGCTTTTCGACCCGTTCGCGCGTGGACAATGAAACCGAGGTCGGATACCTGCACCACGGCGGCATCCTGCCGTTGGTCCTCCGCGAACTGATCGCAAAGAACTGACCCTTAGCACGAGTACATCTTTCGGCAGACGCGTTTACGAGGCGCTGATCGGGTCGGTTTCCGTCAAAGCGATTTTGGCGCCGGCAGGATCTCCGGGGGTGACGGGCGCTCAACAGCCTTGCCAGCTCGATACGACATCTGACTTGGCAGCCGCCGGCTCATTCTCAAGGGGGAAAATGAGGCGCCTCGTTCTTGCGCTCGGCTTAACTCTCGGGTTGACTGCCGCGACACCATCGGGCGTCGCAGCCGACATTAGCCTGACCCAAACCAACCAGGTCATCCTGTCCTGCAATGACGGCCACAGCCTGGTCGTGTTGGTCGATTCGGCCACGCTCACAAGCCTGGGGGCGGACGTGGCGTCGATCAACAGCAGCGGCACTGGGATGAGCTGCACATTGGATACCGCAACAGCGGATCCCTCGATGCGGACGAGCGACTGGACCGTGTTCGACTACAACCCTTCGGGCCAGGCACTCGCCCCGCGACACTCACCCAACTCGATGCCTGCAACCACGACTGACAACGGCGTTTCGTGGCAGTTCCAATTCAAGCCAAACATCTACACCGCGCTGTTCACCACAACCGACCCGAGCGTGACCGGCAACGATTCCACTAAAACGCTGACCGATACCATCACTGTCAGCGGCAACGCCGACAGCTTCATGACTCAGCACAATGGTGGCGCCGGCTGCGCCAGCAACGTCCCAGCCACAGTTAGGTTCTACTTCACGTCGCCGTCGGCATCCGGTCCAAGCACTGGCACGCCGCCGGCGGGTTTCTACACCCATTTCTGGTGGTCGAACCCAGAGCACTTAGAGCTGGTGCAGGGGAACCAAAAAACGCAAACAATCGCTGCCGACATGTCTGACCCGGCCGAGTGGTCAGATTGGAATGGCAAGTCCGGCGCCAATCCGGCTGTCACGGAGGCGTTCATCGAAGCCACGCAGCGCGTGCAGTCGATTGGGCTGTCATTCGGGGGCGTATGTTTCTTTGAGACCGGCGTCACCCCCACCCCGAGCGACTTCTCCAGCGAGCAGTTCTCCAGCCAGTTCAGCGCAAGCTAGCAAAGGCCCGGCACCTGGATTTGCATGGTCCGGCGGGTTTCGGATGCCTTTCAAAGCCGCGGCTGCATGCACCAGCGGAGAAAGCGCCTGACGGACGCCGCCGCTGCTAGGCCGCCGTTTCGGCTGTTTCGCCCTTGCCGATCGGCAGCCTGCGCTCGTGCCCGCACTCCGGACACTCGAACAGTCCGACCAGGACGTCAGGCCGTGTGGAGTCGGAGTGCATGGTGCGCAGCTGCATCGTCACGCTCTCGTCATGTCGATCGCAAGCCGGGGCCTCTTCGTAGGACATGAAGTCACGTTACCGCGACGTACCCAACGCCTCCTAGTGCCCGCGGCACAACGCGACCGCCACCTTGCCTGTCTCCCGTTCACACCCTAAGCTTCG
>Ga0209057_1001070_pt1 | contig 22787 bp, 20 predicted proteins | sample GraSoiAngelo_146_FD_185903 | JGI IMG/M metagenome (GOLD analysis project Ga0209057, IMG submission 185903) | Grasslands soil microbial communities from the Angelo Coastal Reserve, California, USA - 14_1009_05_30cm (SPAdes) (version 2) | ecosystem: Environmental > Terrestrial > Soil > Grasslands ... | reverse complement strand
GATACGGCACGCCGATTGCCCGGCGCCCCCGTGGTTTGCCGGCCGTCACTCGAAGCACAACTCATTCGCCTGGAGGGAGGCGCTATGGGCGATCTGAAACAATGGGCGGGCAGCGGAACATGAGCGTCGCGTCGTCGTCGACGCGCGCCGCACCCACGAGAAAGCGAGGACGCGCGGTCGAGCCGCGACCGATCGACGAGCGGCTCACCCCGGCGATTCGCCAGACACTCGAGGCGGGGCTGTCGCGGCTCCGGGGCAGGCCCGTACGAATTCAGGAGCTCCATCGCCAGTTCTCGATGGGGAGCTCCAGTTTTCCCACTGAACGCCTGCGCGTCGCTCTCAAGGGCGAAAGGCGACCGTTGCTCGTGTTCTTCAAGGATCTCAATCCGAACCATCAGATGGAGAAGGCGCGGGCCGTGCGGGCCCTCGACCTCGAGCCCGGTCGGCGGGAGTTGCAGATGTACGAAACCATCCTCTCGCCAGAGCGGTTCGGGACGCTGCATTTGTACGGATACCGCTGGGAGCCCGAGCACGATCGCTTCTGGGCCTTCTTCGAGGACGGCGGGCGGACGGTGCTGCACAACTACCTCGACATGCCCCGCTGGACGGCCGCCGCCCGCTGGGCAGCGCGCTTCCATGCGGCGACGCGCGGCCTGCCCGACACACAGACACGCTTTCTGCCCCGCTACGACAAGGCGCACTACCAGGGCTGCGCCGAGCGCGTCGAACAGCTTCTGCCCCACCTCGAGGGGGCGGAGCACCGCCTGGTCGCGCGTGGCCTGGAGTGCTTCGTGGAGCGCATCGAGTGGCTCAGCGCGTTGCCGCCGTGCGTGCTCCACGGACAGTACTTCGGCAAGAACATCCTGCTGCGCCGCAGCAAGCGGGGTCCCAAGGTCGTCGTCATCGATTGGGAGACGGCGGCCCTCGGCCCCGGCACGTTCGACCTCGTGAGCCTCACCGCCGGCAAGTGGACCAGCGACCAGCGGGACGCCATGCGGCGCGCGTACTGCGAGCAGTATGAAACCGTGACCGGCCGGCAGATCGACGGGGAGGCGTTTCGGGAGGAATTGGCCGCCGTGGCGCTGTATCAGGCGCTCGAGTGGCTCGCCTGGTGGGGGCCGCACCGCACCCTGTCGCGACACTTCGGCAACTTCCTGCGCGAGCTCGCGACGCTGCTCGAGGACGACTTCGCGGCGGGCGCGAGCCGGACGGTGGAGGTCGCATGACGCTCGGCGCCGCTGGGGACGCTCAGACCGCGCCGTCCCGTTTCGTCGCCGTGTTCGAGCACCCGGAGGTCCGCGGCGAGGTGGAGCGTCTCGCCTGCGTGGAGTGGGGGTGGGGCACGCCGCGCGAAATGCATCTGCGGGCCCTGAAGTGGCATCGCGAGCGCTGTACGTTCGAGCTGGCCATGAAGACGACCAGCGGACGGTACGGCGCCATCGCGAAGGTATTCGACGACGACCGCTCGCACGTCCTGCCGGCCATGGAGGCCATATGCCACGCGGGCTTCGGTGCGGGAGCGGCGTTCTCGATTCCGCGACCCCTCGCGTACATCCCCGCGTGGCGCGTCCTGTTGGAAGAAAAGGTGTCGGGCCCGTCGGCCAAGGAGAAGATCGTGCACGGTCGTGCGTCCGAGCGCCGGATGGCGGCCGAGCGCTGCGGGCAGTGGCTCGCGCGCTTCCATGCCACCGCGCCGCGGCTCGGCAGGGCGGCGGCCACCGAGCGGGAGTTCACCCGGTTTGCGACGTGGCGTAACCAGATCGCCAGCTTCGGACAACCGGTCGCCGACAAGGGCGATCTGCTGTTCCGGCGGTTGCAAGCGGCGGCTCCGCCGCTCAGCACCGATGCCACTCGCGCCGGCCACGGTAGCTACATCCCGGAGCACGTCATCCTGAGCGAGAGCCGCACCGTAACCATCGATTTGGACGAGTGTGACGTGGCCGACCCGAGCCGGGACGTCGCCTGGTTCGTCGTGTCCGTTCAACGCTTGGCCCTGACGCAGCTGGGCTCGCTCAAGGCCCTGGACGACGTGGTGCAGCGGTTCCTCGACGCCTACAAGCACTCGAGTGCTCCCGGGGCCGCACGGCACCTGACGTTCTATCGGATGCTCGAATGCCTGCACCGCGCGCGGCGCGACCTGGTAAAGCGCATCCCGCCGGTGCCGGCGTGGGCCGAGATCATGCTGGACGAAGGGCTGCGAGTTGCGTGAGCTCCTCCGCGCGCCGGAGATGCACGTGCGCCACGCGCCGTCCCCGGGCGAGCAGCGCCCGAATGTCCCCGCGCGCCTGCGCGCGCTTGAGCCGCCCGAACGTGAACTCCGTCTCGGGGATCTCGGCGTCTTCGGCATCGTCCGCGGTGACCACCAGGAACAGGCCCGTGTTGGGACCGCCCTTGTGGAGCTGGCCGGTGGAGTGGAGGTAGCGCGGGCCGAAGCCGAGCGTGGTGGCACACCCGAGCGCACGTCCCCAGGCCGCACGCACGGCCTGAAGCTTGGCGGTGACGTCAGGCGTGGGTGCGAGGTACGCGAGGATCGCAAGGTAGTCGCCCGGACGGGCGCTCCGGCGCAGAACGTCGGGAGTCAGGGTAGGCAGGGGCGCAGCAGGCTGCGCCCCTACGCCGCCGCCCTGTGCCCCCTCGAGCTCGGCGCGCGCCAGCGCCTTCGCCTGCTCCACGTCGGGCTGATCGAACGCGTTCACCCCCAGGCGGACGCACAATTCCCACGTGGCATACTCCCAGGAAACGCACGCCGCACCCAGCGCGAGCGGCTCGGGCGGGACATCGGTCACCACCTGGCAATCGGCATACTGTGCCCCGATGGCGTCGTCGACCACAGGGATCACGCCGCGTCCGCCCTTCCCCGTGCTCTCGGCGACGAGCTGCTCGATCCAATCAGCGAGCCGCGCAACGGCCGCCGGGGGACGCAGCACGAGCTTGTCACGCCCCGCGAGCGCGGCGGCGGCGATCCGCGCCCCGAGCGCCCGTGCCGCCTCCGGGTCCACCGCGAGGGCGCGCTCGAGCAGGACGCGACCATCGATCCCCGCGAGCGCGGCGGGCAGCATCCCCACCACCGTGAGCGCGGCATAGCGTCCCCCCACGTCGGGGGGGTGTGGGAACACCGCACGGAAGCCACGCGCGCGCGCCAGTGCCTCGAGCGGGCTGCCGGGATCGGTGATCGCCACGAATCGCCGCGGCTCCGCCCGGGTCGCGAGATAGCGATAGAACGAGAGCGTCTCGACGGTGCTGCCCGACTTGCTCGAGATGAGGAACAGGGTCCGGTCGAACTCCGGCGCGCGCGCCACGGCGAGCACCGCGGCCGGGTCGGTGCTATCGAGCACGGACAGCCGGGCCTGCCCGAAGCTCGCCGCGAGCACCTGCGGTGCGAGGCTCGAGCCCCCCATCCCGCACACGACCGTATGCGTCAACCCGTCGCGCCGCGCCGCGTCGGCGAAGCGCGCGAGCTCATCCCACTGCGCCAGTGAGTCGCGGGGCGCGTCTTTCCATCCCAGGAGCTCCATACGGCCGCGAAACATAACGAACCCTCCCGACCACCGGGGATGGCCGTTAGGTTAGCGCAGGTCGCCCGTGCCCCCCCTCCACCGACTTACCCGCACGCTGGTGGCGATCGCCGCCCTCTCGCTCCTGGTGATCGTGCTGGCCTATCTGCTCGCCGCCGCCGATCGGGCGGGGCGCACCCTCGTCGCCGCCGTGCTGATCGGCGCCGCGGTCGCGAGCATCGGCGTCCGGTTCACGTATTCGTTGCGCGCCAACCGTCGCTACGCGACGCTGCTCGAGAACGAGGTCGCCGGTCAGACCCGATCGCTGATGGATTCGCTCGCGGCCACCGCGGCCGCGGAGCGCAACCTGCGGCTCGTCATGGACGCCGTGCCCGATGCCATCGTCGTGGTCGACCGCGCCGGCCAGGTCCTCGAGGCGAATCAGCCGGCGCGCGGCCTGGGAGCCATCCCCGGGACCACGCAGCGCCCCACCCTGTTCGACTTCGTGAACCCCGACGCCGTCGCCCTCGTCCAGGAGCGGCTCGCCGCGGCGTTTCGGGGCGACGTACAGCGCCTCGAGATCCCGCTGATCCGCCCCGACGGAAGCCATGGCATCGCCGCGCTGCTGTACGCGCCGGTGCGGGAGGGCAGCGTCATCAGCCGCGTGCTGATTCTCGCACGGGACGTCACCGAGCAGCGCCGCAACGAGTCGCAGTACCAGCAGGCCGAAAAGCTGTCCGCCCTGGGCCAGCTGGTGAGCGGGGTCGCCCACGAGATCAACAACCCGGCGGCGATCATCTCGGGCTTCGCGCAAACCCTGCTGCTGGACGAGCTCAAGCCGGAGCATCGCGACATGGTGCAGATGATGTACGACGAAGCTACCCGCATCGGCCGCATCACCTCCAGCCTGCTGGCGTTTGCGCGGGCGGGCGGCAAGCAACGCGCCCTCGTCGACCTGAACGACATCGCCCGCCGCACGTTCGCGCTGCGCTCCTATCACCTCTCGACCCTGAACATCACGGTCGCGCTCGACCTCGATCCCGACGAGCCCAAGATCTGGGCCGACGCCTCCGAGCTGCAACAGCTGCTCCTCAACCTGCTGATCAACGCGGAGCAGGCGCTCGTGACGATCGACACGACGCGCACGATCACCGTCCGCACGCGAGCCGACGAGCGCGACACCAGGCTCGAGATCGCCGACTCGGGCCCGGGCATTCCCGCCGAGCTCCGCACCCGGATCTTCGACCCGTTTTTCACCACCAAACCAGAAGGGGTGGGCACAGGGCTGGGGCTCTCGATCTGTTACGGCATCGCGCGGGAGCACGGCGGCCGCATCTGGGTGGAGTCGGAGCCCGGGGGGGGGGCCCGGTTCTGCGTGCTGCTGCCGAGCGACCAGCGCGAGGAGGCCCGCGAGCGCGCGACCGCTCCGGACCCGGGACCCCCTGCGGCGGCCGGCCGGCTCGCGGTGCTCGTGGTGGACGACGAGGTGGCGTTGCGCGAAGCGCTGCTGCGCTTCCTGCAGCGCCGCGACATCCACGTCGAGGGCGTGGCCGACGGCTGGGAGGCGATTCGCCTGCTCGAGCAGCGCGCCTTCGACGTGATCATTTCCGACGTGCGGATGCCCGGCATGAGCGGACGGGAGTTTCTCGAGCGGCTGCGCCGCGATCGGCCCGAACTCGTGGCGCGCCTGGTGTTCAGCACCGGCGACGCCTTCACGCCGGAGACGGCCACGCTGCTCAAAGAGTCCGGCGTGCCCACCGTGGCCAAGCCGTTCGACTTCGCCGTCCTCGAGCGGGTGGTGCGCGAAGTCGCCGGGCGCGCTACGGCTTCGGCCTGAGCTCGACCTCCAGTCCGGAGACGCCCACGCCGTTCGCAGTGGGCGCGAGGGTTACCCGCAGCGGCGCGGCGGTAGCCTGCAGCGCGTCCAGCACGGCGGAGTCGACCGCCAGGTCGTAGTCGCCCGGCTTCACCCCCAGGACATAGAACGCCCCGTCCGAGAACGTGGTGAAGCGCTGCGTCGCTCCGGTGCGCCGGTCGGTGAGCCGCAGCGTCACACCGGGCACGCCCACGCGCCCGCTGCCCGCCTCGTGGCTCACCCGGCCCTCCACCACGCCGGCCTGGACGACGGGAATGTTCAGGCCGCGGAAGCGGTTAGGACCGGGCTCGAGCAGCGCGCTCGCGAACGCCGGCACGAGCAGCGGGGAGGACAGGGACAGCGAGTCGACCTGCACGCTGACGGGCTCGAATGGCACGATGTCCCACACACGGAACTCGCCGTTCGAGTCGGAGACGGCGGTGCTCGTGCCCACGCGCACCCGCACGCCCGGGATGCCGCGCTCGCCGGGGTTCTGTACCCCGTCGGCGTTCTCGTCCAGGAAGACGCGCCCCGATACGCCCGAGCGCTCGAGCGATGGTCCGGGCGCCGTCGTGAGACGACCGGTGGCGCGGTCCCACAGCAGGGACCCTTGCACGTATTGCGTTCCGCTGACTGTACCACCGGCGGGTGCACTGACGGTGGTATACGACCGTAGCGCCGACAGGTAGGACGTGAAGGAGAGGGACAGCGCCGGCCCGGGCGAACCGCGCAGCCATGTGACGCCGGCCTCGACTCGCAACCCCGCGCCCACGGGGCGCGCGGCGAGCAGCGCATACGATGAGAGCCGCAGGGGGCCGTCCGTCTCGATCTCGGCAGCGCCGCGCAGCCAGATCGGCCCCAGCACGGGGCCGAGCGCCGGGCGCGGCAGCACGAAGGCGCTGGCGCCGGTGAACCACCGGGTCGCCCCCGGCACACCGGCCGGGGCGTCGCGCTCGAGCCGAACGAACGGCAACGCGCGCACCGCCTGGCCCTCCGTCGAGCTCTCGAGGCGCGCGAGCGTGGTCGTGCCGGTCAGGCTGGTCTGACGGTCGACGCTGCCGTCGAAGAAAAAGAAGCCGGCCCGGCGGATCGGTCGCCAGAACCCGGACAGCACGAGGCGCGAGCGGGCGCCAGGCGGCGTGAGCAGCGGCGCGATCGTGCCGTCGGCGTAGCGAGTGTATTCCGCGGTCACTCGCCGGTCGCTGGACGGCTCGTAGCGCAGTCCCGCACGCGCGAACCCGGCGGTGACCCCATCGAGCGTGACGGTCCAGGTGGTCGAGGGACTGCCCACGAGCGACGCGTAGGCGTGGGTGAGATCGGGCAGCGTGTCGCGCCAGAAGCGATCGACGCCGCCCCGCAGCGTCCAGCGGTCGCTCACTCCGTAATGCAGATCGACGTTGGCGGTGGCCCCACACGGCGTCCCGCTGCACGACCCCGCCGACAGGCCGTATTCGAGCCGCCCGGCCGGCAGCAGCTCCTCGGCGACGCGGAAGGTCTGGTTGAACTCGCGGATTTCACCGAGCGGCCCGTAGGCCACGAAGTCCACCGGGTTTTCGCCGTACCGTACGGGAACCCGCACGCTGAATCGACCGGCAGCATCCGCCGAATCGAACGCGATCAGCGCACCACCGCGGTACGCTTCGACCGACCATCCGCCACCGGGCTCGAGCGCCCCCTGGTAGCGCTCGCTGCCGATGAGGGACGGGCGGACGAACGGTGCATTCGTGATGGAAAGGCCGCGCAGCGCGCGTGGCGCCGGCCCCGTGGACACGCCGTCGCCCAGCCGCAGCTGCTCGAGCCAGCGGTGGTCGCGCCACACGCCCGTCCACGAGCCGGCGATCTGCACCACGCCGTCCGCCGCTCGGCCCACGCTCGAGGCGACGAGCTCGAGCGAGCCACCGAACGCGTCCGCCCCCAGCGCCCCCGTGTAGCCGCTGCCCGCGAGCGGGTCGCTCGAGGGCGCGAGCAACGTGTAGTCGAACACCAGGCCGTCCCACTGCGGGCGCTCCGCCGCGAGCAGCAGATCCGGATGCGCCGCCTCGCGCGGCCGGAGCAGCGTCGTCCGGGCGGCTTCGCGACGCAGCCGGCGCGCCACCGGCAGGTCGCCCGGATCGGCGAGGGTCGCCGTGAGCTCCGAGAAATCCACGATGAACGGCGATCCCAGCAGGTCGCCCAGGCGCTCGGCGCCCACGTACAGCTCCCCGTCGCGGAAGGTCCGGTACTCGGGCTCTAACCGCACGCGGCGCGCGCCGTAGCTCATCGTGTCCGCGCCCGCGTCGATCACCAGCCGCCGACCCCCGGGGTCCACCGTCGCTTCGATCCGTCCGGCCGCGCTCAGGCGGTAGCGGATCTCGGCGAGCTGCAGGAACTGGGTGAGCGGGAGGAGGACTTCGGTCCGCAGCCGAAACGCCGCGACGGTGCGACCGGCGACGTGCCCGAGGCGCAGCTCCACGAGGATGGGCTCCGCCGTATCGGCTCGGGCGGCCCCCTGGGCAGCCGCCACGGCGATGCCGGCCACCGTGAGCCACAGGGCGACCTGGGTCGCGCGCAAAACCGGTATCATCTGTACTACAGGTAGGCGATCGTGACGATGATCGTGCCCGTATAGATGCCGGGCTTCGCCGTGCCAGCGGGGCTCACCGTACCGCCGATCCAGAGGTAGATGTACGGGCTCGCGGGAGGCCCGAGCTTCCCGGTGGTGCCGGCGACCGGATCGAAGGCGGTCGCGCCCGCCACGTTGTTGGTCGCCCGATTCCAGCGGGCCGACGTGGCCCCGAACGATATCGGCATGGTGCTGCCGGGCAGCGCCTGAATGTTCGTCAATACCGCGGGCAGTACGAAGGCGATGCTGACGTCGGCGTTCCTGCTGCCCTGGATCTGCCACGCCCCCGCGCCGGCCGCCGTCGGGAGCACCGTGGTCGCCAGTCCCTTCGGCACACTCCCGAAGCTCAGGTTGCTCAAGGTAGTGACGGTCAGGCCTTGGCCGATGACGTTCGCGTCCACCCCGACCGCCCCACCCACGCCTTGCGACACGCCGGGGCGTGGCAGGAGCGATCCGAGCAGCATCAGGCCCGCGTACCGGAGTCGCAACATCACGGGACGCGAACCTCGACCGAATCCCGCACCGGTGGGCTCGGCAGCACCAGCTCCGGAGCCAGATCCTCACGTCCGGTGGACAGGTCGAAGCGCAGCCGGTAGCGGCCGGGAGCGAGTGCGCCGATCGGGAGCGCCCAGCGCGGCTCCATAGTGTAGTAGACGCCGATCGGCGCCTTCATTTCGCTGAGCGTCCTGCCGCTCGAGTCCAGCAGCGCGGCATGGGCGCTGCCGATATACGCGGCGTTCCCCTGCTGCGTCAGACGGGCCCAGACGGCGAGCGAATCCCCTACAACCGCCGTGCGCAGGCCGGCCAGCGTGACGCCCGTCTGCACCGCGCCTTTGCGGTAGAATACGCCGATGATCGTTCGCACCTCGAGCGTGAGCCCGACCTTGACCTTCGCCGTGTCGGCCACGCCCGTCACCGGGAGCTGCCCGCCCTTGGCCGAGATCACGAGACGCGCCCAGTACTCCCCGTTGGCGAGGCCCGGAGGCGGCGTGGCGAGGAGACGGATCGTCTGGCGCTCGAGGGGCGGAACCGTGAGGCGGCGCGGGAAGGCCTGAATCCAGCCCGCCGCGGATGGGCTGGTCGAATCGGGGTGCTCGACTGTCCGCACGATGACGCTCCCCGCGGTATCCGTCGCCGGGTAGCCGAAGAAGAACGAAATGGCTACCTCGACGGGCTCGGTGTTGGGGTTGTACAACAGCACCGCGCCGCTGCGCGTCCGCGCGTCCATGAACACCGCATGGGGGGCGATCACCACGCCCTGCCCGGCGAGCGGCGCGGCGCCGCACAGCAGCGCGAGCGACAGCCCGGTTCGCTTCATGGGAACGCCGTCAGGTTGAGGGTGATCGTCCCGCTGTAGGAGCCGGCGCGCTGCGTGGGCGCGGGCTGCGCGGTGCCGCCGAGGAACACGGACCCGCGCCCCTGCCCGCTGAAGGTGACGAGGAACGGCTGCTTCGGGTCGAACCCGATCTGGCTGCCGATGTTCTGCGACTGCGAGTACCCCGCGTCGCTCCCGGAGAAGAAGAGCGGCAGCGTGGCGCCGGCCGGCCCCGTCAGCACGGAGGGCAAGCTAAAGCTCACCTGGCCCTGAGTGTCGTGGGGCCCGCCCAGGTCGAACCGCCCGCTCTTCACGGGGTCGGTACGCGACACCACCGTCGGCATGCCGGGGAGCAGAATCCCGAACGTGAGGGACTGGATGCCCGTCACCGAGATGGGACGCTGACCGGCGAGCGGCATGATGGCCGTCGCTGTCAGCAGGAACGCGTACCGCAGACCTCTCATCGCGGGCCTCCTGTGTGTGGCAGCGCCGGCAGAGGGACCACCTAGCCTCTGCCGGCGCGGCGACAGCCAAACTTATGCGAAATGCCTGCTTAGTACGACACCGTAAGCGTCACAGTACCGGTGTAGCTGCCGGCCGGCAGGTTCACCGGGGGCGTCACCGTGGCGCCGACGAAGAAGTAGAGCGTCCCACCGGCGCTCAGCGTCGAGCCCGCGGGCGTGGACGAGGGTGTGATGGCCGCTCCGCCCGACGTCGAGTTCGCCCCGTTGAGATAACCGGTCCACGACCCGATCGGCAGGTTGTTCCCGCCGGTCGTGAGGTTGCCCGGCAAGGTGAATGAGTAAGTGACCGGCGTGCTGGCCTGGCCCGTCACGTCGAACCGGCCGGCGTTGGTCGCATCGCTGTAGGCCACGGTCTTCGCCACTCCGGGGAAGACGTTGCCGAACGCGAGGTTCTGAACCCCGGCGACCGCGATGGGCGACTGCACCGACGCCGTCGCCGTGATGCTGCCGTTCACGCCTTGCGCGCGGACCGTAGTGCCCGCCACCAGCGCGAGAACGAGCGTGGCAAGTGCGGCTTTGGAAGCAGTGTACATGCGGCGTCTCCCTCTATCTATCGTGTGGTACTGCACTTACAGCAGTGAGGCGCGTGCGCCTCGATTGTTGTGCCAACACAACGGGCAAAGGGTGTGCCATACTGCTTATTTTCTTAACGATCGTCAATGTTTTATACAGTCAACGCAGTGCTCGCTATAGCAAGACATCAAAGCGCTTAGCCGCTGCCACCACTACGACCGTCATGATATTTGACGGCGGCACAGCCTGGGCGCACCACCACGTTATCGTATAAGCCATTGTCATGCAGCAGCTTAGATGTCTGGCCATCAGGGTACGGACCATGCCTTACCACTCGGCACAACACATGGCCCGGACCCCAATGAGCACCACGATGACAACTCGACGTCGTTCGGCGATCACCCGCGCGGTCGTGGCGGGCCTTCTGTTCGGCGCCGTCTGGCTGGGGCGGCCGACCACTGCAGAAGCCCAAGCCCGTGGCACGCTGCAAGTAACCGCACAAGTCGTTGATACCAAGGCAAGCTTCGACGGCCTCCAGGCGGCGCGCGTCGCGCTGCGGCACGCAGCCACCGGGACCCCGAACGCCAACATCGATACTGTCTCAACACTGGCGCAGGTGAGCATCGCTCAGCCCGCGCTGGGCCGCTCGGACCTGGTCGTCACGATCGACTACTCGAAAAACTAGCGAGCAGTCACTCGATCCCGAGCTCGCGGCGCAGGGCGATCGGCATGATCGCGACGGCGTGCCTGGTCGGTACGGAAAAGGCGAACCCGGGCGCCTGCGCCAGACCCGCTCGGTGGATGGCGATCACCTCTCCGTTGGCGTTGAAGAGCGGACTTCCCGAAGACCCGCCGATCGTCATCCCGTCGAACTGAATGACATCGTCGGTGGCGCGCGAGATGATGCCGGCTGTCATCGAGGTCCGGACGACCGCCGTGCGCAGCCGGGCGAATCCCGCCCCCGCGGGATATCCGATCAGCGCCGCCGGCTCACCCTGCCGGGCCTTGGTGCCGCTCCAGTCGACCGCCGCGATGTATCCGCCCCGATAGCCACGCAGCTTGATCACCGCGATGTCGCGCTCCGGTGACGTGGCGATCACATCGGCGTAGCGGGCCTGGGACTGATCGGCGAGGATCACCCAGATCGTATCCGGTCGCGGGTGCAGCGAGTCGGCCACGACGTGCCAATTGGTGAGCATGTAGCCGTCGGGGGTGATCACGAACCCGGTGCCGTTGTAATAGTCCTTTCCGAAGCTCACGGTGATGAGCCCCACCGCCCCCTGGTTCTGCTGCGCGATGGCGGCGAAATCGGTTCCGCGAATAGCACGGATCTTGGCGTCAAGTCCTCGCGTCTCCAGCTCGGCGCTGGCCACGGCGCCGCGCAGGCTATCAAGCGTGGCCGCGGACGGCGCGCGCCGCTCCGCCGCGGCGAGCTCTTCCCGCAGCCGTTGCACCTCGTTCTGCGCCGCGACCCGTTGCGCCTCGCCCGCCGCGAGCTGCGCGCCGAGCGCCGTCTGCGCCCGGTCGAGTGCCGCGCGCAACTCCGCGGTGCGGGCCTGGGCGACCCCGAGCTGCGCACGCAGGCTCTCCACCAGAGCCGCAGGCGCCGCGCTCGCCCGGGCGACCTCCAAGTCCCGCTCGAGACGCCGCGTCACCAACCGCACCGAATCCTCGGCGCTGCGCTGCGCCGCAGTCGTCGCTTCGACTTGCGTGGAGAGCAGCCAGTACACGCCGTACACGGCGCCCGCCAGCAGGCAAAACAACACCATCACGACACCAGCGAGCCAGCGCGGTGATCCCTCAGCGACGACGGTCCGCACGAACACCGCCCCCGAGCCCCGTTTGCCCTCGCGCCGCGCCTGCCTCGCTTGCGCCAACGCGTGGCCGATGACCCGCGCGACGCTGGGTCGCCCCGCCCGCGCCCCCGCCCCCGCCCCCTGGCGCGCGGTTGGGCGCGCCACGGGGAGCTGCGGCACCGTGCCGAGCCCGTCGACGACGAGCATCGGACCGCCGGGCCCGAGCATGATCCGGTCGCCCAGCCGTACGGGAAGCGGCGCGGTGACCCGTTCGCCGTTGACCCACGTACCGTTCCTCGACCCGGCGTCGCGCGCCAGGAGCGAGCCCGACGGGTCGACGCTCAGCTCGGCGTGGACCCTGGAGACGGTCGTATCCGCCCCCGCGGCGATCTGGACTTCGCACTCGTGGCCGCGCCCGATGCGGATGCGCACCCCCGCCGCCTCGTAGCGGCGACCGGTGGCGCTGTCGAGCAATGTGATGCCGTAGGCACGGTCACCGGCGGGAAGCGCGCGGCGCTCGGGGAGGGTGGGCGGGAGGGACGCGCGTTCGGTCACGGCGGCGATCTCGAATCGCGGCCCCGACTCGCCCAGACCGATTACATCACCCGGCCCGAGGACGACCGGGGCTTCGAGGCGGCGGTCGTTGACGTAGGTGCCGTTGCGGCTGCCGAGGTCGGCCAGACGCCAGGCGCCGTCCTCGTAGCTCAGCTCCGCGTGGAGCGCCGAGACGACCCCCGCACGGGGCCCGCCCACGACCACGCGACAGTCCGGGCTGCGGCCGAGGCGCGCGACCGGGTCCGAGACCTCGGTGACGTCGTGCGTGACGGAATCGATCAGCCTGAGGTAAGGCACTCGCTACGCCAGCAGCGGACTCCCCTTGGCGCGGCGGTCCGGGAGGACACGCCGGGGCGCGAGCGCGCGCCGCGGGGCCCGGCGCCGCTCGCCGCTCGAGCGGCGCTCTGAGCCGGAACGGCGCTCGTTCGGTACGGGCGTGCTCCCCTGGCGCCGCTCCGCACGCGACCGGCGGTCCACACCGGAGCGGCGGTCGTCGAGTTGACGGCGGTCGTCCGGGGTGCGGCGGTCCGGCAGTGGCTCGTAGGCGATGGGATCCTCCGGAACCTCCGGTCGGGGGCCAAAGCTACTGGCCAGCCGACCGGCCGGCTAGTGCGCCACGGCCCGCAGCCGTACATCGATTCGAGTGGCAAACACACGCACGACCTGGTGTGACGGCGGTCGCGGCCCGCTAGATTGGGCCACGCGATGACCTCCGCCCTGCCTCCCGCCGAGCTGCTCGAGGGTGTCGTACGCGTGCTCGAGCCGGCGTTTCGCCTCGATCGGCTCGTCCACGCGACGGCCGAGCGCGTGGTGTACCACGCCTGGGATCGCCTGCTCAAGCGGCATGTCGCGCTGCACACGCACCTCGCGCCCGACGCACCGGGGCGCGCGTGGTTTCTGCGGGAGACGGAGACTCTCGCCGCGCTCGACCACCCCACGATCCGCCACGTCTACGCGGCGGCGATCGCGGGAAGCTTCGCCTATCGGACGACTAATTGGGTGGAAGGGGAAAGTCTCGCCGACGCGCTGCGCCGGGGCCCGCGGCCGATCCCGACGGCCCATACGCTGGTGCGCGACCTGCTCAGCGCCGCGGAGCACGCGCACGCCCGCGGCGTGATCCTGCGCCGCATCGTGCCCCTGACGCTCATGCTGGAGCTCTCGGGCCGGGCCGTGATCACCGACCTGCGCTACGCCAACTGGTGCCTGCCTAATGTCCCGCCCGAGGAGCGCGGAGCGGGAGGCGCCTTCGTCGCGCCGGAGGTGCGCGCCGGGGGCCCGGGCGAGCCCGCGAGCGACGTGTATGCCGTAGCGGCCCTGGTCTACTACGTGCTCACCGGCCACGAGCCGGACGTGGACCCGGCGCGCGTCGTGCCGCCGCGGCAGCTCCGCCCCGCCGTGCCAGCTGCCCTCGAGCGGGTGCTGTTGCGCGCGCTCCAGGCCGCGCCGGCTGCCCGCTACTTCACCGCCACGGAGATGCTCGAGGACTTCGTGAGCGACGCCGGCGTGTTCCAGGAGCCGGCGGCGACGCCCTCACTGGCGGAGGCGGGCTTCGAGCGGCGGCTGCGACGCGCCCTGGGCGACGACTACGAGCTGCTCGAGGAGATCGGCACGGGCGGCTTCGGGCGGGTGTACCGGGCGCGTGACCTCGGACTCGAGCGCGACGTTGCGATCAAGGTCCTGCACCCGTCCCTCACGGCGGATGCGGCGGTGGCGGAGCGGTTCCGCCGCGAGGCACAGCTCGCCGGGCGGCTGCGGCACCCGAGCATCGTCAGCATTTACGACATCATGGGCCGGGCCGGACTGGAGTGGTACACGATGGAGCTCGTGCCCGGCACCAACCTCGCCCAGCTGGTTCAGACACAAGGACCGCTCTCGGTGGATCAAGTCGTGCGCCTGCTCGACCAGGGGCTCTCGGCACTCGAGCACGCGCACGCCCTCGGACTGGTGCACCGGGATCTGAAGCCGGAGAACATGCTGATCGAGCCGGACGGCCGCCTGCGCATCACCGATTTCGGACTGGCCCTGGCGCTGCGGGGCGATGGGCGGTTCGGCGGCGCCACCTCGCGCAGCGGCACGCCCCAGTTCGCGGCGCCGGAGCAGCTGCTGGGGGAGCGCGTCGACCAGCGCGCCGACCTGTACTCGCTCGCCGCAGCGGCCTACTTCGCCCTGCTCGGTCGCCCCCCGTTCGACGGACGCACCCCCGAGGCGATCCTGGCGCGCCAGACGACCGACGATCTCCCGCCACTCACGGATGACCGGCGCGACGTGCCGCGCGAGCTGGAAGAAGTGTTGCGCCGGGCGCTGGCGAGCGACCCGCGGGCCCGGTTCCAGTCGGCGACCGCCTTTCGGGAGGCCGTACGGCGGTCACGCGGATTGCTGCGCCGGCTCAGGGCGGTCCTGCGCGGCGAGTGAACCGGACATCCGCCAGGTCGGTCGGACGCGTCTCTCATGCAGTCCCAAGTCGATGGCACTAACACCCGAGTTTCTCGTTCACCCCGGGCTTGCGCCCGGGTCAGTCGAGGCTTCGGAGGGATACCATGCGGATACGGTGTGAGGTGCTGGTCGCGGTGGTGGCGGCCGCGTGCGGAGGGTCGAGCCCGATGATCACCGGGGGAGGCGGCGGAGGCGGAGGGAGTCTACCGCCGCCGGCGGCCTCCGTCACGATGTCCGAGTACAGATTCTCACCGGAGACCGTGCGGGTCGCCCTTGGCAGCGTCGTCGGGTGGAGCAACGGTGGAACGACGAGCCACACGTCCACGAGCGACACGGCCGGTATCTGGAACAGCAGCGCGATCGATCCACCCGGCCCGCCGCCGCCGACCTGTCCGTACCCTCCCTGCGACGGCACGCCCGCCGGCAGCTTTCGGTTCACGTTCAACAAGGCCGGGACGTACCCGTATCACTGCGCGTTTCACGACTCGTTGGGTATGAAGGGTGTCGTGATCGTCACCCCCTGACCTAGCGCCACCGAAAGATCCGCAGCGCGACGACGAAGCTCACGAAGCCCCACGCCGTCACGATCGTGAGCGGCGTGCCCAGCCGCGTGAGCGGGCTGCCGTCGATCATGACGGCGCGCAGCGCGTCGTTCAGCGCGGTGAGCGGCAGGGCGCGCACGAACGGCTGCATCGTCTCGGGGAAGCGGGCGTACGAGAAGAACGTACCCGACAGGATCCACATCGGGAGCATCACGAGGTTCATCAGTCCGGAGACCGCCTCGATGGTGCGGGCGCGGCTCGCCACCAGCATGCCGAGCCCGTTGAACGACAGGGCGCCGAGCACCGTGGTGAAGGCGAGGGCGGCGAACGAGCCCCGCACGCCCACGTCGAACATCCACCACGCAAATCCCACCAGGGCCGCGACCTCGACGAACAAGAAGACCAGACGGGACAGCACGAACGCCAGCAGGTAGTGGCTCCGCCGCATCGGCGTCGCCATGTAGCGCTTGAGCAGGCGCTTGGTCCGCGCCTGCACCACCGAGAAGCCCACGCCCCACAGGCCGCTTCCCATCAGGTTCATGCCCAACAAGCCGGGGATCAGGAAGTCGATGTAGCGCCCGCCCGGCTCCGTCACCCGCTCGTCCTCCACCCGGACCGCATCGGCCCGCCCGCGCGCCCGCTGCACCGCGTCGTCCGCCTGCAGGCGCGCTAGCCGGCTCTCCGTGCGGGTCGAGTCGTACCGGTACACGAGGCGCTCACCCGGAATCACGAGCAGGGCGACCCGACCGGTCCGGAGCTCGAGCCGCGCCGCGGCGCTGTCGAGCACGGTCACCGCGAGGCCGGGCGCGTGGCCGAGCGCGGCGGCCAGCGCCGAATCGCCCGTGTGGCGCAGCACCGCGATCCGCAGCTCGCCGGGCCCGCGGTTGCGGAAGGCGATGCCCAGCGCGAACGCCAGCACGATCGGGAACCCGAACACCCAGAAGATCGCCTCCGGCTCGCGGTAGAACTCGCGCATGCGCGCGAGCGTCAGCTGGACCAGGGGGTGGTCAGGCATCGCGCAGCTGTCTCCCCGTGAGCGTCACGAATACATCCTCGAGCGTCGCGTGGTGGGTGGCGAGCAGGGAGAGCGCGGCGCCCCGCCGCTCCAACAGCACCAGCAGTGCCGGGACCGCGCGGTGCACTTCGGCGACGGTGAGCGCGGTGCGGTCCGGCGCCGGACGCACGGCGCGCACCCCGGGGAGCGCGGCCAGCTCCTCGACGGTCGGGATGGCGCCGTCCGCCAAGGCGAATTCCACGACGTGCTCGGCGCCGAGCGAGGCGATGAGCGCGCGCGGCGTGTCGAGCGCGATGATCTTGCCGTGGTCCATGATGGCGACGCGGTCGCACAACCGCTCCGCCTCTTCCATGTAGTGCGTCGTCAAGAGAATCGTGCCACCCGCCCCCCGGAACCGGCCGATCACGTCCCACAGCTGGCGACGCGACTGCGGATCGAGCCCCGTCGTCGGCTCGTCGAGGAACAAGAGCTCCGGTCGCGAGACGAGGGCGCACGCCACGGCCAGGCGCTGCTTCTGCCCCCCGGACAGCTTGCCCACCCAGGCGCCGCGCTTCTCCTCGAGCTCGACCAGCGCCAGCACCTCGTCGACCGTGTGCGACGACTGATAGAAGCTGCGAAACAGGCGCACCGTTTCCTCGACCGTCAGTTTGTCGGCGAGCTGGGTGTCCTGGAGCTGGATGCCGAGGCGCTCGCGCAGCGCGCGGGTCTCGGCCCCGCCGGTCCAGCGCAGCCCGAGGATCTCCACGTCTCCCGCATCGGGAGGCGTGAGCCCCTCCAGGATCTCGATGGTGGTGGTCTTGCCGGCGCCGTTCGGCCCGAGCAGGCCGAAGCACTCTCCCGCGGTCACCGCGAGATCGAGCCCGGCGACGGCCAGCACGTCGCCATAGCGCTTGACCAGGCCCGTGCAGCGGATGGCGGACACGCTCAGGCGCGCTTGTTCGGCTCCGGTGGCGCCATCGCCTTCTTCAGGGCGGCGTCGAGCTGCATCTGCATGCTGTTCACGGCGTCCGCGAGCGCCCGGATCTTCATGAGCACGCCGCCGCCGCGCGACGCCATCACCGACATCGTGCCCGCCACGTCGGCGACTGTGCCGACGTTGCTCGTGAGGGCGCGTTGACGCATCTGGGACGCCTCGATCGCGATCTTCTCACACAGCTGCAGAATCGTGCGGGTCTGTCCGGCCCGGTTGGCCTCGAGCTCGGTGACCAGATGCTTGAGCCGATCGGCGGTCCGCTGGAAGTCCTCGATCTCCTCCACCTGACGGACCTGATCGGCCGTGAGCTTCTGGCTCATGGGAGCACCTCCGTGAGGGGCCGACCGTCGAGCGGCTCGGCGGGGGTGAGGTCGAGCAGCCGCGCCAGCGTCGGCGCGATGTCCACCGTGCGGACCCGGGTCCCGTACACCCCGCGATGCACCCCCGAACCCCAGAAGATCAGCGGCACGTGCGCGTCCAGATCCGTGGGCTGACCGTGCATGGCGATGGGGACGTTCGCGATGCCCCAGATGGAATACGGCTTGAGCGTCACGACCAGCTCCACGCCGGCGTCGGGCGGTACCTGGTGGCGCCAGCGCCGCAACACAGGATCGGCGCTGTCGGCCGCCAGATCGGCGGGGCGGTCCACGCGCCCCACGCCCGCGAGCCGGCGCAGCCGGGTGGCCACGTCGGCGATGACGCTGTCGACGTTGATGCCCTGTGCCGCGAGCCGGGCGCGACCCGGCACCATGAGCATACCGCTCTCGAACGCGAGCCAGTCGGCCCTGCCGGCGCGAGCGTCGAGCGCCGCATTGACGCTCTGGATCAGACTGTCGGGCGTCACGCGCACCGCTCCGCTCCGCCCCAGCGCGCGCGATCGCTCCGGGAACGGCGTCACACCGTGGTCGGCGGTCAGCACGATCAGGACGTTGCCGCCGCCGTAGCGCACGAACAATTGCTCGAAGAAGCGGCCCAGATAGCGATCCAGGCGCAGCACCTGGTCGTGGATCTCACGGGAGTCGGGACCGTAGGCGTGCCCGATGTAGTCGGTGGTGGACAGACTTACCGCGAGCAGGTCGGTGGTCCCGCGCACACCCAGCCGGAGCGCGCGCGTTCCTTCGAGGGCGAACGCGAGCGTGAGCGAGTCCATTGTGGGGGTCGCGATGAAGGCGAGGGCCGCCTGCCCGCTGTCGCTGGGGAGCCGGTGCGGAAATACGAAGTCGCGGCCCTGGTTCTCATAGGGCACGCTGTCGGGCTCCGGGTAGTCGCGCTCGGGGAGGAATAGGCTCCACTGCGTCGCCGCCGCGCGGAACGGGACGCGCTCGCCATTGAACACCCGCACCCACAGGGGCAGCGAGTCGGCGTAATAGCGGCTGGTCGTGAACACGCCGCCGGCGTACCAATAGACCTGCTCTTTCGCACGGCCGATCGGCAGGATGGCCCCGCGGTCCTTCCCCGACACCGACAGCGCCCGCGCCGTCGGCTCGGCCGCCTTGAGCCAGTCGAACAGCTCCGTCCCCCGGAACCGCGCCGGGGACGCTCCGATCCCGGTGACGCCGATGAGCGGCGTGGCCGAGTCCTGCACCCCCACCAGGTTGCGAATGATGCCGGTGTGCGCGGGCCAGCGCCCCGACAGAATCGTGGCGTGGCCCGGTGCGGTCTCGGTGATCGCATGGTCGTGGTACGCCTCGGTGAACACCGCACCCTGCTTCAGGAGCATCGCCAGCCCGCTCTTCAGCTGCGGGCGATAGCGGTCGAGGTAGTCGGGGCGCAGCTGGTCCACGGTGATCACGACGACCAGGCGGGGACGGGGTGCGACGGGCGGCGCCGCGGCGAGCGACGCAACGAGGGCGACGAGGCGCGAGATCATGGCGATCATGGCAAGAAAATAAGCACGGCCGGGGCGTTACGCCGTCGCCGGCACCGGGGCCCCGCGCGGCACCCGGGTCGCCATCAGCAGCGCCACCGAGATGATGGCGGCACACGCGAAGAAGGGCACGCGCGGCCCGAGATGCTGGTACGCCAGCCCCGCCCAAATCGGGCCGAAGACCGCGGCGACGCCGCGCAGCCCCTGCTGCACGCCCATCATCAGGCCGAACTCGTGGCGATCGGTGCGGTGGCTCACGAGCGCCGAGTTCGCCGGGAACAGCAGGGCGGTACCGAGTGGCAGTAAGACCTGAAAGCCGAGGAAGGCGGGCACCGAAGCGGCAAGCGGGACCACGGCATAGCCAAGGGCGTAGAGGCCGGCGCCGAGGCGCATCGTGCGCACCTCGCCGAGGCGGTCGTTCACGGGACCCACTACGAATGCGCGCATCAATACGCCCACACCCCCGAAAACCGTGAAGAACCACCAGATGTTGGTCGCGTCAATGCCGAAGCGCCACGCCAGGTAGATGGTGAAGACGGCCGGGGCGGAGTTGTAGGCGAGCATCGCGACCGCGTAGATCCAGATCAGATGGGCAGCGGGCCTACTCGGGTGGCGGATCACGTCCCACGCCGCCGCCAGAACGGGACGAGGTACGGGCGGCGGCCCCTGGTGTCCACTCGGCGTGCGCGTGTGCGCCCCGATCACGCGCGATTCGGGCAACCACTTCCAGGCGAAGATGAAGTTCCCGACACAGAGGGCGGCCGCGACCAGCCCGGGCGCCGACTCTCCGGCGCGGAACGCCGCCGACCCCAGCACCGGTCCGATCAAGACGCCCAAGCTCGTCGCCGCGGAGAGCCAGCCGAGGGCCTTGGCGCGCTCCTGGGGAGCCATGGTGTCGGCCACGTACGCCTGCGCGACGCCCGTCGTACCGCCTCCCAGGCCCTGCACGAAGCGGGACACGAAGAGCAGCCACAGTGACCCGGCCAGCCCGAATATGACGTACGCCAGGGCGGACGCAGCCAGCCCCACGAGCAGCGCCGGCCGGCGCCCGTAGCGGTCGGACACGCGCCCCCACACCGGCGACGCGATCAGCTGTGCCACGGGGAAGGAGGCCGTGAGGAAGCCGATCGTCGTGGCGTCCGCCTGCATTTTGAGGGCGTAGAGCGCCAGCAGGGGCAGCACGAGCGTGAGCCCAATCATGTCCACGAAGGCGACGGCCATGAGGACCGACATTCGCTTCATCGTCTCGCGCGCTCCGTCACCAGATCAAAGATGTGGACGTTTCCCCGGTCGGCGAACGAAAGCCCCACCCTTGCTTCGCGTCAATCTCCGTGCAGCGGACTCTTGCGCTTCCTGACGATGCATGGCCTGGTCTCCCCGGGAGTCCTGTTCTAATCTTCTTGCCACTTCATGTCCGACACCCCCCCCCAACCTGACCATGACTCGCGGCTCTTCCGCCGCACGCTGCTCTCCGTAATGGCGATGCAGGTGGCGACGTTGCTGCTCCTCTGGCTGCTCCAAATCCGCTACACCCGATGATCTCCCGGTTGTGCGCGCGCTAGACTGGGTCATCGTCGCCGTCTACCTGGTGTACGTGCTGGTGGACGGCGTGCGTCGAGCCAAGGGCACGCGGGAGATCGAGGGCTACTTCCTGGCCAACCGAAGCCTCCCGTGGTGGGCGGTGGGCCTCTCGGTCATGGCGACGCAGCTCTCCGCCATCACGCTCATCGGCACCACGGGGCAGGGGGCGACCGACGGCCTCCGCTTCGTGCAGTTCTACTTCGGCCTCCCGCTGGCCATGGTCATCCTGGGAGTGACGCTGGTCCCGTTCCTCCACGGGGCCAGAGTGTTCACCGCGTACGAGTACCTGGAGCGGCGGTTCGACGCGCGCACCCGATCCCTGACGAGCTTCCTCTTTCTGGTAGCGCGCGGGATGTCGTGCGGCACCATCATCGCCGCGCCGGCGGTGGTGTTCTCCGCCATCTTTGGTTGGAGTCTGTTGTGGGGGGTGGCCCTGATGGGCGTGCCGACCGTGATCTACACCATGATCGGCGGGGTGCAGGCGGTGACCTGGGTCGACGTGAAGCAGATGGCGCTCATCGTCTTCGCCCTGATCGCGGTGATGGTGACCCTCCTGATGCAGCTCCCGGTAGCACCCGACCACGCGCTGGCCCTGGCGGGCGCGGCGGGCCGGCTGCGCGCCTTCGATTTCTCCTTCGACCTGACCAACGATTTCACGTTCTGGTCCGGCCTGGTCGGCGGCACGTTTCTCATGCTGTCGTATTTCGGGACCGACCAGAGCCAGGTGCAGCGCTATATCACCGCCAAGTCGGTAGACCAGGCGCGGAGCTCGCTCTTGATGAGCGCCTACTGGAAGATTCCGCTCCAGGCACTGGTGCTGCTCACGGGCGTTTTGGTGTTCGTCTTCTTCGTGTTCCAACGACCACCGCTGCTGTTCAACCCCGCGGCGGAGCAAGCCGTTCGTGCGGCCGAGCCCGCGATGTACGGAGTCCTCGACGAGCGGTACCGCACCGCGCTCCGCGAGCGTGAGACCGCGGCGCACGCTGTGGCGGTCGAGGCGTCCGCCGCCTCGTTGGAAGCGTTCCGGGCCCGCGAGGCGGACGTGAGCGCGGCGCGAGAAGAAGCGCTGGGGTTGGCCCGCCGCGTGACCGGAACGAGCGCGCAGGACGTGAACTACGTGATGCCGTACTTCGTGCTGCACTTCCTTCCGGTGGGCCTCATCGGAATCTTCGTCGCCGCCGTGCTGGCCGCGGCGATGTCCAGCATCGCCGCCGAGCTGAATTCGCTGGCCACGGTCACGGTGATCGACTTCTATCGGCGCTGGGTGCGGCCCGAAGCGCCGGACGCACACTACCTCCTGGTGTCGAAGGCCGCGACCGGATTCTGGGGCCTGTTTGCGTGCGTGGTCGCCACCTTCGCGGCGACGCTCGGCTCCCTGATCGTGGTGGTGAACCGCTTCGGGTCGTTCTTCTACGGCTCCATCCTCGGCGTCTTTCTCCTGGCCATGATCCCGCGGGCGCGGGCGACCGGCGCGTTCTTCGGCCTGATCGCCGGGATGGCCGCCGTGGGCGTCGTGAACGTCGGGGCGCCGTCGGTCTCGTGGCTGTGGCACAACGTGATCGGAGCGGTTACGGTCGTGGCGGTCGGGTTGGGGCTGAGCGTGAGAAGGGTCTGAGCAAGCGATTGTGGATTGCGGACTGCGGATTGCGGATTGGACCGTGTGGGTGTCGAGGCCGCAGGCTGACTCAACGGATCGAACCGTCCCGCACAAATCCGCAATCC
>Ga0209057_1001067_pt1 | contig 22833 bp, 25 predicted proteins | sample GraSoiAngelo_146_FD_185903 | JGI IMG/M metagenome (GOLD analysis project Ga0209057, IMG submission 185903) | Grasslands soil microbial communities from the Angelo Coastal Reserve, California, USA - 14_1009_05_30cm (SPAdes) (version 2) | ecosystem: Environmental > Terrestrial > Soil > Grasslands ... | reverse complement strand
ATGTTGATGAGCTCCTTTGGCGTCGCCTTCTCGGGCTCGACGATGGACATGCGCTCGCGCACGACCCGCTCCATGCGGAGCAGGCCGACGCGGAACTGGCTCTGGATGAGCTCGCCGACGGCACGCACGCGGCGGTTGCCGAGGTGGTCGATGTCGTCGGGAGAGCCCTTGCCGTTGTTCAGCTCGACGATCCGGCCGACGATCTTCACGAGGTCCTCGTTGGTGAGGGTGCGCGTGGTCATGGGCTGGTCGAGGCCGAGCTTCCGATTCAGCTTGTACCGGCCGACCTTGGCGAGGTCGTAGCGGCGGAAGTTGAAGAAGAGCGACTGGACGAGGCTTCGGGCGTTGTCGATGGTCGGCGGATCGCCCGGGCGGAGACGCTTGTAGACCTCGACGAGACCTTCGTTCGTGTTGGTAGTGGGATCCTTCTCGAGCGTCGACGCGATGTACTGGTGCTCGGGGTCGGCGTCGAGGTTCGTGAAGAGCGCCGCGATCTCCTCATTGGAGGAGTAGCCGATCGCGCGCAGGAGCGTGGTCACCGTCAGCTTGCGCTTGCGGTCGACCTTCACCGAGATGACGTCCTTGTTCGACGTCTCGAACTCGAGCCACGCGCCGCGATTCGGGATGAGCTTTCCGTAGAACAGCCGGCGGCCGGTCGTGGGATCGTCGACGGCCGTGAAGTAGACGCCGGGCGAGCGCACGAGCTGCGAGACGACGACGCGCTCGGCGCCATTGATCACGAACGTGCCCTTGTCGGTCATCCACGGGAAGTCGCCGAGGAAGACGTCCTGTTCGGTGACCTCACCGGTCTCCTTGTTCACGAGCTCGACGCGAGCCCAAAGCGGCTTGGAGAAGGTGAGGTCTTTCGTGCGGCACTCCTCCTCGGAGTACTTGGGTTCCCGGAACTCGCTCGAGATGAACTTCAGATCGAGGTTCTTCCCGGTGAAGTCCTGGATCGGCGAGATCTCGGCGAAAAGCTCGCCGAGTCCTTCCTCGCAGAACCACTTAAAGGAGTCGATCTGCGTCTGGATCAGGTTCGGGAGCGGCAGGACCTCGGGCAGCGACGCGAAATTACGACGGGCGCGAACGGATGCAGGCACCCGGTCGAGGGTGACGGACATGGGCGGACCCTCCTCAGGGCTGATGGCTGGACAGGTGGATAGACGGCGGGGGCTGAACCTGTGGCAAGGGCAATATCGTATTCCCGACCCCGGGGCTAGGTCAACAGGCGGGAACCGCTCACTCTCGACAAGTGGCCATGTCGTGTCAAGGGGTCAGTTTTTTGGGGCCGTTTGGAGAGGAGACTGAATGGTTCGGAGCTGGCATGTAGCGAACTTAACGGTCGCGGTGCTGCTCGCCTGGGCGGCGTACTGGGCTGCCCTTCCCTGGCTCGACTGCATCCGCGCTTTTCACGCGATTGTGCCTATCGGTGAGCCGCTCCGCCTCTGCACGTTCGGCTTCGGGCTCCCCGGTTTCCAGGGCCCGCTGGGCTGGAACCTTCTCGCGGGCGTGCTCTACGTCGCGGCCGCTATCTGGGCCGCGGCGCGGCGCCGGTGACGATCAAGCGGCGGCTCTTCGAGGCGCTCGGGGGCGAGTGCGAGATCTACGCGATCGGTCTGCCCGCGGAGCGGCTCGCCGAGGGCGAGGCGTGGGTTCACCAGATGCACGACCGTCTCACGCGCTTCTCCACCACCTCGGAGCTCTCGCGATTCAACGCATCCGCTGGATCCTGGACCGCGGTGAGCGATCTTCTCGAAGCGCTCCTTCGCGAGTGCCTTCGCGCGCACGAACTCTCCGGTGGCCTCGTCAATGCGGCCGTCCTGCCGGCGCTCCTCGCCGCGGGCTACACGCGCACATTCTCAGAAGGTCCGACCGCGATCACCGCTACGGTCGTGCCGCCGGCGTTGCCCGAGGTCCTGGAGGTGCGCTCGGGTTCAGCGCGTCTCAGACTGGGTGCTTCGATCGATCTCGGCGGGATCGCAAAGGGGTGGCTCGCCGACCGCCTCGCGGCCGAGCTCGGCCCGAACTCGCTGGTCAATCTCTGCGGAGATCTGTTCGCGCGTGGCGATGGCGCGACCGGCGAGGGCTGGCCCGTGGGCATGGGAGGGAAGACCGTTCTGCTGCTGGACATGGGAGCCGCGACGAGCGGAACGCGGAAACGGACCTGGGGACCCGATCTTCATCACCTGATCGACCCACGCACGGGACTCCCATCAAGGAGCGATCTCGTGGAGGCGTCCGTCATCGCACGGAGCGGAGCCGACGCCGAGATCTTCGCGAAGACCGCGCTCATTCTGGGGTCGGCGAAGGCAGAGCTGTATCTGGCGGCGCACGACGCGCTGGGCTGGTCGCTTACCGCCTGAAAAACCAAACCGGGACCCCTCCCCTGGGGCCCCGGTCCGGCACCTTTCGCGAGCCCGCCGATCAGGGCGCTCTCGCGGCGAGAACTCTATCGGCCCGCGTTCCGCTACCAGGATTGGCTGCGGGGCTCGCGGACCGAATCTGCGAGATTCGGCCCAAAAGGGCCGAATCTCACTTCATTTCGACGGTCGCTCCAGCGTCCTCGAGCTTCTTCTTCACGGCGGCGGCCTCGTCCTTGCCGATGTTCTCTTTCACCGGCTTGGGCGCGCCGTCGACCAGATCCTTGGCCTCTTTGAGACCGAGACCGGTGAGCTCGCGGACGGTCTTGATCACGTTGATCTTCGACGCGCCCGCTTCCTTCAGCACGACGGTGAATTCGGTCTTCTCCTCAGCCTCGGCCGGCGCGGCCCCGCCTGCCCCGCCCGGTGACGCGGCGACCGCGACCGGTGCCGCGGACACGCCCCAGCGGTCCTGAAGGTATTTGCCGAACTGGGCGATCTCGAGGATCGACCACGCCTCCAGCTCTCCCGCGAGCTTCTCGAACTTAGGGTTCTCTTTGACTTCCGTTGCCATCTTTCTCTCCTTCTTATTGCGAGCCGCGCGCCACAAGCACGCGGACGAGATTTCCCTGTGCCGCGGTGAGTACGCCGACGACCTGCGCGAGCGGGGCCTGCAGGCTGCCGACGATCATCGCCTGTAGCTGGGGTCGCCCGGGAAGCCGCGCGAGCGAGGTCACGTCGTCGGCGCTCATCGCCCGGCCGCCGATCAGGGCGCCGAGTATTTTCAGCGCCTTCAACACACGCGCCTCGTCGACGAGGCTCTTCGCCAGCTCGACCTCGTCGCCGTCGCCGATCGCGACCGCGGTCGGTCCGGCAAGCATCGAGCGCAGCTCGCTCTTGCCGGACTGTTCTGCCGCGCGCGCGAAGAGGCTGTTCTTCACGACGTGGTACTCGATCCCTCGCGGTCGGAGGCGACGTCGGAGCTCTTGGAGCTCGGTCACCTTCAGCCCGCGGTACTCGGTGACAACGAGCGAGACGGTCCCACCGAGCTCACCCGCGAGTCCTTCCACTTTCTTCGCCTTGGCGGCGACCCCTCCGCCTTTGCGCTTGACCTTGGGTCCGGTCTTGAGCTTCGCCAAGCAGTTGCCCTCCTTCTAAATCGAAAACGCCTCCGGTCCCCGTTCCTGAGAACGCGAAGGCGTCAGGCGGCTGCAGCCGCTTGGCTTGCCTCCGCAGGCTCGGAGCACCTCTCCGACTTAATCCCTAAGGAACCGGCTTCTTTGGCTATGAAGTTTGTCTTTGGAGTCTAGCGAATCGGCCCCAGAACCGAGTGCATCTGGGCGAGGAGTTTTCGAGCCTCGGCTCGGTCGGTCCCAACGCGCGTGTGGAATTCGTCGTCATGGTCTAGTTCTCTAACGCCGTTGCAGACTTCGTTCAACGCGTTGCTCAACGTCACGAGTTCCTGGGTCGAAAGCTCAACCTCAGCAGAGTTGCGCTCGCGTGTAAGGACTCTCAACCCCTAGCTCCGCGCCTGACCCGCCAGCTCGTTGGTTGCTCCGAGCTCGAGCTTGACGCTTGGGCCCTGCGTGCTCGTGAGATGCGCGGCGCGGATGTAGGTGCCCTTCACGCCGATGGGCCGGGCACGGTTCACCGCGTCCATCAGGGTCGCGAGGTTGCCGAGGATCTGCTCCTGGGTGAACGAGGACTTCCCGACGACCGTGTGGATCACGCCTGTCTTGTCGGTACGGAACTCGACCCGGCCGCCCTTGGCGTCACGCACCGCCTTGGCCACATCGAATGTGACCGTGCCCGACTTGGGGTTCGGCATGAGCCCGCGCGGGCCGAGGACGCGACCGAGACGGCCGACCTGGCCCATGAGGTCGGGGGTCGCGATGGCCACATCGAAGTCGAGCCACCCGCCCTCGATCCGCTTCGCGAGATCCTCCGCGCCGACGGCGTCGGCGCCGGCGGCCTGCGCGTCGCGGGCTTTGTCTCCCTGGGCGAACGCGATGACGCGGACTTTCTTGCCGGTCCCGTTCGGTAGGACCGCGGCGCCGCGGACCATCTGATCGGCGTGCTTCGGGTCTACGCCCATTCGGAGGTGCAGCTCGACGGTCGTATCGAACTTCGCCTGACTGGTGTCCTTGATGAGCTTCGCGGCCTCGGTGGGCGGGTATTCGCGGCCGCGCTCGATCTTCTCCGCAAGCGCCGTGTAGCGCTTGCCGTGCTTCTTCGCCATGGACTCGCTCCCTTCGGCCTTCTGGGCCTCCCGTCTGTCGCGCGGTGGGCGCCCGCAGTGCGCGGGAGAGCTTGAATTCTAGCCGGTGATTTCCACGCCCATGCTGCGGGCGGTGCCCTCGACCATCCGCATCGCGGACTCGATCGTGTTCGCGTTCAGGTCGTTCATCTTGATCTCGGCGATCGAGCGGACCTTCGCCTTGGTGATCTTTCCGACCTTGTTCTTGTTCGGTTGTCCCGATCCCTTTTCGATGCCGGCTTCCTTACGGATGAGGTCGGCGGCGGGCGGGCTCTTCGTGACGAACGTGTAGGTGCGATCCTCGAAGATCGTCACCACCGCGGGCACGATCGTGCCGGTGAGCGACGCGGTGCGCTCGTTGTATTCCTTTATGAACTGGCCCATGTTGATGCCGTGCGGGCCGAGCGCCGTGCCGACCGGCGGCGCTGCGGTCGCCTTGCCGGCGTTGATCTGCACCTTGACCTGAGCCTTGATCTTCTTCGCCATCTCGCTACTTCACCAACTTCTCGATCTGTAGGAAGTCCAGCTCGACCGGCGTCTCGCGGCCGAAGATGGACACGAGGACCTTCACCTTGTTGCGCTCGGGGTTCACCTCGTCGACCACGCCGTGAAGGTCGGTGAAGGGGCCGTCGGTCACGCGGACCGCCTCGCCCTTGGTGAAGGCCACCTTGTACTTCGGCGCGTCGAGCTTGATCTGGCGGAGGATCGCACGCACCTCGCCGTCGGTGAGCGGGGTCGGCTTGTTGCCGCTGCCGACGAAGCTCGTGACGCCGGGCGTGTTGCGGACCACGTACCACGAGTCGTCGCCCATGATCATCTCGACGAGCACGTAGCCCGGGAAGACCTTTCGCTCGACCGGGTGACGCTTGCCGTTCTTGATCTCGATCTCTTCTTCGGTAGGAACCAGCACCTGGTAGATCTTGTCGCCCATGTCCATCGAGGTGATGCGGTGCTCGAGGTTCGTTTTCACCTTGTTCTCATAGCCCGAGTACGTGTGGATCACGTACCAGCGGCGTCCGGTGTCGATCTCCTCGGCCGTCGGTGCGGACGGCGGGACGACCTCTGGCTGTGCCTCGACGACCGGCGGCGCGATATCGACTGGCTCAGCCTCGGCGACCGCGCCCGCGCGACGCAGCACGCTCTTGACCTCGTCGACCGATACCTCTTCTTCGGGCTCCGCCGTGCCAAGGAATGCGCGGGCGGCTTCCGCCGCCGCCTCATCGGAGAGCTTGGCGGCATCGACCTCCGCGTCTTGCTCGGGCGCGGGCGTCGTCGATTCCGGCTCTGCCTGCCGCTCTTCGTTGCTCGTGAGGTCGTCGCGCTCTTCGCTCATGCCTCTCCTCTTAAGGGACTGCCGGTGCCGGCGACGGCACGGGCTGGTTCAAGATCAGGCCGTTGACGACATACGTGAAGACCTGGTCGGCACCCAGGATGTAGGCGGCCACGATCGCCGAGATGACGATGACGATGATCGTCAGCCGAACGACCGTCTGGCGCTCGGGCCACGTGACCTTCTGGAGCTCCGACCAGCACTCCTGGGCGAAGCGGACGATCCCAACGCTCCCGGTCCGGACGGCCGGTGCCTGCGAGCGGGCGGCCACTAGCGTGCCCCTGCACGGCGGGAGAGACTCGAACTCTCAACCGCTGGTTTTGGAGACCAGTGCTCTACCAGTTGAGCTACCGCCGTATGCCGCTCGTGTCGAGCGGCATACGGCGGCTGAGCGCCGGAGCGCGAAGACCGCCGCCGGTCGAAGCCGAGGGGCGAAGCCCCGAGGTACTGACCGTGCTGCCGTTCGATGAGCATCGTCAATTATCGAGTCTCCCTATGCGGCGTGTGCTTACGGCACCGCGGGCAGAACTTCGAAAGCTCGATCCGATCGGGATCGTTCTTCCGGTTCTTCGTCGTCCCGTAGGTGCGCGACCGGCAGGTCGAGCACGCGAGCGTGATGATCGGTCGGTTGTCCTTGGGCATTTAGGCGAGCACCTTCGTTACGACGCCCGCTCCGACGGTGTGCCCGCCCTCGCGGATGGCGAATCGGAGTCCTTCTTCGAGCGCGATCGGGGTCCCGAGCGTGACCTCGAGGTTGACGTTATCACCCGGGACGACCATCTCGCGGCCCTCCGGCAGCTTCACGTCACCGGTCACGTCTGTCGTGCGCACGTAGAACTGCGGGCGGTACCCGTTGAAGAACGGTGTGTGCCGGCCGCCCTCTTCCTTGGTGAGGATGTAGACCTCGGTGTTGAACTTCGTGTGCGGCTTCACCGAGCCTGGCTTCGCGACGACCTGGCCGCGCTCGATGTCCTCGCGCTCGAGTCCACGGAGGAGCAGGCCGATGTTGTCGCCGGCCTCGCCCTGGTCGAGGAGCTTGCGGAACATCTCCACGCCCGTGACCACGGACTTCTTCGCCTCTCGGATCCCGACGATCTCGACCTCTTCGCCGACCTTGATGATGCCGCGCTCTGCGCGGCCGGTCGCGACGGTGCCGCGGCCCTTGATGCCGAAGACGTCCTCGATCGGCATGAGGAACGGCTTGTCCTTGGCCCGGACCGGCGTCGGAATGTAGGTGTCGACGGCGTTCATCAGCTCGAAGATGCACTTGAATTCGGGCGCGTTGATGTCGGTCGATTTGGACTCGAGGGCCTTGAGCGCCGAGCCGCGGATGATCGGCGTCTTATCGCCGTCGAACTTGTACTTGGTCAGCAGCTCACGGACCTCGAGTTCCACGAGCTCGAGCAGCTCCTCGTCGTCGACCATGTCGACCTTGTTCAGGAAGACCACGACCTGCGGGACCTCGACCTGACGAGCTAGGAGAATGTGCTCGCGCGTCTGCGGCATCGGGCCGTCCGCTGCGCTCACGACAAGGATCGCCCCATCCATCTGCGCGGCCCCGGTGATCATGTTCTTGATGTAGTCGGCGTGACCCGGGCAGTCGACGTGCGCGTAGTGGCGCTTGTCGGTCTCGTACTCGACGTGCGCGATCGAGATGGTGATGCCGCGCTCGCGCTCCTCGGGGGCGTTGTCGATCGAATCGAACGGCCGGAACTCGGCCTCGCCCTTCAAAGACAAGGTCTTGGTGATGGCTGCGGTGAGCGTGGTCTTGCCGTGGTCGATATGACCGATCGTCCCCACGTTCACGTGCGGCTTGGTGCGCTCGAACTTCTTCTTGGCCATCGCTCTCTTTCTCCTCGTTGAGCCCACCTCGGGGATCGAACCCGAGACCTCGTCCTTACCAAGGACGTGCTCTACCAACTGAGCTAGGTGGGCGGTTCGCTCACTTGGACATCAAAAAGAGGTTGCTCTCCGCAACCCCTTTGGCGCCTGATCAATAACAAGTATACGCACGCCCCGAGCCGCGGCGCCGCTCGCCCCTTTTTTGGAGGCGAGCGGCGACAGCGCAGAGGGATCGGGGCTAGTAGCCCACCGCCGCGATGATCGTGTCGGTATTGCCGAAGCTCGAGGCGCACGCGGTGTCCGGGTTTGGCGCCACGGCGGTCTTCGAGCCGCCGTAAACGGCCGTTCGGTAGGCGTCGACCACCGCGCACGGCGTCGCGTTCCGCGAGTCGGTCCACACGATGTATGCGCTGGCCGGACCAGACACGATCTGGATGTAATCCCCCAAGAATTGCTCCTTTAGGTTGTTGTAGCTCGAGCCATCGGGGTTCGACGAGGCTGTGCTGACACGGATCGGCGCCGTGAAAGTGCCGCTCGGGGTCGACTGAACGTAGTAGACGTCGTAGACCTGCGTGCCGGTCTGCCAGGGGTCACCTGCCGGCGGCGTCGTCAACGCGTCAAAGGCCACACTCACCACGCCGCTCGGCGACACGCTTGCTGCCGGAAAGAACGCGTTGCTGTCCGTCACGTCGGCGATGGTTCCGAGCTGAGTCCAGGTGAGGCCATCGGTCGATACGGCGGCCTTGACCACGCCGTGACCTCCCGCGAAGTCGCACCAGACCGCGTACACGCGGGTCGAGCTCGGATCCGACGCGGGGTGCGGATAGCAGTCGACCCGCGCGCTCATTCCGGGCACCCGGTTGAAGAGATCGACCGCGTCGAACGGAGTTCCGGTCAGCGGATAGTCGGTCAACGTCGCGATCGTGATCGGCGCGCTGAATGTCTTGCCGCCGTCCGTGGAGGTCGCGACAACTTGCGTGTCGGGATACTTGCCCTTCGAGTCCGCGTTCTCCGTCCAGAACGCTTCCACCGTCCCGGCGGAGGAGACCGCGATCTGCCCAGTCTCACGCTCGCCCTGGGCGAGGTTGTTGTTGCCGGCGCTGACCTGGACCGCGGAGCTCCAGGTCCGTCCCTCGTCGTCGCTGTGTGCGACGTAGAGCTTCACGTTGCCGAAACCGGCGCACGAGTAGCAGAACACCGCCCAAAAGACATGAACTCGGCCGAACCAGCGGCTTGTCGCGCCGCGATCCACCGCGATCCATTCGTGGTCATCGAAATTCGATTTGTTGTCGGTCGAGGTCGCCTCGACCGGATTCGCCCAGCTCGCGCCGTCGTCATAGCTCCGCGACACGGTGACCTGCTCGCCACCGACCTTGTCTCCGAAGGGATCCGCGAGGCTCGCGTAATAGACCACGCTCCCACAGGACCACTTGAACGTCCCGTCGCCGCAACGCCGTGGGCCAACGTCGAGGCTCGGGTCGCCACCCGAAAGCCGGTTGATCGTATCGAAGCCGGGGAGATAGCCACCTGTCCAGGTGCTGCCGCCGTCGAGCGAGCGGTAGAAGGCCGAGATCGGCCGGCCCGGCGTGAACGGACATGGAGTGGCGAGAGGAGTAGTCGTGCCGCGGCAGAGATCGAGCGAAAACTCGTCGTTCGCGCCGGCGATCAGCGCGCCGGTCAGCGGATCGCGCGTGATCGATGGCTCGTTCTGCTTGTTCTGCGGAAAGAGCGCGCCGTGGTCAAAGTCGACGAGGTTGTTCGGTCCGGCCGTCGGCCCACTCCGGGCTGTCGCCACCGGATCTGCGACGAGCGTGAGCGTCATCACGAACAGAAGCGTCGCGCCGATCTTCAGAAACACTGCGTACCTCCCCCGACTCCGGGAGGCTAACTCAAAGCGATTCTCCAGCGAGCTGCTCCTCACTCGATCCGGCCGCGCGCCGCGATCGTCCAGACGACCTCGACGCGATCGTCGTGGATGGCCACGAGGCGGTCGTGGAGATTCACAGCGGTGCAGACGTGGTTCGGGACAATCGAGACGCGGTCACCCAGGCGAAGACCTCGTGCATTTTCCGCAAGGCGGAGCACGCCGTGCTCCTCCCAGAGGCTCGCCACTCGCGTCGATGGGTCCGATGCGAGATAGCCGAAGCCGCGGCCCAGCTCCCACGGCCCGTCGGTCGAGAGCGTCTTGCTCCCGGCATCGACGACGGCGCGATCCTCGGCCGGCCGGCTGATCACCGTGGCGCGGGCGAACAGCGCGACGTCCTCGGCCCTCATCGCGCCCTGCGCGACGACGTTCGCGCACCCGAACAGGTACTGACCAGGCCGGATCTCGGTGACGCCAGGGACGCTTCCGGCGGGCAGGGCCGTGGGCGTGGAGCCAGCGCTGACCTCGACGATCGGAAGACCGATCGCGCGGAGGTCCGCCGCGGCAGAGACGAGGGCTTCGCCTTCCGCGCGTCCCCAAGCCTCGCGACTCTCAGCTCCGTCCGCGAATCCGCGAAACCCTCGGAAGCCGTAGACACCGATGAGCCGCAGACCCGGAAGGTCCGCGACGCGCTGCGCGAGATCGAATGCGTCCACGCCGGCGCGCACTCCCGTCCGCTCGATGCCCAGGTCGATCTCGAGCATGACCTGCAGCTCGATGCCCGCCTCTTTCGCCGCGCGCGACAGCCGCTCCGCTCCGTCGCGACTGTCGACGGCGCATCGGAGGCGCGTTCTGCGGGCGAGCCGGGTGAGCCGCTCGAGCTGAACGGGCGAGACGATCTGGTACGCGAGGAAGAGGTCATCGATGCCCGCGTCCGCGAACACTTCCGCTTCGGAGACTTTGGCGAGGGTGACGCCGCTCGCCCCGGCCGCGATCTGCAGGCGAGCGATCTCCGGCACCTTGTGTGTTTTGGCATGCGGTCGCAACTGGACGCTCAGCTCGCGCGCGGCGGCCGCCATCGCGTCGATGTTGCGTTTCATGCGGTCGAGATCGACGTAGAGAAACGGCGTGGCGAGGTCGTCCAAGCTGGCGCCCATCGGGATCGCCAGAGATTAACCCCCTCGCTGATTCGTAGAGGCGACCGCTAGTCTCATCGCCATGTCCCGCGTGGCCCACGAGCTTGCGATCGAGTGGCCGAGGTCGTTCTGAGGGTCCAGCTGTGGCGCAGATCGTCGACGTTCAGGAGTACCCCGCCACCGCCAGCCGCCGCCGCTGGCTCGCGCTCGTCCCGGTCGCCGTGGTCCTGCTCGTCTTCGCCGCCACACTCGAGCCGGTCCAGCGGACCTGGCGCACCGTGCTCGGACTCGCCGGGCTCGCGCCGCTCGCGGTGACGATGTCCGGCAACATCACCGGCGACGACGGAGCGCCGATCAGGCACGCGTTCGTCCGCGTCGGTCAGGAGGGCCAGCTCGCCGCGACGTACTCAGATCAAGCGGGTCGCTACCAATTGGCGTATTCGATCCGGACACGGCTGCCGGCGGACGTGTCCGTCGGCGCGGCCGGCTACGAGGCGAGCCTCCGCGAGCTGCGCGTCACGTCGACCGACCCGCAGTACGACGCGCGGCTGCATAAGGTGGTTCGCATCGACGCGGGCGCGACGACGCATGCCGTCATCGCATCGGAGGACGGGCTCTGTTACCCGGTGCGGACCGACGTGCGCGAGCCGGACCGGTCCTGGCCGTGCCGATTGCTGCACGTGCTCGTCGGTAAGACTGGCGTGCTCAGCGTTTCCGTCGTGCCGGACGATCCACGTGACCGGTTCGGTGTGTCGTTCGCCGTCGGCAGCGAGCCGACGCTTCTCTTCGCAACTCCGTGCTGCCCTTCGGACGACGCCGCTCGCCTCCCGGAAGGGGCGGACGCACTCGTTCAGGTGGTCGCCCTCGATCTCGACACGTCAGCCGCGCCGAGCAATCGCAGCCGACAGGGGTTCACGCTCCACACCGCGCTCGACCCGCCCTGATCAGATGCCGCGCTCCACGCCAAGGTCTAGCTCCGGAAGAGCCTCTCCTCGAACGCTCTGCGATATCCGTTGAGCTCCTCATCGAGGTCGTCGGCGGCGAAGTCAGTCGAAGCGGCTCGCTCGCGGACGAGATGGCGCGCCGCGCCAAACGCGATGCTGACCAGCCCGCGTTCGATGATCCGTGGGACGTGGTGTTCCTCGGAGATTTTGCGAACGCTCGAGACGAGATCGTCCAGCTTCTGATCACGAGCGGCCGCCGTTGGTTCCGTCAGCACGTCCAACGCGACGGGAAGGAGGGCGCGGATCCGCTCGCCGTACCGCCTGGCGGCGCTGCCGCGCAGGCCAAAGAACGTGCTCGCGCGGACCGCCTCCGAGACGACGCGATCGACCATTTCCATGGCGACCTGGTCGAACAGTTTCGCAAGAGCGATCCGGCGTTTCGTCGCGGCCTCATCATCCACGCGCGTCTCGATAGAGTGACCTAACCGGGAAGTGACGAGGAACATTCGGCTATCAACCCGAGCGACCGGTAAATCACGCTAGCGGAGGCAGCAGAACGTACAGCCCAGAAGAGCGCGAACGAGTGCGCGCCGAGCTCATCGCCGCAGCGCGCGCCGACGGCCGGCTCACCGGGGTGGCGCTGACCGGCTCGGCGTCCACGGGACGCGAGGACCGCTGGTCCGACATCGATCTGGCCCTCGGCGTCAGCGGTGCAAGTCAGATCGAACCCGTGGTCGCCGACTGGACCTCCCGGATGCGCGCAGAGCACGGCGCGGTACATCACCTGGACGTACGCCGCGATGCGTGGCTCTATCGCGTGTTCCTGTTGAGCAACAGCCTCCAGGTAGATCTGGCCTTCGCGCCCGAAGCGGAGTTCGGACCCCGTGGGCCGACGTTTCGACTGCTGTCCGGCAACGCGAAGGAGCTACCCCACGCGCAAGCGCAGACGGCGGAGGAGCTCATTGGCTTCGCGTGGCTGTATGCGCTTCACGTCCGTTCGGCCGCTGCGCGGGGAAAACTGTGGCAGGCGGAATACATGGTGAGCGCCGCGCGTGACTACGTCCTCGCCGCTGCCTGCCGCCGCCATGGAGTTCCGACCGGCGAGGGCCGGGGCATCGATCAGCTTCCTGATTCGGTTACGCGGCCGCTCCGCGGGGCACTGGTCACGCGTCTAGATCCGGACGAGATCGTTCGTGCGTTCGGTGTCGTGGTTGAACGTCTTCTCGATGAGGCCAGATGCAGCGACCCCCGGCTGGCGACACGACTAGAGCCGACGATGCGCGATTTGCTGGACAGCACTCGTGCGGCCGTTACCGCGCGGTCGTCCATGTGACGACTGCTCTCGCGAGTTCGAGAGAGCACAATCGTCAGTCGAGCCGTGCGTCTGCGGCGCGGCATGGGAGGAGGTCGGCGTGAGAAAGCTCAAGGTCACCACATTCGTGACGCTCGATGGCGTGATGCAGGCTCCGGGCGGGCCGGATGAGGATCGCAGTGGCGGGTTCACCCACGGCGGCTGGTCCGTGGGCTACTGGGACGATCAGATGGGAAAGCTGATGGACGAGTTCATGGGCCGGCCGTTCGAGTTGCTCCTCGGCCGAAAGACGTACGAGATCTTCGCCGCGCACTGGCCACGCTCGACCGACCCCGGCGCGGACGTGTTGAACAGCGCGCGAAAACATGTCGCGTCGCGGACGCTGCGAAGCGTCGACTGGAACAACTCGATACTCATCAAGGGCGACGTCGCAACGTACGTGTCCGAGCTCAAGAAGCAGTCCGGCCCGGAGATCCAGGTGCACGGCAGCGGCGATCTGCTCCAGACGCTGTTGAAGAACGACCTTGTCGATGAGCTCCACGTGTGGACGTTCCCAGTCGTGCTTGGAAGTGGAAAGCGCCTCTTCGCCGATGGCGCGGTCCCGGCTGGACTCAAGGTAGACGCGGTGACCACCTCGACGACCGGCGTCGTGATCGCGACCTATGAGCGCGCCGGGGCGATCAAATACGGGTCTTTCGCGCCGGTGGAGCCCTCCGCGGCGGCAACCCTAGGCTGATCTGCCCACAGCGTTCGGGCTTCCAGTGTCCGTCGAAGCGCGGAAGCTCTCCACGAGCACCGGACGCAGGGCTGCCGGCTTGACGGCATGGTTCTGCTTCGGAATGACCCGCTCGGTGGCCCCAGGGACCGTGCGCGCTGTCGCGTCGGCCGCTGCGCGCAGCGTCGGTGTGGTGCTACCGCCCACGAGGACCACCGTGGGCACGCGGATCTCGCGCAGCCGCCCTTCGGGGAACGCGAAGCCGTGCATGACGGCGGCGTCGTAGGGCAGCGTGTGCGCGGCCGCGACCGCGTCCTTCCAGAACGGCATGAATCGCATCACCAGGATGAAAGGGCCGGGCACACCGACGGTCCGCATGAAGTACTTCACCGCGTCGTCGCGCTTGCCGCGCGCGATGAGCTCGTTCACCTTCTGCTCGTAGTCCGGATCCGGTGCATCCTTCGGGTTCCCGACCATGTAGGGAGGCTCGTGCGCCGCGAGCATCTTCATCGGGACGCCGCTCGCGGCAGCTTCGAGCGCAAGCGCCGCGCCGGACGACGTTGCGGCGACATACGGCCGTCCACCCGCGGCCTCACACACCGCGCGCAGATCCTCGACCTCGCGGGCGACGGCATACGGCTTGGTATCGCCGCTCTCGCCGCGACCGCGCCGGTCGTAGTCAAACACGGTGAAGTCCTTCGCGAGCTCCTCGCGCATCCCCTTGGCGAACGGGGACGAGCGCACGCCGAGCGCGCCCCACACGAACACGAGGGGCGCTCCTTGTCCCATCGTCTCGTACGCGATACGCGTGCCGTCCGCTGAGGTTACGAACTTGGTCGCCATGACACTCCTCCAGTGCTGCCGAATGCGGGCCCTGCGTGGCCGCATCCAGCGTGCCACACTCGGCGCGTCTGATTTCGCTGGGCTAAGCGCGATGAGGTCGGGCCTGATCGGCTCGGTTGTCATCGAGGTGGTCATGGAGAGGCACGTTCGGCGCGGCCCAGCGTCTCGAGCGGCAGGGTCACGGAGCGCTCGTCGCGGCTCGGCCGCGGGCTCTCGGCGTGGGGGCCGCGCTCGCCGACGAGAAACCACGTGCGCATCGGGCCTTTCCCCTTCACCTCGATCGTTCCGCGCGGCTCGCAGTTGAACTCGTCGCGGATGAGCTCGTAGGTCGCGTCGGTCAGGTGGATTCGCCCCGGCACGCTGTGCGATTCCATTCTGCTCGCCGTATTCACGGAATCGCCCCAGATATCGAACACGAATTTTCGCAAGCCGATGACCCCGCCCACGCAGGGCCCGCTGTTCATGCCGATCCGGAAGTCGATGCGGTCCTCGCCCGCCGCGCGGAGCTCGTCGAGGTAGGCGCGAATACCCAGGGCCATGCGGGCCATCGCCTGGGCGTGATCCGCGCGCAGCCGGGGAACTCCCGCGACGCACATGTAGTTGTCGCCGATGGTGCGGATCTTCTCCACGCCGTACCTCTCCGCGAGGAGGTCGAAGCGGGAGAAGATCCCGTTGAGGAGCGCAACGAGCTGCTTCGCGTCCAGCCGCTCGGCGAGCATCGTGGATCCGACGATATCCGCGTAGAGCACCGTCGCGTGCTCGTACGCGTCGGCGATCGGGTTCTCACCGGCCTTGAGCCGAGGCGCGATTTCCCTGGGCAGCACGTTCAGAAGGAGCCGCTCCGAGCGTTCCTGCTCGCGCGCGAGCGCGTCCATGGCACGGTCGCGCTGGCCGAGGAACGTCGCGATCAGGACGAAGACGATCGAGCCTCCCACGGCGACGTTGAGGCCGAGCATCGTGCTCGTGAACCACTCCGGTAGCGTTGAGGCCGCTCCCGCGATCTGGCCGGCGACGCCCGAAGTGATGAACACCGCGAGGTAGGTGACGTACCAGCGCAGTCCGGAGCGCGGCCCGCTGAAGACGAGAGCGCCGACTGGGGCAAGGATGCCCCACAACCCCACGCCACCTGACGGGAGAAAGCCTCCGAGGGGGACCATCGACAGCGTGGGCGCGAGCAGAATGTCGACCAAGCTCACATACAGAAGGAACGCGAAATTCCGTGTACGTGCGAACGCGATGATCGCGCCGAGCAGGACGAGGGCATACACGAAAGGCACATACCCGACTGGCGAGCCGAAGATGAGGTACAGGCTGCCCCACACCACAGCGATCGGTAGGATCAACACCGAGGTCAGGACGAGCAGCGCCTTGCCCTGCCGCGTTTGCTCGTCGTCTCTGGGATCCGCGCCGACCGCTGCCAGGCGGGCCAGCACCGCCTTCGACACGATCTGGACGCGACGCATTGGGTCCATGCGCGGGAAGGTCACCCTGGCTCAATGAGCCTGCCGTTTCTTGACAGGTTCGGGTCGGTACATGCGGCAAGGTTGAAACAGCAGGGCCGTCGCTTCCCGCTTTTCATTTTCGAGATACTCACGGCGACGCGTCGTTTGCGCGTATCAGGATCTTGGGTTGCATTGACCCAGCGAACCCATTCCCAGCGCGCCATTGGCGTAATTGCTTTCCATAGGCCTTGGATCTTCTGAGGGGCGGCCGCCAGAGCTCCCTGAAGATCCTGGGGCACGTTCGGCTCCGGCCAGTCTTTGACGAACTCAATTGCGATCGTCGCAGTGTCATCCGCGCTTAAAGCAGCGGCTTTTTGCAGCTTTCGATCAATCCTCAGCCAGTGGCCGAAATTGCCGTCAGGTTCCAACACCGTCTGGAACCGATGCCCGTTGATCGTTCCTTTTACCGCCACCTGCCCACGCGACGGCAGTTTCCTGCTCGCTTTCTCAGGCAAGCGCAAGATGGTCGACTTGTCGATCGTGCACGGCGAGGCGTCGAACCGAATCGTTGACACGTCTGTGTGCTGCCTCATACGTCGTCACCTATTTTGGCAGTCCTGGGATCGCGATCCACGAACTTCGAGGGCGAGAGTTGGCGGGCTGGCCGGTCATGGCCGGCTAGCGCCCGGAAGCGTCAGGCTTCGCCCGGGCACCGAGACGGTCAAGGATTTCCCGCGGTCTCATTTCGCTCAGCCGGTCCTCATGTACGCACTCATGGGCCTGACCCCAGTTCTCAACTTCGTGGTCGGCGGAAACAACACTCTGGTTACTGATGCGGCCGGTGTCGTTTGGCAGACGAGAAGCATCGCCGAATCGCTTGCGACCGTGAGCATCTACACAATGTTGTTTGTCGTTGCCCTCTCGGCGGTGAACCTGATCCAGAAGCCAGCGACCGTCACCGAAACATCGGTTCAACTACGTACGCCGGTGACGAGGGAGGTCTATCAGGTGCGATAGGGTTTCGCCGGAGGAGGGCGGCCGATGACGAAACAGTACGCAAACGCTTCCTGGGCCAGACCGACCGGGGTCGTGTGGCTCCTCTTCTTTGTCGCTTCGGGTCTGAGCGAGGTCTTCTTCCGAATGGCTGGGATCAGCGGGATCAGCGTTGTTTCGGGTGACGGGGCCTCGATCGCGAGCACACTGTCAACACACCAGGATGCGTTCCGCGCGGGCTTTGCTTTCAGCCTGATCCTGATCGTTCTCTACGCCGGGCTCATGGCTCTCTTCTATCGCTTGCTACGACCGGCGAACGCGACCCTCGCGTTGGCGGCGCTCGTGTTGAGCGTGATCGCCCTCACCGTGCAGACTTTCGGCGCGGTACCTCAAGCGGCGGCGTTCAGCCTGGCGACCGGCACATTGAGTCTGCAGGCGTTTTCCGACAGTCAGACCTACGGCCTGATGCTGTTCCTCTTCCGGATGTACTCCCAGGCGTACACCGTCGCACTGATCTTCTGGGGACCGTTCTGGCTATTGATCGCGTACCTCGTCTACAGATCGACCTTCTTCCCGTCTTGGCTGGCCGTTCCGCTGGCGCTCGAGGGTCTCGGCGCGCTCACCCTCCTATGGCCTCCGCTCGCCGCGATCTTTCCCTTCGCGATCGTCGGCGGCATCGCCGAGCTCGTTTTCATGGTCTGGCTACTCGTTCGGGGTGTCGACGAGCAGCGATGGCAGGAACGAGGCGGCGACACCAGAGGCGCGCTCTTCGCTTAGCTCCCGGCGCCACGCCGAACATCGCGGCAGACTACGGTTTCGTGCAGCTCGACGACGTCCAGACGCCCGCACTCCTGCTCAACGTCGACGGGCTCGAGCGGAACTTGGCCAAGATGGCCAAGCTCGCGCGTGGCGGCGGCAAGGCGCTCCGCCCGCACAGCAAGACGCACAAGAGCCCGGTCATCGCGAAGAAGCAGGTCGCGCTCGGAGCAGTCGGGATCTGCACCGCCAAGGTCGGCGAGGCCGAGATCATGGTCGCGAACGGCGTCGACGACGTGCTCATCACGAGTGAACCTGTCCCGCGCAACATGGACCGCTTCGTGGCGCTTGCGGCGAAGGCGAAGATCGCGGCGACCGTCGACGACGCCGAGATCGTCCGCGAGCTCGGAAGGCGCGCCGGCGCTCGCGGAATCGAGATCGCGATCTTCGTCGACGTGAACGTCGGCCAGGAGCGCACCGGCGTCGACGCCGGACCGGATGTCGTGAGGCTCGTCGAGCTAATCTGCAAGACGAAGGGCCTCCGCTTCGCGGGACTCCAAGGCTACGAAGGCCATCTCCAGACCCGAATGCCCGAGACCGAACGCCGCGCTCTGGCGCGCGTGGCGTATGACCGGCTCGCCGACACGAAGGTCCTCATCAAAGACGCCGGCATCGCCGTCCCGACGATCACGACGGCCGGCACCGGGACCGCGCGCTTCGCGGTCGAGCATGCCGCGGTCGACGAGATCCAGCCCGGCTCGTACTGCGTGATGGACTCGAGCTACAGCTCGGTCGAGCCCTCGTTCGAGAACGCGCTCTTCATCCTCACGGGCGTTCTGAGCGTCAACCGCCGGGACGCGCTCGTCGTCGACGCCGGTTGGAAGGCCGCGAGCACCGACTCTGGCGTCCCCAAGGTGAAAGACCACCCGGAGGCCACATATAAGGAGGCGGGTGACGAGCACGGGAAGATCGCCGGGCTCGCCGGGAGGCATCGCACGGGCGACGTCGTCTGGCTCGTGCCGAGCCACTGCGACACGACGATCAACCTCTACGACAAGTACATCCTCGTCCGCGACGACGGCGCGGTCGAGGGCGAGCTCGCGATCGCGACACGCGGCAAGAGCGCGTAGGAGGAGAGATGCCGAAGCGAGAGGTCATCGACACCGCACAGGCGCCGCACACCGGCCTGCCGTACGCGCAGGCAATCCGCTACGGCGACCTCGTGTTCGTCGCGGGGCAGGTCGCGCTCGATCCGAAAACCAACCAGCCGAGCGGCGGCGACGTCGCGGCGCAGACGCGCCGCGTTCTCGACAACATCGGCGCGATCCTCCAGCACGCCGGGACGTCGCTCGCATACGCGCTCGACTCGCTCGTCTTCCTACGCTCGGCGTCCGACTTCGACGCTTTCAACGATGCGTACCGTGCCTACTTCCCGACTGACGGGCCGCCGCGCACCACGGTGCAGGCCGCGGTGCCGCGCGAGGGTTTCCTCGTGGAGATCCGGATCATCGCAGGCATGCCCGGCTAGGTCAGCGTTCGGCAGAACGCGTCCGCGTCCTCCCGTGAGGTCTGTGCCAATCCGGGCGGGCACAATACCGGCGTGCCACGGCTGCAGCGAAAAAACTTCGGCGCTCCGGAACACACGCGCGATCTCGGTCGCGGCCGGATGGACGTGGTCGACCTCGACGAGACGGCCGTCGGCCGAATGATCCTCAAACCAGGGTGGCGCTGGTCAACGGACGTTGCTCCGAAGATGGGTACCTCGACCTGCCAGGTCCGACATCTCGGTGCGGCGGTGAGCGGGCACCTGCACGTCTTAGTCGAGGACGGCAGCGAGATGGATATCCAGGCCGGAGACGTGTACGAGATCCCGCCGGGACACGACGGCTGGGTGGTCGGAGACGTGCCGTGGGAGGCAGTCGAATTCGCGAGCGCGCGCGTCTTTGGCGCAACGGAGGACGAGACCGGCGTGCGCTCACTGGGGACGATCCTCATGACGGACATCGTCGGGTCGACCGCAACGCTTGAACGGGTCGGCGACGCCAGGTGGCACTCCCTGCTACTCGCACACAATGAGCGGCTGCGCGCGCAGATCGAGCGGTTCGGCGGCCGAGAGATCCGAACGACAGGCGACGGCTTCCAGGTGCTCTTCACAGGCGCGGCCCGCGGCGTTCGCTGCGCCGCAGCGATGATCGACTCCCTCTCCGATGTGGAAATTCAGATCCGCGCGGGACTGCACACCGGCGAGGTCGAACTTGCCGCCGGAAACCTGCATGGGATCGCTGTCCACGCGGCAGCCCGCGTCAGTGCACTCGCGGGACCAAGTGAGGTGCTCGTCTCCGCGGTGACCCGCGATCTCCTCGATGGGTCAGGCCTGATGTTCGAAGAGCGCGGTGTCCACGAGTTGAAGGGCCTGTCCGGTGCGCGTCCCGTGTTTGCGCTCATCCGCGTGTCGTCCCCAGCTCGCTAACCGCCGTCAGCGGCGGGAGCGGGCGAGGGCTCGCACGAAAAACCGATAAAGCCCCTCGAAGTCGAGGCGCCAGAACCCGGGCATCTGATCGGGAGTCTGGCTAGCGAGTTTCGTACGGTCCGAGGCAAATTGAGCATGGGGGCGAACGGCGAGCGGTCCCAAAGCGACAAGGTGTCAGGTGATCATCCGAGCCTTCTAACGGGGCGCGAGCCGAGGGGAGAATACGCGAGAGAAGATGCGTCTACTCATCGTCTCGATTTTCGCCGCGACGCTCGGGGTCTCGTGTATTGGCGACCTTAGCCTGTTTCGTCCTAAACGATGACGGCGTTGTTCTCGGCCGCATATACCGCTCCGATCTGCGGGCGGGTCGCGGGCCAGCAGCGATCGACGCGATGCGACCCGGACCGAGCACGTATCGACCAGACGTGACCGCGCGGGAAATGCTCACCCGTATGCTCGAACACAACCTGCACACCGCGCCGGTGACGACATCGGACGGACGTGCTTCGGCTCAGCGGCCTCACCTGAAGCTCGGCTCCGGCCTCGGCTGAGGCTCGCGCCTTGCGCCCGTGCTGGCGCAAATCGAGCAGCAAGCTGGCGTCGAGTCCGTCGAGGTTGATCGTCGCGGCGAGTTCCTTCGCGTCGATGCGAGAGGGCCTGAAGACGTGGCGGCGGTTATCGCCCGGCTTCATGAGCTCGGCTTCGCGGCAGGGCGCACCACAGACAGCGCTGCCGAAAGGCAGTGGTACCGACACGACGAGGTTGGCGAGCTGTCACGTGAGGAAGCGGCCGTGATCGCGCAGCGCGTTGTGCCGGCGTTCGCGCGCGCGAACGATCTGCCCGACCGGGCCGACACCCTGACGGACCTCGTCGCCATTGACCTCGCATCGGTGCTTCGTCACCAACGTGGTGCACGCGGACTCGCCGCTCGGAACGCTTCACGGCGAATGCGGGCGCGCCGTCGAGCAGGGAACGCGCGCTCATTGGGCGCGGCGCGCGCGAGCGAGCTAGGGAAGGCGATCGAGGCGAACCTTGCGGCGGGGAGGTCCAGCAAGCCGGGTTCGTGCCGAGGAATCGGGCGAGCTTATGCGCCGTGTCGTGCGCCTCGTTGGGAGTTCGCACGGGTCACGTAGAAGGCAGCCCGGTCCGGTTCCGTCGCGGATCCGCCGCGCGAGGTCAACGGCCTCGTCGCGGCGAAGGTGGCGGAATTGGGAATTCCCGATTGGCGGAGGGATGCCTTTCCACATGTGAGATCGCTCACGGAGGCCTCATTACCGCGCGTCGCTAGTGGTTGTCATCAATTCGTCATAAAGCATCACTAGCGTCCCCCCCGCCAAGACAGCGAAAGGAGCGAGCAATGCGCAAGTCTCTTCTCACTGCCGCACTGTCCGCGGCGCTCGTACTGGCCGGCTCGGCCGGTCCGGTCAACGCGACAACACCGCGAACCGTGGTCTATGTCACGAGCCAGGGGCTTTGCTACGGATCGGTGGTCACGCCGAACAGCCTGCCTGACCAAGGGCCATTTCAGCCTCTTGTGCCCTCGACGGTCTGTGGGGTCGGCACCTTCATGACCCAGTTCGGCCCTGGAGACGTCGGCTACGTGGGCGGTCGCTGGGTCACAGCGGACGGCACGCGTTTCTCCTGTCCGCTGATCGGCCCGGGCTACGTGCCTTGATCTCGAGTCGCCGGACGTGGGCCGGGTGCGACGTCGCCCGGCCCCGGCCCCTCTGAGCATGGCCCTCGCGTTCGTCCGGCGTCACGTCGTGGTCAGCACGCTCGCGATAGCCGCGGTCCTCGGGGCCGTGGCGGTGCCGGTTGTGGCGTACGTGATCGTCCCGGCTCTCGTAAGAACGACGCTCGTCGAAGACCTCCCGGAGCGTTCGGCTGATGCAAGCGACTCGATCGGGGCCGAGACGCTCCGCCAGGGTGAGCTCGTGCGGATCAACGCAGTCGACTACGGGAGCGGTCGCGTGCGTCTCGTGCGGATTGGGGTGGACCTGGTCCTGCGCTTCGAGGACGTCGACATCGCGGGTGCGCCCGACATGTACGTGTATCTCTCGGATAGAACGGATGGACAGCCCGGGACGTTCGTCGATCTGGGCAAGCTCAAGGCGACCAATGGCTCGTTCAACTACCCCGTCTCGGCAAGCGTGGACATCTCGACCGTGCGTTCGGTGGTCGTGTGGTGCCGGCAGTTCAGCGTGACGGTCACGTACGCCCTGCTCACTTAGTCATCGACTCCCGCAGTTTCAGCGTCGTGAGGCCGTGCCGCATGTAATCCTGCGCGATCGCGCGGTACGTGACGGCTTCCTTCTGCAAGCGTTCGTCTTCCGCGACGCGCTCGCTGATCGCCTCGAGCGCGAAGTTGACGCCGCGCATGTAGGGCGGCAGATGCTCGAGCGGGAACGGCGTGCGCCCCGTGTCCGCTGGCGAGCGCGGGCCGCCCGGCAGCGGTTCCGAATGCAGCTCTCGTCGCCGCGCGTCTCGCACACTATCCAGTGCGGAGAGGAGCTCCTTCGTGAGCGGCCTGTCGGCGAAGTCGCGCCCCACGTAGCGGTAGGCCACCGAG
>Ga0209057_1001064_pt1 | contig 22867 bp, 21 predicted proteins | sample GraSoiAngelo_146_FD_185903 | JGI IMG/M metagenome (GOLD analysis project Ga0209057, IMG submission 185903) | Grasslands soil microbial communities from the Angelo Coastal Reserve, California, USA - 14_1009_05_30cm (SPAdes) (version 2) | ecosystem: Environmental > Terrestrial > Soil > Grasslands ... | reverse complement strand
CGATACCGAAGAAGCGCGTCGTAAATTTTCCAAACCGCTCCAAGTAATCGAAGGGCCGCTCATGGCTGGAATGAGCGTGGTGGGCGATTTGTTTGGCGCCGGCAAAATGTTCTTGCCGCAGGTGGTGAAATCGGCGCGGGTGATGAAAAAAGCTGTGGCGTATTTGATGCCGTTCATGGAAGCGGAAAAAACGGCGGGCGCGAAAGCACAGGCGCGCATCATCATGGCCACGGTCAAAGGCGACGTCCACGACATCGGCAAAAATATCGTCGGCGTCGTGCTGCAATGTAACAACTACGAAGTGATCGACCTCGGGGTGATGGTGCCGGCGGCTAAAATTTTGGAAACCGCGCGCGCGATAAGTGCAGACGCGATTGGCCTGAGCGGCCTCATTACCCCTTCGCTTGATGAAATGGTGCATGTCGCGCAGGAAATGGAACGGGAAAAATTTCGCGTCCCACTCTTGATTGGTGGAGCAACCACCAGTCGCGCGCATACCGCGGTAAAAATCGCACCGCATTATCAATCGAGCACCGTGCATGTGCTCGATGCTTCGCGCGCGGTCGGCGTAGTCAATAAGCTGATCAATCCGGACTCGGCGAAATCTTTTGATCAAGAAACCCGGGCCGAATACGAGCGATTACGGGTGGAACATTCGGAAAAGGTCGGCCGGCGCGACTTCCTCACGATCGCGGACGCGCGCGCGAATGCACCGAAGATTGATTGGGAAAATTACGCTCCGCCGAAGCCAGAGTTTTTGGGAATGCGGGTGTTTTGCAGTGATCCGGGGAGCGCAGGCTGCCAGCCTGCAGGTGCCGGCAGCTTGCCGGCAACATCAGCGTCTCGGCAAGTTGCCGAGATGGACAGGCTAGCAGCCCGTGCTCCTCAGCAGATCTCGCTGAAAACGCTTATTCCATTCATCGATTGGTCGCCATTTTTTCACACCTGGGAGTTGCGCGGCCGTTACCCCACCATTTTGGATGACGCGACCTTCGGTAAACAGGCGCGCGAACTTTTTGATGATGCGCAAAGATTGCTCACAAAAATTGTAGAGGAGAGACTCCTCCAGGCGCGCGGTGTCATTGGGTTTTGGCCGGCAAACGCGGTCGGCGATGACGTTGAGCTTTTTACCGACGATTCACGATCAACCCGGCTCACGACTTTGCATTTCTTGCGACAGCAAATGCGGAAACCAAGCGGACAATTCAATCTTTGCCTGGCCGATTACGTTGCGCCCAAAACCCAACTGGACGCCGGTCATAGACCGCCGCTACAGGATTATATCGGAGGCTTTGCTGTAACCGGGGGCATCGGCGCGGATGAAGTCGCGGCAGAATTTAAGGCCGCCCACGATGATTACAGCGCGATCATGTTGAAAGCGCTGGCGGATCGATTAGCGGAAGCGTTCGCCGAATATGCCCACCAACTTGCGCGCGAGGCGTGGGGATTTGGGCGCAGCGAAAACCTGGTGCTGGAGGATTTGCTTCGCGAAAGATATCGCGGAATTCGACCTGCCGCCGGTTATCCGGCGTGTCCCGATCATACGGAGAAACGTACGCTGTTCAGTTTGCTCGAGGCGGAGAAAAACTGCGGCATCAAACTCACGGAATCGTTCGCGATGCATCCAGGTGCGAGTGTGAGCGGACTTTATTTTTCGCATCCGGAAGCGAAATATTTCGGGGTCGGTAAAATCGCGCGCGACCAGGTAGAAGACTATGCCGCGCGCACACGCTCGTCGGTTACCGAGATCGAAAAACGCCTGGCCCCAAATCTTGGCTATGAGCCGGGGTAATGACGAAGCACGAATGATCCGAGCCGGACTGGCGTTGAAATGACGAAGGAACGACTAAAGTCTGATTCGCATCATCGATTATTCGTCATTTGATGCTTCGGACTGGTTTTGGCATTCGCAATTCGGATTTCGTCACGATCGCATCTTGCGGCTGAGAAATTTGCGACTGCCAATGCCACCCGGTCGTCATCCCGAGCCTAAGCGAGGGATCTCACCCAAGCTTTTAGCCTTACGCGAGCCAGGGTTTGATGATCGCCTGAGTTGACGTGGGATTCCTCGCCGTCTGCGCGACTCGGGATGACAGCGCCTGAAAAAGCTCCCCTTACAGCAACACCATCCTCGGAAGGACCAGTGACGGATGACAAAAAACTGCATCAGAACGCTGATACTATTTTCGTGCTTCGTCATTCGTCGTTCGTGCTTTGTCATTTCTCGTCTTTGCGAACGAGAATTTTCCGGATGCGAGGTTGGGTTCGTAATGGTAAGCATCGTTTCACAAAACGGGGCGTAGCTTAGCTTGGTAGAGCGCGTGGTTTGGGACCACGAGGTCGCAGGTTCAAATCCTGTCGCCCCGAGTGTATTTCTATCGCTGTGTTTTACTGTTACGTTCTGCGGAGTCAAAAAACCGGTCGCCGCTATGTTGGCTCGTGCGAAAATCTCCTTCACCGTTTCTATCGCCACAATGCCGGTCAAATGAAAGCGACCAAGCACGGAGCTCTCTGGAGCCTGCTTCACGGCGAAAGCTTCGCAACCTGCCGTGAAGCGGTGCAAAGAGAACTCTATTACAAGACTGGACGTGGGCGTGACGAACTCGATCGCCTTGAGCTGGAGCGGTCGCCGCGGCGACAGGTCGCAGGTTCAAATCCTGTCACCCCGATTAAGTTGATGGAGCGGTCGCTGCGACGACGAGTCGCAGTTAGCGCAACAGTTAGTGAAACGATGGTGAGATTTTTTCTAATCGCCGTTGCAATGCGAATTGCAACCACGTCTCTATTTGCGCAGGCGGCGGTTTCTAGTTCAACCAATCCGCAAGAAAGTCCCGCCCCGCAGATTTCACCAGCACCGCCGCAGAACGAAGGACCCGCACCGCGTATTCCTGCTATCGAAGAGTTGGATCAAGCGTTCAAGCAAACTTCGCTTGGAAAAGCGGTGGATGAAGCGCACCTGCATGCACAATGGCGGGAGCTTTCCAATCGCATTATTAATGATCGTGACTTGGTCGAGGCGCGGGCCAGGGCGGGCAAGGCAAAGACTGACTTGGAAAAACGTCAACGACTGCGCGCCTATTATACGACGTTTTACGATCGGATGCGCTCCGAAGCAGGCTCCCAGGAACTTAAGAGCTATATCGACACGCACAAAACGCAGCATTTGGCGTTGCTGGCACAAAACCGCGTCCGCCCCTCCCCTGCTCCCGCTGCCACTGCTTCACCGAAGCCCAAACCGCGCCTGCACCCACCAGAACCGCCTTTGCCGCAATAACGTTACCTTCAGGCCCTGATGAAGCGGAACGCAGCGCCAAGGCGAAAGTAATGAGGCGCTTGCCGACGGTGCGCGTCCAGCTATTCTAACGCTCCCAAACTTGGCGCGTTCGTCTAGTGGTTAGGACACAGCCCTCTCAAGGCTGGTGCACGGGTTCGACTCCCGTACGCGCTGCGCTACCTCGATCTATTTTGCGCTCCCTCGCACGCGGAGCGTCGAATCACTTGCGACCTCGTTGTTTAGTCGTCACGCGGCTCGTCGCCTCGATTTCTCCCCTTCTCCCGTTATCCTGCAGTCCCGTTATTCCCGTGATCCTGTTGTCCATTGTCTTGTAGTCCTCTGCGAGGTCTCAGCCTCGCAACTTCGTTTCCAAAAGGCGAAGCGAAAGCATCATTTCCGCGACCGTTCGTTGAAACGCATAGTACCAGCCATTCGAGCCATCAAAGATCAGTCCGTGCACTAACAACAAATAGATTGGCATCGCCATCGGCGCGACCATCAACCAATTTTTGCGTAACCGATCCAGCCGGTTTAACTCCTCACTCTTTGCTCCGAGCAGATACGTCGCCTCAATCTCCGAATAACGCACCTGCGATTGAAACCAGCGACTCAACGGTTTGCGATCGTCGTGCCAGATCTTTCCCTTGAGCTTGGCCAGCTTACCTTTCACTCGCAGTTGTTGGATATATCCTTCATCCACGTAACGCGCGCGTTTCGCCCGGAAAAGAACTACCCGCGGCGGATAAATCGACGCGCGCAGCGGCCGCCCGAAGACGCAGTAATCGAACTCCCCCCAATACAGCGTAATATCGGAGGCCGGCTCCAATTTCTTGATCTCCTCCTGCAACTCCGCCGTCAGCACATAATCTGCGTCCAACGTCAATACCCATTCCGTATCGATCCGATCAAGACCTGCATTCCATTGATTGGCATGCGAATCGAATACGCGCTGAACCACTTGAACATTCGGAAACGACCGGACGATTTCGAGCGTTCGATCGTTACTAAAGCTATCCACGACGATGACCTTCGGCACCCAAAGCAGCGCGTCGAGATTGCGCCGAATGTTCTCTTGCTCATTATAGGTTAATACCAGTGCCGTAAGTGAAATCATAAACAGCAGTGCTACCAGCAACGCCGCAGGATGTAAGCATAATCAGGTTCGCTGACGCAGATCGAGCAAAACATCGCGCCGCGATTTTGTCTCCGGTGCGATGCCCCATCTCTTGCCATATAAGAATGTCGTCCCCATAGGGCTCCCGTCGTTGCAGCTGCTTTGTCCACTCCGGATAAGAAGCCAGGCCGGTAGCACGGCACTACCAATTCGAAGCCGACCAGGCTCCGTCTGGAGCTTGTGTTCATAGCCCGGGTTGCATTTACCAGCGATGAGTTGCGATTGACGGCGATATGATCGAGCTCATTTATCGTTAGCCCCGCCTCGCGCAGACAGTAGTCGATCGCCTGAGTTGGTAATCCCATCCAGCGTTTAATTCCCCGGAATCGCTCCGTCTCCGCTGCGGCACCCAATTTGCCAACGATGAACGGACAAGCCGCGGAGTCCCCATGGTAAGCGATAAGGCCGAGGATGTTCATTGATGGTTATCCGTTACCAGCCATCTGTTATCGCCGTGGTCGCGTGGCCTCGCTTTCACTATTTCAGCGTTTTAGCGTTTGAAATGTGTTGGTCGCTCACGTCCGTAGCGCAAAATCAACCCTGGCAATCGGCGCGCGCTCCATAATCGTGGCAATAGGGTCCGGGGTTGCGCAAAAAGGCGGAATATCCAGCCGACAAAAAATCGATCGGCCCACATTGGAATGATGATTTGGTCGCCGGTGACAAAACCGGGCGCGGCTCCGATGCAATAGATCGCCGGGCGATAATTCAATTGATGTTTTAAGTAGCTGCCAAGCTTATCCTGCATTCCCCCGCCAATGCCAATGACGATATGGTTCGGTTTGCGTTGTTCGATCATCCTAACGAGATCTGGATCTTCGATGCCTGCCCTTGGCGTGCGAGTTTTTTCGACCCTCACCCTACCCTCTCCCGCAGGGAGAGGTGGCGCGCCTGCGCGGATGAGAGAAGGTTGCCCGCGTAGGCCGTAATAGGGCGCGACATAGCAGTCGCCGGCGGTGATTGGATAAACTGAAGTGTGCGCAAACTCGAGTGTTTTGATTTTCGCTTTTTCGCTTGGCAAAATGAAAAAGAGATTTCTTGGAGTTTGCGCATCCGCAGTTTCTAGCAGGGCTTTGAAAAGCGCGAGCCCAGATACGCGAGTAAGTTTTTCATGCCGAAGCAATCTCCAAAAGAGGACAGCCCAGCCGCTGTCGGCAATGGCGAGATCGGCATCGGCAATGGCGCGAGCATAATTGGGGTCATCCTGCAACGCGATGAATGAAGGCGCGGCCGGAGCGACCACCAGCCCACCATTTTTCGAGACGTGCGCGACGGCTTCGGCAGGGGTGCCAACAAAAAAATCGATGCCGAGCATGCGTTTGGTTGCAAATGGCGAAGACATCGTCAAACCGCAGGATTTTACGTTACATCCTCGCATCGTTACATCGTTAAATCGTTACATCGTTGCAGCGGCAATTCGCTAAATGGCTAAATCGCTGGCGATGTCACGATTCACGGATCACAATCTCCAGCGCTAGCGCGCCCTTGTTTCGCGACGTTAAATTATAAGATGCGTCAAGTCTTGCAGCCCGAATCCGCCTCGAATCTGTCTCAGCTGCGAGCGGCTCGTTAGCGAGAAGTGCCGCCCCACCCCCGCGCACCTTTGTTCTTATAGCTTTCAGCGTTTCGTAGCATCCGCTGTATCCGCGGTTAAAAAGCATTTTTAATTTCTAATTCTTAATCTATTTCACCCCCATGCCATACAAAGACATCACGCCGCCGACCGGGGACAAGATCACGCGGGGTCAAACATTGAATGTGCCGGACCAGCCGGTGATTCCGTTCATTCGCGGCGACGGGACCGGGCCTGACATTTGGGCGGCGAGCGTGCGCGTGTTTGATGCCGCGGTCGATAAGGCTTACGGCGGCAAAAAGAAAATCGCGTGGTTCGAAGTTTTTGCCGGCCAGGCGGCCAAAGACAAATTCGATACTTGGCTTCCGGATGACACGGTTGAAGCATTTCGCGAATATCTTGTCGGAATTAAAGGTCCACTGACCACGCCCGTCGGTGGCGGGATTCGGTCGTTGAACGTCGCCCTTCGGCAGCTGCTCGATCTGTATGTTTGTCTCCGACCGGTGCAGTACTTCAAAGGCGTTCCCTCACCCGTAAAGCGTCCGGAGAAAGTGGACATGATCATCTTTCGCGAAAACACGGAAGATATTTACGCCGGGATCGAATATGCAGCCGGAACTCCAGAATCGAACAAGATACTAGAGTTCCTAGCCAAGGAATTTCCCAAAGAATTCGAGAAGGTTCGTTTCGGCACGCAAGAAAAAGCTAAGAAGTTTTGGAGTGCCGTCGGAGCAAAAGATTTTCCCGCCGAGGTTCGTGTAGGCATTGGGATCAAACCAGTGAGCTATTCGGGTAGCGTGCGTTTGATTCACAGCGCGATCAGCTACGCCATTCGGAACAACCGCAAAAGTGTAACCCTGGTGCACAAAGGCAACATTATGAAGTTCACCGAAGGAGCGTTTCGTGATTGGGGTTATGAGGTGGCGAAAAATATGTTTGGTGCCGAAGAAATGGGTGGCGGCCCGTGGTGCCGAATCCCAATGGGAAAGCCAGGCGCCGGCATTGTCATCAAAGATGCAATCGCCGACATCACGTTACAGCAAGTGCTGACGCGCCCGGAAGATTTCGATGTTATCGCGACATTAAACTTGAATGGCGACTACCTGAGTGACGCGCTGGCTGCGCAAGTGGGTGGTATTGGCATCGCTCCCGGCGGGAACATTAACTACATTACTGGTCACGCCGTTTTCGAAGCTACTCACGGAACTGCACCGAAGTATGCCAACCTGGACAAGGTAAATCCCGGCTCAGTGGTTCTTTCCGGTGAAATGATGTTCCGTTACATGGGCTGGACGGAAGCAGCCGACTTAATCTTAAAAGGACTGAATGGCGCCATTGCCAGCAAACGTGTCACCTATGATTTCGCGCGGTTAATGGAAGGCGCGACCGAGATCAAATGCAGCGCGTTTGGTGACAATATTATCGAGCATATGTGACGGAAAAATGACGGAACCCGAATGGTCCGAGCCGGACTGGCATTGAAGCACGAAGGAAGATCGAATTACCAAATGACGAAGTAGATGCGAACTTGATTCCGGATTCGGCCATTCCTTCGTCATTCGAGAATCCTGAACTGATTTAACGATGTGACGACAAACATTTCAATGTCCCCCACAAACCGCACTTTCGTCGATCGAAAATCCGAGTTAGCTCCAGCTGATGAACTCGCTTTGGCCCCGCTTCCAAAAGTATTTTCTCCGCTATAACGACATTGGTTTCACGATCGACATCAGTCGGATGCGATTTGCCGATGATTTCCTGCGATCGATGGGGGCGCGTGCCCAAAAGGCATTTTCGGAAATGCGGCAACTCGAAGCGGGCGCAATCGTGAATGTGGATGAGCGCCGCATGGTTGGTCACTATTGGTTGCGCCATCCCGGATTGGCGCCAAACGCCAGCTTGCGAAACGATGTCGAAGAAACCAACGCGCGGATCAAAAAGTTTGCCGCTGAGATCCATGCCGGCGATATCACGCCGTCGAAGGGGAAATTCCGTCATCTCTTGCTCATTGGGATCGGCGGCTCAGCGCTCGGCCCCCAATTCGTTGCCGACGCTCTTGGGAACGCCAGCGACCCAATCGACGCATTCTTTTTTGATAATACCGATCCGGATGGTTTCGATCGAGTGTGGGGGAAATTAAAGGACGCTCTTGATGAAACGCTGGTAATCGTCATTTCAAAATCGGGCGGCACAAAAGAGACGCGCAATGGGATGGTGGAAGCGGAAGCGAAGTATCGCGCCGCGCGCGTAGACTTCGCACGACATGCCGTGGCCGTGACCGGCATCGGGAGCGAACTTGATCGGCATGCGGAAGAAAATGACTGGCTGGCGCGTTTCCCGATGCATGATTGGGTCGGTGGCCGCACCTCGGTGATGAGCGCAGTTGGTTTGCTGCCCATGGCGCTACTCGGGTTTGAGATTGATCGATTTCTCGAGGGCGCGGCGGCGATGGACCAACTCACTCGAGCGGACGTCGTCGAACAAAACGCCGCCATGTTGCTGGCGCTAATGTGGTTTTACGCCGGGGAAGGCAGGGGCGCCAAAGACATGGTCATTCTTCCGTACAAGGACCGGCTCGCGCTGTTTAGTAGATATTTGCAGCAATTAGTCATGGAGTCGTTAGGAAAGGAGAAAGACCGCGAAGGCAAAATTGTGTATCAGGGAATCGCGGTTTACGGCAACAAAGGATCGACTGATCAGCATGCCTACGTGCAAGAATTGCGCGATGGCGTTCTGAATTTCTTTGTCACCTTCATTGAAGTGCAAAAGGACCGCACGGCTACACCGGTGAAGGTAGAGAATGATTTTACCAGTGGAGATTATTTGCACGGGTTTTTGCACGGAACCCGCAAGGCTTTGTTCGAAAACCAACGCGAATCGATCACCATTGGCATGCCAGATGTGAGTGCGTTCTCGGTCGGGGCACTGATCGCGTTGTATGAACGCGCAGTTGGTTTTTACGGTTCACTGGTAAACATTAATGCTTACAATCAGCCCGGGGTTGAAGCGGGCAAGAAAGCGGCAACAGAATTGCTGCAATTGCAGGCAAAAGTGCGAGAGAATTTGAATCGAAATCCGCGAACGGCCGAGGAAATCGCTCGTTCGCTCGGCGCCGATCCCGAATCGGTCTATCATCTGCTCGTGCACCTGCACGCAAACGACCCAACTGTGCAATCTGCGGATGAGAAAGAAGTGGCGGCCGACAAGTTTTTCCTGGCGTGAAGACGGAAGTAAAAGCGGTACCAACAGCGGCCGATGGAAATGTTCCGTGGGAAAATTTTGTAAAGTTCGTCCGGCAACTCAGTCACGATCTGCGCAACCAATTGAACGCGGCCGAGCTGCAGTCGGCCTTGATCGGTGAGTTAACGAACGATGCCGAAATTAAATCGGAGATTCACCGGTTACGCGAACTGGTTTCGCAACTCGGCGTCACCCTGCAGAGCTTGTCGGCATCGGTGGCAGAGCCGCGGCCGACCGCGTTGCCGTATGCCGCGAAAGATTTTATTGCCGACATGCAAAAGAAGATTGCCCACGAGTTTCCGGAGAAAGGTCAGGCGGTGAAGTGGGAGGTATTGTCAACGGGCGCGACGTTAAACATTGATCCGGAATTAACGGAGTGGGCGGCGACGGAATTATTCCGGAACGCCTTTCGCCATGATCTGGCCGGCGATGAGGTGCAGGCGCAAGCTTCGATCGAAGGCGATTGGTTCACCTTTTCCATTCGCGAAACGAAAAAAGAAGAAATTGATCCGGCGCAATGGACGCAACCGCTGCAGAACGTGTCGTACGGTCATTATGGTCTCGGATTACGTCGGGCACGGAAGATCATCGCGGCGCAGGGCGGCGAGTTGACGGCAAAATTTGATCCAGCTTCGCAAACGTTGACCAGCACGATCACGCTCCCTTGTTCCACGGAAAGTCCCTGAGTGGTATCATGGCGTAGTTGTGAGAACGAATTCCGAAGCGCGCCGCATCCTCATCATCGATGATGAGCGTCCGATTTTGCTGACGCTGGAAGCGTTATTGAACCGTCACGGTTATCGAACAGAAACCGCCACGACAGCAACGCTCGGATTGCGCGCGATGAAAACAAATCCAGCCGCACTGGTGCTGCTTGATCTACAATTGCCCGATGCCGATGGCTTGGAAACACTCGATCGGCTCAAGAAAGATTTCGCCGATTCCCAGGTCATCATTCTGACCGCGCATGATTCGCTGAACAACGCCATTGAATCGATCAAGCGAGGTGCATTTCATTTCATCAGCAAGCCGTATGCGACCGAGGAATTGTTGAGCCTGGCGGAACAGGCGCTAGAGAAACGATCGCTTTTGCAAGAGACGCAGGCGCTGCGCGAAAAAGCCGAGCAACTGGAGAAGCGGCTGGAGTTGGCGGAGACGCGGCTGGCCCCGGTCTTCAAAAGCAAGGTGATGCAGGAAATGGAGGAGTTAATCAGCGCGATGGCGCCCTCGGACGCGAACGTGCTAATTACTGGCGAGAGTGGCGTCGGCAAGGAAGTGGTCGCGAATGAGATTCATTCGAAAAGCCGGCGCGCCGGCAAACCGCTGGTGAAGTTGAATTGCGCCGCTTTTCCGCAAACCATGATCGAGTCGGAGTTGTTCGGTTACGTCAAAGGCGCGTTCACCGGCGCGATGAACGATTTTCCAGGAATGATCGCAGAAGCACGCGGTGGAACGCTTTTTCTCGACGAGATTTCGGAAATGCCGGCGGACTTGCAGACGCGTTTCCTTCGCGTCTTGCAGGGAGGGGAATATCGCTCTCTCGGCAGCACCCGAATGTCGAAGGCAGATTTTCGCGTCATCACCGCGACCAATCGACCGATTGCGCAAGCGCTGGCGGAAAATCGGCTGCGTTCAGATTTGTATTACCGAATCAATACCTTCCAGATTGAAGTTCCGCCGTTGCGGGAAAGGAAAGAAGATATTCCACCTCTCGTTACCACCTTCGTGCAACGGTTCGCCGCGCAGTTGGGAAAAGCGGAGCCAACGATTGCACCGGAAGCATTTCAGAAACTGCTGGATTATTCGTGGCCGGGAAATGTGCGGGAATTGCAAAACGCCATAGAGTACGCTGTCGTCCTGGCACGGAATGACGTAATCGGGATCAAAGAATTGCCGGCGGAAATCCAGTTGCCGCCAGCACTGCAAACGACTCCCGCCCCTGCACGCCGCAGCGGGGTGGCCAGTCTCAACGACATGGAGCGAGAGACGATTCTCCAGGCGCTTGCCCAAACGCATGGCAACAAGAAGAAAGCCGCCGAGTTGCTCGGCATTCAGCGTCCGACTCTTTATAACAAGATGAAGCGCTACGCCATCGAAATTTAGCTGGCTCGCGTGAATTTCCTTTGCAGGGCGGGCATTCCTGCCTGCCGGAAGGCAAGCGAGAGCGCTTGCCCTACAGCACTGTAGCGACGGTCTATGACCGCCGGTGATTTACGGCACATTGGGTTCGGCGGTCATAGACCGCCGCTACAGAAAAAATCCTGCCCCGAAAGTCTTCGGGGCAACTACAACAACAAAAACCGCAGCGGTGGCAGGAAATATAGCCGTGAGTAAACTACCTTAATGTCGCGGCACCTCGAAAAAATCCTGGCACATGCCGAGCGCGAACTAACTTCGACGGGAGCGCAACGTCCGACTGACGTTCTTCCAGTCTATCGGAGATTTTTGAAAATCGAGGAGCACCGTTTGCGCTTGCGCCAGCGCGCGGGCGATGGCGGACGCGAAGTTTGCGCCCGTCGAGTTGATTTGATTGATGTGCTGCTACGCCACGTCTTTGCCGCAGCCAATCACGTCGTCAACGACCGTAACGGCACGTTGCCGATCGCGCTGGTAGCTCTCGGTGGCTACGGCCGGCGGGAGTTGAACCCTTGTAGCGATGTCGACGTGATGTTTTTGCATCGCGAACAAGGTCGCAACGTATCGAAGGCGACCAGCCAAATAATCGAGCAAGTGTTGTATCTCCTCTGGGACATTGGCTTCAAGGTAGGTCATTCCACCCGCACAATTAAAGAAGCGATCGGGGCCGCCAATGCCGACATGGTGACGAAAACCGCCATGTTGGAGTCACGTCTGGTTACCGGGGACAGGGAGCTTGAGCAGAAATTTCGCGAGCAGTTTCGGGCGAAATGCGTTGCTGGTCATGAACGTGAATACATCGAAATGCGAATGCGCGATCAGCAAGCGCGCCATGCAAAATTTGGCAACAGTGTTTACCTACAGGAACCGAACTTAAAAAGTGGCTGCGGTAGTTTGCGCGACTATCAGAATCTTCTTTGGATGACTTTCTTCAAGGAGGGCAGCCTGACCACGACCCATCTTGTCGGTAAGGACTGGCTGAGCGAACCAGATCGGCGTCGGATTGAAGCAGCCTACGATTTTCTTCTGCGAGTCCGAACCGAGTTGCATTATTTGCACCACCGCGCGACCGACGTTTTGCATCTCAACATGCAGGAAACGATGGCGCAAAGATTGCGTTATCCGCAAGAGCGCGGCCTGCTGCGAAGCGAAGCGTTAATGAAAGATGTCTACGCCCACAGTCGAAACATTTTTCGAGTGACGGAGCGAATCACGGCGCAGTTTGCCAGCGGCTATTCCTCGGCCAAAACGCGCTCCCTTTTTGGATTTCTGCCGCGCGCGAAACCCGCGGCCGTGCGCGTCAATGGTTTCATAATTCAAGATCGACAGCTCGATATCGAGCGGCCGGATCTTTTCACCAAGAATCCGGTCGAGATGATGCGCGCGATCGAGATTGCACAGGAGCGCCAACTAGAACCCAGTCCCGAACTCGCGGACACGTTGAGCCGCAAAATCGGATTGATCACGCATCCACTACGATACGCGAAAGAGCCACGCGAGATTTTTCGCCGGATTTTATCGCGCAAAGGAGAAGTTGGGCGGGCTCTGCGGCTGATGCATCGGCTCGATTTCCTCGGTCAATACATGCCCGAGTTCGGCCAGCTTACTTGTCTGGTGCAGCATGAATTTTTTCACCGCTATACCGCGGACGAACACACGCTGGTCTGCATTGACAAGCTCGACGCGCTGGCGCGAACGGAAAATCCCAAACTGCTTGAATATCGGAAGCTTTTCGAGCAATTGGCCGATCCTTTTGTCCTTTATCTGGCGCTGCTGCTGCATGACACCGGCAAGGCTGTCGGAGCCCGGCCACATTCGGAAGCGAGCGCGGTTTTTGCGCAACGCGCAGCGCGCCGTCTTCAGCTCGATCCGCGTGAACGCAAGATGCTGATCCTGCTAGTGGATCATCACGTCACGCTATCGAATATCGCGCAACGCCGGAACATTGACGATCCCGTCACGGTGAGCGAGTTCGCTGCCATCGTGAAGGACCAGAAAAATCTCGATGCTCTGATGTTACTCACGCTGGCGGATGGCCAAGGCACGAGCGACGAAGGCTGGTCGGACTGGAAGGAAACGCTGGTCTGGCAGCTGTATCACGCGACCAGTCAATATCTGGCCGACCGGCATTCGTTTTACGAACGCGTGAAAACGGCACGGGAAGCACGCGAGACTTTGGTTCAGATCCGCCTTGGGCCCGATTATGCCGACGAAATTGAGGCGCACTTCGACTTCATGTCAGATCATTATTTTCGCGCGTTCAAAGTCGGTGACATAGTCACGCATGTGGAATTGTTCCGGCGGTTTTACGAGGCGACCTGTTTCGGGGAAACGCCACTCGCTCCGGTGTTGAACTGGGAGCCGATGCCGGCACAGGGACATACGGTTTTAACCCTTTGCAGCTGGGATCGGCAGCAACTGCTCTCAAAAATCGCCGGTTCGATTTCACTCGTGCCATTGAACATTTTAAGCGCCGATATTTACACCCGCGGCGACAACGTTGCGCTCGATGTCTTTCGCGTGAGCGATCTGCGCGGGCACGCGGTCACGAATGAGCGAGAGATGGCGCTGGTCGAGTCAACCTTGCGGAGAGCTCTGGAAAGCGAAGCCTTCGATTTGAGCGCGCTGCTGGAAGAGGCCAGAAAAAAAGGCCAGCGTCCGACGGTAGCGGACTTAGAGTTCCCTTCGCATGTCAGCATCGATAACCAGGCCGATCTATACTTTACCTTGATCGAAATTCAGACGCCGGATCGAATCGGATTACTGCACGATCTGTTGCAATGCTTCAGCCGAAATGAAATCGACATCGCACTTGCTCGGATCAGCACTGAGAGCGGAGCAGCAATCGATACTTTTTATGTCACGGATCGTCGATCGCACGCCAAGCTGACGGGAACGCAGCGACTGAATGCTCTCCACAACGAGCTGCATGGGGCGGCGTTGCGGACCTGACCATTCACTGGCGCGCAATTCAGCGTCGTTTACAGTCCGACTCTGATGAACGTTCTGATTCTTGCCGCCGGTTACGCCACTCGCCTTTATCCCCTCACCTTGAACAAGGCGAAACCACTTCTTGATGTTGCCGGAAAACCCATGGTCGCTTGGGTGGTGGAGAATCTGCGCGACGTCGCCGAAATTGAAACGATCTACATCGTCACCAACGCAAAGTTTTTCGCTGGTTTCGAAGCGTGGGCAAAAAATTATCAAAGCAAGAATCCGAACTTTCCGTTCAAGGTCATTAATGATGGCTCGACCACTGATGATAACAAGCTCGGTGCGATTGGGGACATCAACCTGGTGCTGACCAGAGAGAACGCCGCTGAATCCGAACTGCTCGTAATCGCCGGCGACAATTTATTTCGCGAATCGCTGGCGGGGTTTGTGGATTACGCCAGGAAAACCGAGGCAACCGTCGGTGTGCATCACGTGGCCGATGGCGAAGCGATCAAGAAGTACGGCGTCGTCACAATCGATGCCGACGGAATCATCACTCATTTCGAAGAAAAACCGAAGGAACCAAAAAGCAGCTTGGCAGCGATCGCCTTGTATTTTTATTCGAAGGACGTGCTGCCGCTTTTCACGACTTACATCGCGGCGGGAAATAATCCCGATCAGCCTGGTCTTTTTCTGCAATGGCTCTATCCGCGCAAACCCGTAAACACGTTTCAGATCACCGGCCAATGGCTCGATATCGGGAGCAAGGAAACGTTGGAAGAAGCGAATAAGCTCTTTTCAGAGCGTTAAATCGTTAAAAGGTTACAACGTTAAAACGTTTTAACATGTTAACAATATAACCGCCCCTGTCTCGCAGCGACGCGGCTATTTCAGGCGCCCCTCATCGAACTCGATCAGATCGAAGTAAGTCTTAATATCTTTGCGCCCGGCACCGCCGGCTTCCTTCAGGAAATGATTAAAGCGCGCGCGTTTTGCCGCGGTATCCGGATGGCGCGAGATCATTTCCTGGTTCCAATGCTCGATCGCATCGGCCGAATGTTTCGTTCCATTCTTATCGACCCAATTGAGGACCTCGGCGTCATCGTCAAAACGATTGGCAATTTCTTCGAATTCGTCGCCGTTAAGTTTGAGAAAGGCGAGAAGATGTTTGTCGAAGCCAACGGTTTTGTAGTTATAGCCGTTAAGCAACCCTTTGCGATGCAGACGGGCCTTGTCGATCAAACGCGGCAAATGAACATAGCCACCAAGTTTCTCGTAAGGACTGCGCGGTCGCAGTTTCTCCATGAAGCGATCTACGTCGCGGGCAGGGGCCGCGCAAGACTGCTGATCGAGCCTTCTGGCGGTTCCGACACGTTGGGACTTTCGCTTGGGAGCAACTCGGTTTGCTGCAAAGCTCGCCTTCCGACCACAACCTGACCGGAAAACGTCCCGCCTTTCTCAACGTTGATCGCTTTCGCGGTAACGTTGCCTTCCAACACCCCGTTTTTGCGAATTGTCACCATTCCGTTCGCGACAACTTCGCCCGACATCCGGCCGCGAATCTCAATATTGCTTACGCGGACGCGGCGGAAAAAGTGCACTTCACATCGTTTTTCGACGACGATTTCAGACGCGGACACCTTGCCCAAAATCTTGCCCGAAGTGTTGATGACAATCGTCCCGGCGCAATCCAGATTCCCACGCAATCGCCCTTCGATGAGGGCGCGCCGGCAGCGAACACTGCTGCTGCTCAGATCACCTTTGGTGGTCACATGCACTTCGCCCTTGGTGCGAATGGAACGGCTAAAGCTGGTTGTGATTTTGTAGTCGCTTAAGTCGATGTGAGCGCTGCACGACGGGCAAATCGTCGACGTAGCGGCGCCGCTGACTTCCTGTTTCCGCTGGCAATCGAAGCATTCGATGACATTGGTGCGCTTGCTCTTCCAAAACCCATCAAACCGCTGCATCAGGGAAGCGGCGGCGGAGCGAGTATCTGTGCGAGGTTCCGGCCGCGCTCCTGTTGCTACAATCGGAGCAGATCGGGGAGCAGCCGGTGCAAAGTGAGAGCCGCACTGTCGGCACATCGTGCTCTTGGCGGCGGCATACTCATTCTGTTTAAAGCCGCAATGTGGACATTCCACACTGACTTTAACAGGCGACGACTTTGCCACGGTCTCGCTTAAAAAAATTACCTTATGCGCGTGCCCCGAACGCTGCCGTCTTTACCGGCTCCTGTTGACGAATTACGTCCGGACGCGTGTGCGCTGCCTTGACCGCCTGGGAATTGCCCCCAAGAGCGGTGCCGCTGGTGACTTCCGATTTCCCGATGAACGTCGCCCCTTCCTCAATAACGAGACGCGCCGCTTTCAAATCACCCTGCAAAGTGCAGCGCGACTTGAGCTCGCAGCGTTCGCCCACCGTAATGTTGCCCTGAACTTTTCCGTAAACTGTAATCGACTTGGTTTTGATCTCGCCACGGATGTCCGCGTTCTCGCCAATGGTCAGGACCCCATCGGAATTAATCTCGCCCTCTACCTTTCCATCGATCAGAAGTTCCTTCTGAAACTTGATTGAGCCTTTAATTTCGACGTCGCTCGAAAGAACGTCTTTGCCATTGTGTTCTGCCATAAGTTTTGAATGCCCGGTTAACGTTGATTTTCTGGTTTCTTCGCGGTAGGCGACCCGACTACCTTCCTCATTTCCCGTGTTTAGCGAGCCCTCGCCGATCGACGGCGCGGACCTTTGCGGGATGAATTTCTTTAACACACAACAGTATTGGGACGCAGTCCCACTCTGTCAAACTTTTCCCTCGCACAATGGGATTTTTTATGATTTCTCCGTGCGAAAGAGTTTGAAGTGTCCGGTCTGTGCGATGAGACGCAAAAATGGCGGGACTTCGCTGGCGCGGCGATCAAGCCGGTAGCACAACGCGTTTTGGAGGACTGGGTTGCCAACAATCTGCGCAGAATTCTGCGCCACCTGGTCGGCATCATAAGAAACAATCCACCTAACATTCTTCCGATCAAGTATTTGCTTTGCTACTTCCGCATCCTGCGTTTCGAAAAATCTTGCCGTTTCGACGATCCCTCCAATGCTCTCGTGCGAGCTCCCGCCCACGCTCGCCTGCCGCGACCAATAACTGATCGCGGGCGACAACCACCACGGCGCAATGAATACACCGTCGATTTGTGAAGACATTGCACGCAACTCAAGCTGCTCGATCTTGTTCTCCGCGCGTCGCGCCAATTCCTCGTCCGCAAACAAATGGTCCCAGGATTGTGCGATCGGAAACAATGCGATGATGAAAATCGTCGTCGCAATTAGCGGTTTGCGCATGGCGGACAAAATTTGCGGAACCAGCATTGCGAAAATCATCACAAAAAAATAACTCCAACGCGCCTGCCAAATTGTCAGGGCAAACGTGGTCAACAAGAGCGCTATTAACAACAATGGTGTGTTTCGATTCCATTTCGGCCAAAGCAAAATCGGCGCGAGCAACACCAGCCAGCCGCACCAGTTAAACCAAATCGCGCTCGCTAACGAGACGTGGGCCAATTCTCCCACCGTAGCGCTCCAATTTTTCAGCGCACCGCCAAATTCCCGATTCGGCCACGCTGGAATTCGTCCCTCAATGATGAACGCGATTGCAAGAATCGCGGCAAAAACAATCCAGCCCATTCGTCGTTCCCGCTGCATCATGGAGCGCGCACAACACGCGGCGACGATCGCGAGCAAAACCAGCGGCTCGTACAGCGATACCCAAAGCGCCAACGCCCAGCTCGCGCCGCTGACGATGCTCCAGGATGCTGATGGTTCGCTCGCCAGCGCCCACTCGGCGCAAAGGGCAATCGTGATTAGCGCAACCAGCAGCGATTGATGATCGGGCCGGCCGAGGGCAAACCCATGGGCCAGCATTGGGCTCGCCCCGTAAAGAATGAGAAATCCCCAGCGAAATCGCAGCCGCATTTTTCTCGACCACGAGCAGAGAAAAATTCCCAGCGCGATGGAAATGAGCGGCGACACGACGGCACCCGCAAGATCGAACGCATTTTTACTCAATGGCGTCAGCGTCGTCGCCAGCGTTACAATCACGTAATCGAAAGGCGCAGTCGTATGCGGAGAAGTTCCGCTCGGAAAATTTTCAAAATCATGTCGCCTGACGATCGTGCCCGGGTGTTCGAAGCAAATGCGCGCGCGTGTCATTCGCGAATAGCAATCGGCATCAACGAAATTGATTTGACCGCCGAAGAAGACATCACCGTAATTCGCGCACCGTGTGACAAGAACCAGCGTGCTGATGAAAATGATTTCCGCCAAGAAGGCGAGGCGCCGCCGCATGCCTCGTTTTATTCCGAAATCTACAATTCGAAATCCGAAATTTTAATGGGCCCGCCAGGATTCGAACCTGGGACCAAGGGATTATGAGTCCCCTGCTCTAACCGCTGAGCTACAGGCCCGCATATTTGGTTCAAAGAGTAGCGCGTTTCAACCGGTGACCAACCGCGAAAGCGTTCGGAGCTGCTCTGACTCCGAAATTTTTCGCGAGCAGGCTGCCGGGCCACAGGGCGCATTCACATCTTATGCTGTAGAAAAACCGGCAAAACTTTCTTCGTCGGGAGGAACCAATGCGACGTGTCATTTGTGCATACTCGATTGCTTGTCCGCTGAATAGCCGCATTCGCGGTAAGATGTCCTACTTGGTAAAAACACTAATAACGAGCCGGCATGGCATCAGCGGCACGCCGACTTTTTGTGAAATGTGCCTGATGGTTAGATTCGGCAGCTTTACTAATTGTTAACGACCAGTTGCGGCCGAGTTTTAGCTAATTCGAGCTGGGCGCCTGTTTTCGGGATTTGCGATGCCTGTTCCTTCAGACTTGCAGTGAGCGCTTTAATTTCTTTCTGCTGCTGCGCGAGGGCCGCTTCCTGCTTTGCCACAGCTGACTTTACCTCGGTGATTGTCACTTCCTGTTCTTGGACCTTGCGATGCTCTTTGAGAAATTCATTCAGCAACATCGCGTTCACGGCTTCATAACGGACGGTGCTCACTTTTCCGTCGGCGTCGCGAACTACTAGATCGGGATTAACCTTTTCGACCTCTTCCGCCACTAGATTCGGCAGCTTTACTAATTGTTAACGACCAGTTGCGGCCGAGTTTTAGCTCTGTCTGGATCAAGCTCCTGCTTGTAGCGGAACTTCACCGATTGAAGTGATAGAATCGCTTCGCTGGTCTTGTCCATTGGTTTGATCGGATCCTTGAACCGGGCTGATGATTGCACCGTTCCAAGATGGCCGGTGGAATCGATGATCACTCCCGTCCCGCTGGCCACCGTAGCCCTATAGATGCCAGCTATACAGGTGGTAGTCTGCTTCGCGGCTGCGCCAATGCAGATGGTGTTGGCTTCGCCTGCAATCCCTGGAGGTCCAATATCGATATTGTTACTGCCGGTCGTGAGATTGGAGCCCGCGTTGCTCCCGACCGCGATATTGAAATTGCCGGTGCTGTTGTTTTGGAGGGCGGAAACGCCATTCGCTGTGTTGTCGTGGCCGGTCGTATCGGCAGCAAGGGCAAAGAAACCGTTTCCGGTATTTTGCTGCCCGTACTGTAAAGCAACGTCGCTTCCAACTCCAAAAACGCGCTCAGCAGCTCATCAGATTCGACGATTTAGCGGCGACCGTCTTCGTCTTTTGATTTTATCCCGGGCTGGATCGGCGCGTTCAGGCACCGTTATCGCGAAAAAGGATGTCGATTTCACGAACAATGTCGGATTTAACGGGCAAGATCCAGTCAGCCGGGGTGGAAGGGCAACCGGGAGTGGAGCACCTGAGATGCAAAGCGCGCAGGCCATTAGTGCCGCCTACGACTTCGATTTGGCGCCCCGAGATTACACGCTTGCAGATGGTGCAATAGAGCTGGTCATCGAGGGAGCTCCATGGTCGGCCTTTATCGATCCGTCGCAAAGCCTCGAGCTTATCTTCTGCCGCCAGTCGGATTGGCCGCGAGGGACGGATCACGCTGCCGAGGCTGGCAAATTCCGTCGCGATTTGCAAGAACATTAGCGGAGGCGCGATGAGCGCGAGAGTCGGCCACCGTTTGACTTTCACGCGTCACCTTTCCAGCATTTTAGTGCCAATGATAAAGACAAAGCCGCCACGCTACCAAACACTCATCGAGCGTTCAATCACCGCCGGCGCTTTTGCAACAGAACAGTATTATGTGATCGATTCCCGAACGAACGCACGGATCGTGAAGTGTCGTAATCAACAGGAATCTGAGAAAATTGCGGGTGGCTTAAATGCTGCGGCAAAATTTCGCTGGATAAAGCTCCTTTCCGATTGAAGCGTCTGCCTCGCCGCGCAGTACTGACGACCCAACCGCGAAAATAATTGTGTTCATATCGGCAGATGAGACGCTCGGTCATCTTCGCTGAGGGAGTGCAACGCATAGCAAAGGCGCGAAAGAAGCTGGGGCGCTCATCAGACCCGTTTAGCGAGCACCGTTTGGGATATCAACGCGAATCAAGCCGGTCGAACCTTCGCGCATCATGAAGCCGCTCGCCCAACCGTCGGCCGAGTAGAAATATTGTTCGTACCGCCAAAGCATGTCGAGTTTGGCGCCGTTCCGCTTTTTCCAAGTGAGCCGGTAATACAAATGTCGCTTCCATGACGGCGAGTGCCCGGTCATGAAATTGAGATCGAACGGCGTTGGCCAACTAATAGCGCTCCGCCGCATTGCAATCGAAGCGTCATCGCGTCAGCGAAAAGCCACATCAGACCACGGCGAGACAAACCAACAAACAACCGCGCGGCAAAGGCGAGCGGTTAATTGACTTTTTTAAGTGTAGAGTTGTCATATTTTTGTCTCTTTTTTTGTTCGGATTGGATTGTTGAGCTGCATTAATTGCAATCCAGTTCTGCATGGAACTAGGAACCATCCTGGTGAGGCTTCCGAAAGGAGCGCCTCACTTCAGACTGACTCGGGGGTTCCAAGTTGGATCTGGAGATCGCGGTCAGCAGTGTCTCAGCGAGGCTGCAGCCCCACGGATTTTTCAGTCCGGCCGAACATGCGTTGAAACGTCGGGTGACGTAATCGAAAGCACAATTACCAGCACTGCCGAATGCCGTATATGGGACTTTAGTCCTATGCGTTAACCGGCGTCAACAAATCCACCGCCTGCCTGTCGCTTAACGGCGCTGCAATAGCCCCACGAAAAGCCGGCACCACTGAGGTTGTCAGCGACGATTTCCCAATATTTCATTGGCGCGTTAGGCTGCGCAACACGCATCTATGCTTCCTCAGGCCATCGCTGAACCTCTCGCTCCATCCCGCGACGCACGCGGGTTCGTTGTCGAGCCACTCTCGCTCACACAGTTGACAGCTCAACAGAACGTTCACGTAGTGTGGACGACGGCGGGCGCAGTACGAGGCAATCATCACCACGTGCGCGGTACGGAAGTCACATTGGTTCTCGGTCCTGCGCTGGTCCGCTATAGAGACGCCAACGGTATTCAGGACGTCCAGATCACCAAGGGGACCCTGTACCGCTTCACCTTCCCGCCCAAAGTCGCACATGCCTTCGGTGCTTTGGGGCCGGAGCCCATGTTTCTCGTGGGGTTCAACACAGAGATCTACGACTCTGAGCACCCAGACGCACTCCCAGACCACATACTCGGAGCGGATGATCTTGCCAAGCTAGTATGAGGGCGGCGCGCCTTCGGATTGCTCAAAAGGGTTTACGCGAAACGAGCGGCAATTCGCGAGTAAGAGCAAACCCCGTCGTCCCGACGTGGCCAGAGTGTCAGGATTGGCCGTCAGATTCATACAGCGATGAGTATCTGGCTTAATGCAATTGGGAGCCGCGCAGCTTAAGGGTTGGCGACTAACTGTGGTGCAGGTTTGCTGAGGGCGACTTGCTCGCTCACTTTCTGGATAGTCGCAGCAAGAGCTTCAATCTGTTTCTGCTGCTGAGCGAATTTTGCCTCAAAAGCTTTCTGCTGCCGAGCAAGCTCCGACCCGAAGTCCTTCTTTTGCTGCGCGATGGTCGCTCCCTGCTCTTCTACCTTGCGGTGCTCTTTCAGAAACTCGTTGAGTAACATCGCGTTGACCGCTTCATAGCGAACGGTCATGACTTTTCCATCCTCGCCCCGAACCACTAAATCAGAATTCACCTTCTCTACTTGTTCGGCCACCAAGCCAAACTGCGGGATGCCCTCTGGATCAAGGTCGTGCTTGTAACGGAAGGTCACCGGCTTTAGCGCCAGAATCGCTTCGCTTGCTTTGTCCATGGGTTGAATTGCTTCTTTGAAACGGGCCGATGAGGGTGCAGTGCCGAGGTGTCCGGTTGAGTCAACAAAGACAGTCAAAGCGCCGCCGATGGTAGCTCCATAAATACCCGCGATAAACGTCGCTGTTTGCTTCCCCGTGCCGATTCGCATCGTATTGGACTCGCCCGCTACGCCTCCGGCGCCAATGTCGATGTTGTTGCTGCCGATTGTCAGGTTAGCGCCGGCATTACTCCCCACTGCGATGTTGAAC